>Ga0209312_1000670_pt1 | contig 28737 bp, 27 predicted proteins | sample BioC13SIPDNA_4_FD_185744 | JGI IMG/M metagenome (GOLD analysis project Ga0209312, IMG submission 185744) | Anaerobic biogas reactor microbial communites from Washington, USA - Biogas_R1_B C13 SIP DNA (SPAdes) (version 2) | ecosystem: Engineered > Bioreactor > Anaerobic > Unclassified | place... | reverse complement strand
TTACAGACGTTGTCATGACTAGCTCCAGAGATATCGTTAAGAGCGATGGCTCACAGATGATGATTGTTTCAGATACAGGCGCCCAATATATAGTATCCAAACCTATTCCCTACAATGAATTTCTTAAGAGGATCACAAATGCTACAAACATTCCAATTAAAATATTGCATGAGGCATTGTGTGAGTATGTTAAGAGGAATGGAACTATAAATCCAGAACATATTAATGAAAATTCTGTCAGCATGTTTATCCAACAATTTCATGACTGGAGAAGCAATAATTTGCAAGGTCGATTCCATTATGCAAAAAGCAATACGCCTGTTGGTGCAACAGCACTCACCTATTCAGACGGTTCTCCACGTGAAGATATTGCGCAGGGACGTATTGGCACAAAGATAGTTCCGGGAACTCCAAGTGAGAAGTATTTATATGATGCTTTCGCTTATGACTCACCGTTGGAACAAAAAAATATTATGTCGGACATCGAAGAAGTCATTGTATATGGAAAAATTCCACGTAGCAGCATTGCCATACCAACTATTACCGGTGGAATGTACAGTCCAGACTTCATGTATGTTGTAAGAAAGGCTTCCGGTGAGAAAGAGCTTAACATTGTAGTCGAAACAAAAGACGTAGAAAATAAATCCGACTTACGTGGTACAGAAAAAGCAAAAATTGATTGTGCTCGTGTTTTCTTTGATATGCTCTCGAAAGATGGGTACACTGTTTATTTCCGTGATCAGTTAAACAACAAACAGATGGCTCAGATTATTAAGGAAGTATTGGCAGAGTGATTTGTGTGAATTTCTAGCTGAAAGGAGGTAAATCAATGAAAGCTATGATATTCTTAAACACAGCTTGGATGGAAAGATATGAAGGTTTATTGGGAAATGATAAAGAAATACATGGCGGTGGCTCCTATGTTGAAGAATATGGTTATGGACACGAAATATTCAATTTCAAAAAAATTAGCGGTAAGGTATATGGTTATGCTCAGCCAAGCGGGTATAACAACCTTCAAAGATTAGGAGCGAGTGAAGATGATGAATTCATAGATGATGTTTTAGTCATTTTCACTGCAACCCACAAGAATGGCGGAACGTATATAGTTGGATGGTATAAGAATGCCAGGTTTTTTAAAGATTATCAGAACACTAATCTTTCAGAAAGAAAATTTAGAAATGAATATATCGGATATTATGCTGTTGCTAATGCTGACAATGCTACTTTACTGAGTATAGATGAAAGGTTCTCATTCCCAATAATACCAAGAAGAGTAAAAGGCGGAATGGGTCAATCAAATGTTTGGTATGCTGATAGCCCTGAAATGGTGGATTTTAAGAAAGAAGTTCTAAGACATATAGAAAGATATGAAAAAAAGAAAAGTATTAGGCGTCGCCTTCCTATCTTCCGCCAAACCGATGCAGAACTAAGAAAGAAAATAGAGAATATCGCTATTAGAGAAGTTACCAGAGAATACTCAGAAAGGGGTTTTACCGTGACTTCTGTAGAAAGCGAAAAATTAGGATGGGATTTGGAAGCAGTTTATAAGAAAATTAAATTAAAAATTGAAGTAAAGGGACTAGCAGGTCAAGAGGTTTCTGTTGAGTTAACTCCAAATGAATTTTCAAAAATGAACAACAATAAGGACTCTTACAGATTATGTGTTGTTACAAAGTGCCTAGAAAATCCCGTACTTTATGTTTTTTCATATTCCTCTGAAAGGAATGAATGGATAAGCGAAGATGGTCATATACTTTCAATTGACCAGATTATATCCGCAAGGTGCTATACTTAATTCCATAAAATGTCCATATTTCGTATTACCAATAAATACAAAAAGACCAGCCGCTTCAAGCATTCATGCCTGATTGTGACTGGTCTCTTTTTGCCCCGCTTGAAGCTGTTCATTTAAGTTTTTCTTCAATCCCTAAGTGAACGCTTCTTTGAGGCGCATTTTTTATGTTATTGCCCTTTATCATCTTTTATATCCGGGAGTAATCGTCTTAATTCTATAGGCAACGGAAAAAGGATAGTAGTATTTTGTGAATTAGCTACTTCAGATAAAGATCTTAGCATACGCATGGTTAATCCACCTTCTTCGGCCGCTAAAATTCGAGAAGCTGAAGCCAGTCTTTGAGCAGCCTGTTCTTCACCCTCGGCCTGAATAACCATAGCCCGCCGGTCTCTTTCTGCCTGAGCCTGTTTGGCAATAGCCTTTTGCATTTCTACCGGCAAGGTAACATCCTTGATTTCAACTGAAGTAACTTTAATTCCCCAGGGATCAGTAGCCTCATCAACTATGGTTTGAATGATTTGATTCAGCTTATCTCTTTGTGATAATAATTCATCCAAATCAGCTGTTCCTACCACACTTCTCAGTGTAGTCTGAGCCAACTGGCTGGTAGCGGCATGATAATGTTCAACATTGACCACCGCTTTATCAGCCAGAACTACTCGATAATACAGCACCGCATTTACGGTACAGGTAACATTGTCGCGAGTTATAACTTCCTGAGGAGGTACATCAAATACTATAGTTCGCAGTGATATCTTCATTATACGATCAACAATCGGAATAATGAAAATCAGTCCCGGTCCTTTTACTCCCACCAATCTTCCCAGACGGAACAGTACTGCCCGTTCGTATTCGGGAATAATTTTAATCGATGCACTTAATAATGCAACTACCAGGATAATGATAATTAACCAGTTTGCCAATAAACTAACCAAACTCATTTTATCACTCCTTATATTTTATCTTTATGTTCAAGTTGTAGTTCAACCTGCAATGTGATTCCATCCCTGCCCAAGATTCGCACCTTATCTCCCGGTTGAAGCGTGTCTTTTTCCGAATAAGCCCGCCAAATTTCCCCCTGTACTTTAACCTGAGCGTAAGGGGGATTACTTTCCACTACTATACCGGTTTTTTCATCAAATTCAGTTTCACCCTGGAAAGGCTTTAAACGGTGGGCACGATAAATACCGACTAAAGCTACGGTTACAAATAATGCCCCCAGGGTTCCCACTCCCAGGGCCATGATTCTGAAACTGCTGAACCATTGCCGTGACATTAGCGGTTCCACCGGGAAGAATATCATCCCCAAAATCAGGCTGATAGTTCCTCCTACAGCCAATATCCCAAATGTAGGAGTAAAGGCTTCGGCTATGAGTAATGCCATCCCCAAAATAATAAATATACCAGCCGCCAGATTTATTTCAAAAAATCCCAATCCGAACAAAGCCAGCAGCAAACAGATTGTTCCGGTTATTTCCGGAACCAGTGTTCCTGGAGATTTAAAAGCAATAATTAAAGCAAATATTCCTATCATGAGCAGCAGCATGGCCATGGTAGGATTACTTACGCTGTTGGTAGCTTTTTCTTCCAGACTCATCTCAAAATTTATTATCCTGGCACCGCTGGTATGGATTATAGTTTCTCCTGCCGCAGTTATAACTCCTTTACCCTCAATTGATTCCAGCAATTCACCCAGGTCGGGGGTTAAATAATCAATGACTTCTGCTTCCAGAGCTTCGTCAGCTGTCATGCTGAGGTTTTCAGTTACAAACTTCCCAGCTACATCCGCTGGTTTGCCCCGTTCACTGGCCATGCTTCGCATATGGCCGGCCAAAAAGTTTATGGTCTTTTGATCAGCTGGTTGGGTGGTTTCCCCGGGGGTTGACATAGTAACCGGCATAGCTGCACCACAGGTAGTGCCCGGACTCATAGCGGCCACATGGCCGGCTACCAAAATAAAGGTTCCAGCCGAGGCAGCAATTGCGCCTTCCGGGTTAACATAAGTGATAATCGGGACCCGGGAAGACGATATGGTTTTCATTATATCCAGGGTTGCTGATACCAGACCACCGGGAGTATCCAGAATAATAACTACCGCATCGGCTTTTCCCTGAGCTTGTTTAATAACTCTATTAATATGAGCGGAATTACCCGCAGTTACCGTACCCTCTACCTGCAGAGTATAGACAACTGGAGAGGCAGGCTTTTCTATGGGGGTATTTTCAGCCAATACCGGAGCAACCAGCGGGCTGATTAACAGCATAAATATTAAGGCAATTGTTGTTATTGATATGAAACATTTACTTCTCATAATACTATTATCCCTTCGATACTTGAAAAACATGCTTCTTATCACCTCACTCAAGGTTTATCTTTTTTAAACCAGCCTTTGGATAAATAAACCCTGTCGAAATCAAAGACAGGGTATTATTTAACTTCTGAATTAATTTGTTTTCTACTTATTTATTGAGCCTGTTGCTTATAGTTCATAGCTTCTATGCTGTGACTAATTTTTTTTATGGTACGGGGATAAAGCACCAGTTTACCTTGATTATAATTTTTAATATAGGATAATAATTGGTGGCGTCCTAAAACCGGTATATCTTTATTGGGTTCGTCTTGGGAACGAACTACAATACCATCGCAGGCCAACGCAATTATCCCCTGCGTAGGCAGATTACGCACCCCAACTACCCGGTTTAAAAAGCCCTGTAATCTGTATTCATGAGAATCCACCTGTCCGGTCGGATTAGTAATTATCTTGGAGTAGCCACTCTTTTTATGTAAAATCCAGTTTTGCTTACTGTCTATATCAATAATACCGCCCCGTTCACCGCCGTAGTTTTTGGTTTCAATATGAAAAATACCATTGGGTCCTATAACTATGGTGTCATATTCATTGGTATGTAATAAGTCCGGGCCCAGTTTCACATTATGATAAACCCGATAAGGCGAATTAGGCCTTTCCAGCGGGCGTAAGACTGCTTGAACTTTATACTCACCCTGATTGCCGCTTTTCATAATCTCTTTTTTAATATGCTGTTTCTTTTCACGTTTTTTTACTGCCCAGATAAAATAAAGTGCTGCCATTAGTACTATCAGAATCGGGGACAGGATTATTAGTGTTTTCACCTGAAATTCCCTACCTAAACTATTTTTTATATTCCTCCATAATAATTATAACAGATAGCAGGAATTTACATAGTGCCAACTGAAATTAATTGTGCAATCATAGTGGACGCAACATTATCTTTCAAAAAAGTTCATTTTCTTATACAATACTAGTATTGCAGAGGGAGACTAAGCGCTATGAATCATATCATAATACCTATATATAACGGTAGTTTTACGGTTCGTTTCGGACAGCAGAAATTCTTCCCTGATGTTCGTAACATCCCTAGCTTCTGTTTTCTGTTGATTGACGAACAAAAGCGCCCGGTATTGGTCGATACAGGCTTCAACCCCCAGTTTATTCCCGGTGTAGGTTCTGAATATAAACGGGATACGACTAACGAATTGAGCAATGCTTTGCAGAGGTTTGGTTACTCAATTAATGATATTGAAGTTATCATCCAGACACATCTTCATTGGGACCATACCGGAGGCATGGAATTATTTCCTGCCGCCCGTTTCCTTATCCAAGCGAGTGAACTGGATTATATAGCTAATATACCCACAATAGAAGAGTGTTCTTTTTGCCCCTCCCACTGGATCTCACTCCTGCCAAATTTTCAACTGCTGCAGGGTACAACGGAAATAAAGCCGGGACTGCGTGTAATTTGGACGGGTGGTCATACCGGAGGTCATCAGGTTGTTGAAATTCAAACCAGTATTGGAAAAGTAATATTGGGTGGGGATGCTCCTTTTAACTACGAGCGTATGTGGGCAATGATTCCGGAAGAATTATGGCCTATTTACCGGCAGGGCCCGGGAAAAGATTTTTTCTGGACTGATGAGATTCGTCCCATTATCCGTGAATTCCTTCAACAAAACGATCACATAGCCGAAATTCCTCTGATTAAACAGAATATAACAAAGCTCAAATCAGAAACAAATCAATTTATAACTTCTCATGACCCCAGATTATTAACAACAAAAACCATCCCCCATATTTAAATATTTAGGACCACGCCTTCTTAAATCAAGCAAACTTCCTTATGATTCCATTATAATTTATGCACTTACACTTTATGAATTCAGTTTACACCTTATAGCACAAATGTGATTCTTTATCAGATATAATACAATCATAGGTTATATGCAGATATTTTGTCCCATTTTTTATAGGACTTTTATACAATTTAGTCTTGTGCATCTCATAACACTGCAGTAAAATCTAGATACAAATATATCAAAAGGATTTACTTTTATGAATAATTGGTGGAGCTCATTTATCAAACAAAAAAATTTCACCAGCCTTATGATGCGCCGTCTGGCTAATCATTACCGGGTAATTGCTTTATTACGAATTTTTGTAGTACTGGTGGTAATCTTTATGTTACTGTTTGTGAGGAATTACCACCTGTCCTTTCCTGGAATAGCTCTGGCTTTGCTTGCTATAATATATGTTTTAGTGCTCTATCTGCATCCCGGCTTAAGTAAGTTTTTTTCCAGCAGGAGTTATTTCAGCTCTGTTATAGATATGGTGGCTGTTTTCATTGCCTGTTATCTGACCGGCGGTTTGGACTCCCCTTACATCTATATATATTTTCTTACCGTTATGGCATATGCCGTAGGACCTTCAAATAAAGAATTTCTAAATGTAACTGCAACTACAATAATATTGGTATTTATCTTGCATGCCGTTACGCCAGGTGAATTAGTCAGTTTAATTAATATATTGGTCAGGTTGGTAGTTTTTGCCATATTCCTAAGAGTGCTAATATATAACGATGCACATATAATAACTTCTTTTGCTTCCCGAGACGGGTTAACCAATGTATATACGCACCAATATTTTTTCGATCAACTTTATAACCTGGTAGTAGCAAAAACTGCATTTTCATTAATAATTTTGGATTTGGATAATTTTAAACAAATTAATGATAATTTTGGCCATATTGAAGGAGATCGTGTGCTTAAGCAGGTTGCCAAAACTATAACCGAACAAGTACGAAGTACAGACATTGTTGCTCGTTATGGCGGGGATGAATTTGCCATCATACTGCCTGGAGCAGATAAGCAATTAAGTAACAAAGTAGTTGAGCGAATAAATAAAGCTATTATTGCACTGGGGCCCTTTAAAAGTGTTTCAATTGGGATGTCACATTATCCGGAAGAATCAAATGATGTTAGTACTCTAATAACTCTGGCAGACGATCGTATGTATAGTTTCAAAGACTTAAACCGACAACACTATAATGAACAATTAATATTTTAAAATGTCAGTTGAAATCATTAATCGATGGCGTTATAATACTATTTGTACTCTTTTCAAGCGGATGTGGCGGAATTGGCAGACGCACCAGACTTAGGATCTGGCGCCGCGAGGTGTGGAGGTTCGAGTCCTCTCATCCGCACCATACGAAATTCAGGGAGGTTGTTTTAACCTCCCTTTTATCTTTTATATAAGTTATTTGATTTTAGAATTATTATTTTCGGTATATGTAAATATTCCTGATTTTGGTTATCTTAGCTTGGTTAAGTTTTCATACTCATTAAGTAGCCGGTCTAATGACCTGCTTTTTTCCAGAACCTCAAAGTTTTGAAATCCTTTTTCCATACCAAGTTTGACTAGTATTTCACGCTCATACTCAATGGCTTGCACCAGATTAGCCAGTTGTTTCTCAACTTCCCACTTCTTCATTGTGCACATAGTAATTCCTCCCTCCTGGGGTCTAACCTTCTACAGCACCGATACTAACATGGAAATATCCCGCAACACTGCTTTAAACTGAGAGAAACTATACTAAACCTAATCATTGGATTAATACTTACTTAACATTTGATTTTTCAAGTCTATGAAATATAAACGCTCCCACTTATTATCTGATTATTTTCTCCCGCCTTCCTTTTATTTTTGAAAAAGCTACCTGACAAAGTACGCAAAATTTTCTTAACTAGCAAGTATGAGAAATTCTATGAATTTTATACTTGTCATAAATGTTATAAACTTTTTCATATTGTAATAATAACACAATTTAACATATCTTACCACATCATTTGAGCCAATATTTTAAATATTCCCACATTATATAATAAGTTTTATCTATGAAAGATTTCTATAATACTATCGTAACTATAGGCAAATAAGTATAAGGAGGATTGTACGGTGAATCAATACAGGGGATCAAAAAGACCAAAGTTATTAATCGTTCTGATAACATTTGCCCTGCTTGCTTCCGGTTTGGTATTTAGTTTTGACCACGTAACTGCCAGCAGCACTACTGCTAATACTACGGACAACAAATTACCTACCGTAAAGTCTATGGACCATCTGCGCAAATTATTAAGCGAAAATAGCTACAATTATAGAATCATGGCAAAAGGCATGGCCATTGATGAAGCTATTCCTGCGCCTGCTGTATCCAATGATATGGCCCAATCAAAAGAATTTTCTTCAACCAATATCCAGGTAGCCGGAGTAGACGAAGCTGATCTTATAAAAACAGACGGTACTTTTATTTATCAAATAAACAATAATGCCCTAATTATTACTAAAGCCGTTCCGGCCAGCCAAATGCAGGTGATGTCCCGCCTGGATTTCTCCAATGACAGTTTTTATCCGGTGGACTTTTATATTACGGATACCAGACTGGTACTTATAGGCACCGGACATACTGAGAGATACTTAAATCCTCAACCGATAAGGCCACTTATGGAGAAATATATTATGCCGCCTTATTACCAGGAAGAAACTACCCGGGCTATCGTCTATGATATGAGTGATAAGACTAACCTGGTTAAAACGCGTGAACTGGAATTGAAAGGCAATTATCTTACTTCCCGTCGCATTGGTCAAACCGTATACCTGATCAGTAATGACTATTTGAATTATTATCCTGCTCAGGAGGTAGTCCCCCTGCCAGCTTATCGGGACTCAGCAGCAGGTAATCAATTAACCGATATAGCTTGTGAAAAGATAAGTTATTTCCCCAATTGTATATATAATTCCTATATTGTAACCGCCGCACTGCAGATTGACCAACCAAATCAACCGGCCCAGGTAAACTCTTATCTGGGGACTGCGGAAAATGTATATGCCTCACTTAACAATCTGTATATTGCTATACCGGCTTCTGCTCGTCAGGTACCGGTAGTTAAAGACAGCGCTGTTCCTGAACAGAGTACCCCTGCTGTATCAACCCAAATCTATCGTTTCAGCCTGAAGGATAAGCAGATAAATTATTCCGGCTCAGGAACCGTCCCGGGAAGAGTACTCAATCAGTTTTCAATGGATGAATATGATAACCATTTTCGTATCGCCACTACTTCGGAATGGTATGATCGTAAGTCCGGGGCTGGCAGCAGTAATAATATTTATATACTGGATAACGACCTGAAAATTAAAGGGAAAATTGAAAATATTGCCCCGGGAGAACAAATATATTCGGCCCGTTTTATGGGTAAGCGCGCCTATATGGTTACCTTCCGTACGGTTGACCCTCTATTTGTCATCGATTTATCCAACCCAGCTCAGCCAACTATTCTGGGTAAGCTGAAAATTCCCGGCTACAGCAATTATTTACATCCCTATGATGAAAATCATATCATCGGAATTGGCAAGGATACTGTAGAAATGAAAGGCTATGGCGATCAATCCCAGGCCTATTATCTGGGAATCAAGGTGGCACTTTTTGATGTAACTGATTACAATAATCCGGTTGAAATGGATAAGGTCATTATTGGCGACCGGGGTACCGAGTCAGAAGTATTACAAAATCATCGAGCCCTTTTGTTCTCCCGGGAGAAAAATCTGTTGGCCTTTCCTATTACCCTGGCCCAGATCGATAAGTCAAATATTAAAAAGGCTCCAGGTTCCCTGCCCGCATACGGTAGTTTTGCTTTCCAGGGTGCCTATATTTACAATATCAGTCTGGATGGAGGGCTCAGATACAAAGGGAGAATCAGCCATTTAAGCCAGGAGGACTATCTGAAAGCCGGCGATTACTGGTCAAATCCTGATAGCAGCATCCAGAGAATTTTATATTTAGGTAACAATCTTTATACGGTTTCCAATCAAGCCATTATGGCCAATCAGTTAAGCGATCTGAAACCGGTTGGTAGTATCAGGTTCTAAGCTTATACAAAACACCCTCCCATATTTTTTTGGGAGGGTGTTTTTTGATTACTGTAATTATTTTAAAGCAATATCTCCAGATCAGTCAGCGGATAAGCTGCACAACTGTGAACATATCCGGATTCCTGGTCAGATTTACGTACCAGAGCAGCAGCCGGCTGAAACACTTTACCTGCCTGCAGTTTTACCCGGCAGAGACTGCACTCACCGGAACGGCAACAGTTATCCACCACGATACCCGATCTTTCCAAGGCTATCAATAACGGCTCCGCAGCCCGGGCCTTAATAACCTGTCCGCGGGCAAGTTTAACCGTAAATTCAGCATCCGCCTTAACCTCTTGCGGCCAGGCCGGCTCTTTGGTTACTTCTGCCGGAGTACCGAAAACTTCCCTGCGGATACGGCGACCGGGAACTCCCATCTTTTCCAGTTCAGGAATACAGAAGGAATACATTTCACGGGGACCGCAGACGAAGAAGGTTTTACCAGTTACATCTCCAATTTGTTTTTTGATCAGATCCGCATCTATAAATCCAGTTATACCTTCATATCCAGTCTCCGGTTCTGACACTGCCAGGTCATAGGTGAAATTACTATGCCGCTGGGATCGCATCAGTAATTCTTCATGAAAAATAGCTTCCTGAGGTTTACGCACCCCATAAATAAGATGAATATTCCTGTCCAGATTACGGTCAGTTACTTCCCGAATCATGCTCATAAGCGGAGTTATTCCACTGCCTCCGGCCAGAAATACCAGGTCATTTCCTTGATGGATGGAACTATAGTAGAAATGACCAGCCGGACCGGTTGAGGTTAATACATCTCCTACTTTAACCTTATCCAGTAAATAATCAGATACAAAACCGTTGGGTATGCGCCGTACTGTCAGGTCATAATAAGCAATTTGGGCCGGCGATGAAGAAATACTATAGGGACGGCTGGTACAAATGCCTTCAATCTCAACAAACAGATTGATGTACTGTCCGGCCCTGAAAGGAGGCAAATATCCATTGGTAGATACCAAGCGCAAGGTAGTAGTATCGGCGTTTTCTGCAAACTTTTCCGAAACCCGTAGTTCCAAACGACGGGGATGATATTTTTCCACCGCCTGGGTCCATTTGCCGCGCTGTGTATAATAGTCTATGCCGTATTTACGACATATCTCCAGTTCCTCCGCAATACGGTCATATCCGCTAATCATTTTTTGCATATCACTGATACTCATATTTTCACCCCCGCCTGCCGTTTAATATCTTTTAAAATTTGTCGGGCCGCCATAGTTCCAGAGGTCAGGGTAGGTTGAAAACCACCCATGCCTGCCCAGGCACCGGCAAAATATAAGCCTTTAATAAGGGACCCGGGAGGTGTAAAAATGTTAGTGTCTTTGGCATACTGATCAAAGCCATAAATTGCTCCCCCGGGTGTACCCAGAAAACGCATATGGGTTATCGGAGTTGCAACTTCTATTTCTTCAATATGTTCTCTGAATCCGGGAAAATGATGCTCTATGCGGTCCAGAATCTGACTGGCAACTTTATCTTTTAGTTCGAAATACTGGTGGGGAGGTATACTAAGCCAGGGCTCACCGTATTTAAGGTCAACAATACAAACCTGAGAGGTCCCCGGCGGAGAAATATCAGGATCAGATATATTGTAGCAGGATACCAGGGTAAAATCATCACGACTATCCAGGTCCCAGCTGGCGGTAAAAGCAGCTTCCATATCGGTGGAAGTACAGAGGAAATTGGTGGTTTCATTTATGCCTACTTCCCGGGGTTCACAATCCAACCCGATGTAAAGGGTTATGGAGGAAGGACCAACCGTACTGCCGCTCAGCTTTTTTAATTCTTCTGCCGGCACATGTTCCGGCTCTATCATCTCCGTATAAACCGAGACGGTGGAAGCGTTGGACACTATATAGGAAGTGGTAATAGTTTCTCCATGTTCAGTTACCACACCAGTTACACGACCATCTTCAATCAGGATTTTTCTGGCACCGCAATTAAATCTGACTTCGCCGCCGGACTGCAAAAACTTCTCCAGGATTGCAGCTGAAAGTGCCTGGGAACCACCTTTGAGATGATAAGGTTTTAATTCCAGGTAGGAAAATAGCAGCATAGCCATATCGGAAAACGGCTGTTTAGTCGGGGGAAGGCCAGTATAACCCCAATAAATTGACACTGCCATTTTGAGTAGAGGATCAGTAAAAAACTTATCGAGTACCTTCTGGGTTTCCATAAATGCATATTCAAAATAAACCGGATACTTTTCCGGGGTCGCATCCATATCACGACTGCTATAAATAGTTATCAGCTCAACGCAGAACTGATAAACCAAATCAAAATAAGCGGTTATATTATCCTTCTCTGCCGGAAACTTCTCCTGTAACGTTTGAATAGTGGCTTCACGATCAGCTTTCAATGTAATATCCAGATCATCGCTCACCAACAACCGGTACAGATTCTCCATTTCCACCCATTCCAGTTCATCAACTACACCTAATTTGCCCAGTGTATGACGTAACGGACCAGGTTTTTCTGCCGAACCCAGTCCACTAAGTTGGTGCAGGGCAACTTCAAACTCAAATCGACCCCGGCAAAAGCTGGTAGCACATCCGCCCGGTACATTATGTCGTTCCAGCAATAAAGTTTTTACTCCCCGCTGGGCCAATGAACAAGCTGCTGTCAATCCACCGTTGCCTGCTCCAATAACTACCACATCATAATCCATTGGTATTTATCCCTCCTTTTTTTACCGCCGTGAACGTAACTCGGCAAATATTTCCGAGATATCTACTCCTTTTTCCACCAGCAAAACCAGCAGATGATATAATAAATCCGATGTCTCATAAACCAGTTCTGAGTTATCAGGATTTTTGGCGGCAATAATTACCTCGGCAGTTTCTTCGCCCACCTTTTTTAGTATTTTATCTATTCCCTTGTCAAAAAGGTAACTGGTATAGGAACCCTCCGGACGGGTCTCCTTACGTCCTGTAATTACCTCATACAGTTCATTAAGAATTGCTGGGCCTTCTTTGCCGCTGTATATTTGTTCAGGTTTAAACCGGGCAGCATCCAGCTCTTCACCATCCTGATTACGGTAAAAACAGGAATAATGACCGGTATGACAGGCAGCACCAGTTTGAGCTACCAATATCAAAAGGGTATCCTCGTCGCAGTCATATCTGATTTCTTTTACTTCCTGAATATGTCCCGAGGTTTCCCCTTTCAGCCATAAACTCTGCCGACTGCGGGAATAAAACCAGGTCTTGCCGGTATCAATAGTTTTTTTAAGCGACTCTTCATTCATATAGGCCAGCATTAAAACCTCACCGCTGCTATAATCCTGAATAATTGCCGGAATTAGACCGTTTTGATCAAATTTAACCGTTGTAATCATAGCGTACTGCTACTCCTTTTTTGCGTAAATAATCTTTGACTTCCCGGATCGTATATTCACGGAAATGAAAAATTGAGGCACCTAAAACTGCATCAGCACCACCCTGTTCGATGCCTTCATATAAATGCTCCAGGTTTCCTGCTCCCCCGGAAGCAACCACCGGGATACTAACCGCCCCGCTAATTGCAGCCGTCAACGGTATATCATAGCCATCTTTGGTTCCGTCCCGGTCCATGCTGGTTAAAAGTATTTCTCCGGCTCCCAGCATTTCAACTTTGCGCGCCCATTCTACCGCATCCATCCCGGTGGATTCCTGTCCCCCGTTTATATACACTTCCCAGGTACCATTACCGGTATTGCGAGCATCAATAGCTACTGTAATACATTGGCGACCAAACTTTTGAACTGCTTCACTTATCAATTCCGGATTCCTGATGGCAGCAGAATTAATTGAAACCTTGTCTGCCCCGGCCTCCAACAGGTTATTAATGTCATCTATGTTGCGAATACCTCCGCCTACTGCCAGAGGAACAGAAATTCCCCGGGCTGTTTGCCGAACTACTTCTACCATGGTTTGCCGTTCTTCTACGGTGGCACTGATATCTAAAAATACTATTTCATCAGCACCTTCAGCAGCATAATAGGCGGCAAATTCCGCCGGGTCACCAGCATCACGCAAATTAACAAAATTAACTCCCTTTACTACCCTGCCGTTATGGACATCCAGACAGGGAATAATCCTTTTTGTCGACATAAATAAATCCCCCTCAACAAAAGTTTACCGGGAAGCCTCCAAAGCTTGTGCCAGCGTTATTTTTCCATCATATATTGCTTTCCCGATAATGGCTCCGGTGACTCCAATAGATTGCATGGATTTTAGTTGATAAATATTTTCTACCGTAGATACCCCCCCGGACGCAATTATTTTTAATCCAGTTTTTTCAGCCATTTCTTTGGTGCGTTCAAAATTAGGACCACTTAAAAGCCCATCACGGGCAATATCTGTAAAAACTGCTCTGGTAACACCTAATTCCCGCATTTGTTTTCCAAACTCAACTGCGGCTAACTCTGAGGTGGTAACCCATCCCTCAACAGCTACCTTTCCATCGCGGGCATCTATACCCAGAACAATTTTCCCGGCTCCAAATTGCTGAATCAACTCAGTAATAAACTCTGGATTTTGTACCGCACGGGTGCCAATTATTACCCGGGCAGCCCCTGCCTCCAGTAAACGTTCTACATCTTCAGCAGTTCGTAATCCGCCCCCTACCTGAAAAGGTATCGAGATTGCACCCGCAATAGCCTTTATAGCCTCAAGGTTTTTCGGACTACCGGTAAAAGCACCATCCAGGTCCACCACATGTAACCACTCGGCACCTTCCTGTTCATATTGAAGTGCCACCTGGGCAGGCTGCCGGGAATAAACCGTTTTATCCTCCGCTCTGCCCTGAACCAGTCTGACACATTCTCCCTCTTTTAAGTCAATAGCGGGATATATTATCATGATCGCCAGTTCCTCTCCTGCTAACCGAAATTTTCGTCTATAATTTACCTTTGCTGGACCAGACACCCTCCACGCGGGGGTCAATAGTAAGTGCCATTTTTAGTGCCCGGGCAAATGCTTTAAAAGTTGCCTCCAGAACATGATGGGTATTAGTTCCGCGCAGCAGGTCAATATGCAAATTCATACCAGCTGACGAGGCCAGCGCCTGAAAAAATTCCTGTATGTTTTCTGTAGCCAGATTACCAATACTGGCACTTTCCAACTCAACATTATAGGCTAAATAAGCGCGTCCGGAAAAATCTAATGCTACCCGTACCAAGGCCTCGTCCATAGGTACGGTTGCCTCCCCGTAACGATTTATTCCTTTTTTATCACCGGCGGCTTCTTTTAAGGCCTGGCCCAGACAAATACCTATATCTTCTACTGAATGATGATCATCTACCTCAATATCTCCTTTAGCAGTCAATTGAAGATTACAGAGACTATGTACCGTAAAAAGAGTAAGCATATGGCCCAGAAATGGTACCGGTATATCAATATCGTAATTGCCGGTTCCGTCTATTTCCAGATGCAGTGCTATATCAGTCTCTTTGGTTTGGCGTTTGATTTCTGCCGTCCGGTTAATATTATCTGGCATTGATTTTCTCCTTTCTTACCTTAACTGAATTGGCATGAGCAGTTAATCCTTCTACGGTAGCCAATTTAATAATATCATCAGCGCTTTCGTCGATACCTTCCCGGGAATAATAAATAATACTGGAAGATTTACGGAAAGTATCTACTGTTACCGGTGAATAAAACCGGGCGGTACCTCCGGTTGGTAATATATGATTGGGTCCGGCATAATAATCTCCTACCGGTTCAGGGGTATAAGAACCCATAAATATAGCTCCGGCATTATGAATGCGGCTTAACCATTCAAAAGGATTGTCTACGATTAATTCCAAATGCTCCGGTGCTATTAAGTTAGCTACCCGGCAGGCTTCCTCCATATCTTCAGCTATAACAAATGCTCCATAAGTATTAAGCGATTTTTCTATTATATCCCGGCGTTCCAGTTGCTGCATCTGCCGTTCAAGTTCTTTTTCCACTTTATCGATTAACCGTACATCATCAGTTACCAGAATACTGCGGGCTAATACATCATGTTCTGCCTGGGACATCATATCAGCCGCTACAAATACCGGATCTGCATTGCGGTCAGCAACAATGAGTATTTCACTGGGTCCGGCCAGCATGTCGATATTCACATCTCCATAAACCATTTTCTTGGCCAGGGTAACATAGATATTACCTGGTCCACTGATTAAATCCACCGGTTTTATAGTTTCTGTACCCCAGGCCAGTGCAAATACTGCCTGCGCTCCCCCAACTTTATAGATTTCCTCAATACCTAACTCTGCTGCTGCCACCAGGGTATAAGGATTCATTTTACCATCTTTGCCCGGAGGGCTAACCATAGCAATCTCTTCTACTCCGGCTACCTGAGCTGGAATAGCATTCATCAATACTGAAGAAGGATAAGCGGCTGTACCACCGGGAACATAGATCCCGGCTCTCTGTAAAGGGCGAAACATTTGTCCGGTTACATTACCATATTCATCGGTCTCCATCCAGGAGGTTCTCATCTGCCGTTCATGAAACAGAGCAATATTATCAATGGCCTGCCGCAGGGCAAAAATATAATCGATGTCAACCAGTTCAAAAGCTTCTTCAATTTCTTCATCAGTTACCAGAAAGTTCTCTGCGGTAATACTGGCTCCATCGTAACGATTAGTCAGATCAAAAAGTGCCTGATTACCCTGGCTCCTAACCTGTTCCGCAATAACTGCTACCTGTTGTTCGTACAGTTTCATATCATCATAATTACTTTGAACAAAATCCAATAATTCCTGGCTAAAGGCTTGAAAGCGTTTAATTGTCACTTAACATTCCACCTTTCATATAATCCTGAATAGTTTCCACCAGAGGTTGAATAAGCTCATGTTTGGTTCGATAACTAACCCGATTGCCAATCAACCTGGTAGTAGAACCCATTATTTTAACCAGTTCTACCAGATTATTTTCCCGTAGAGTTCGGCCGGTGGAAACAATATCAACAATCATGTCACATAGACCCATAATCGGTGCCAGTTCAATATTGCCATGCAGTTTAATGATTTCCACCTGTAAACCCTGACTGCGGAAAAACTGTTCCGCTACTACCGGAAACTTGGTAGCTGCCCGTTTATAATTCAAATCCTTTAATGTAATACCCTGGCGTTCACCTGGAACTGCTACTACAAATCTGCAGTAACCATACTTTAAATCCACCAGTTCAAATACATCCTTACCCTGTTCAACAATTATATCCTTGCCCACTAATCCCAAATCGGCCGCTCCCTGCTCAACGTAAGTGGGCACATCGGTAGGCCGGCACATAATATAGGTGACTTCAGGGTTATCATATGTAAATACCATGTTACGACTATCAGCGCTTAGTCCTTCGGTGGGCAAACCAATCTGACGGAAAAGATCTATGGTTGGTTCCAGCAAAGTCCCCTTGGACAAAGCAATGGTTAATCTTTCTTTCATAGTAATCCCCTTTACATTTAATCAATAAATATCAGACTATACTCATGCTCCGCGTGGTAATGAGCCAATCTTTGCTGCAGCTCTTCCCGGGAACAGCCTTCAACATCCAATTCTGTTATGAAACCTTGCGCCCGTAATCGATCCGCTTCTTTTACCATTTTGCTAAGATCGGTTCCCCCGACTATGTATCGCAGTTCCTCTTTTTTACTTTGCTGTTTTTGCAGCACCAAAGCCAGACGATCCATACCCAGGGCAAAACCGGTAGCGGGACAATCATAACCGAAATGCCCCAACAGATTATCGTAACGTCCGCCCCCTAATAATCCATAGCCTAAATCAGGGGAATAACCTTCAAATACAATCCCGGTATAATAATCCAGGTTTCTTAAAACTCCCATATCAACAACAATATGTTCATTAATCCCAAACACTTGTAAAGCTTCATAAACCTTTATTAAATCATCTATTGCTTCGGCCGTCTTACGGTTTTTTTCTGCAGCAGGGATTCGTTTCATGACCTCCAGCCCCCCATGTAAAACCGGTAATAAGGCAATGCTTTCTTTTAATTGATCATCCATTGGAAGTTTTTCCAATAAATTTGATAAATCCACCAGATCTTTACTTTCTACAAAAAATCGGATTTGTTCCTGTTCATCTTCTGCCAGGTTGCTCTGTTCCAATAAACCATTAAAAATATCAATCTGATTCAGACTAATCTTAAAATCTTTTAATCCCAATTCGAGCAGTGATTTTGCTGCTACAGTAATAACTTCGGCATCAGACCATACTCCGGAAGCCCCCAATAATTCAACGCCTAATTGCCAGAATTCACGATATTGCGCCTTCTGGGGCTGAACCTGACGAAACATATTAGCCATGTAATATAATCTCTGAGGAGTTCTCTCATCACGAAGATGGGTAGCAGCCAAACGAGCCAGTGATACCGTCATCTCGGGCCGTAAAGATACAATTCCCCCATCCCGGTCCATAAACAGGAATAAATCTTCTCTTATATGATGGCCGGCTCCGGATTCTATGACTTCCAGATACTCAAAAGTGGGGGTAGCCACTTCCCGATAGCCATAGCTATTGAATAAACGGGCTGCCTTTTTCTCCATGTTTCTTCTGGCTTTTACTTCTTCAGGCAGAAAATCTCTTAATCCCTTGGGAATTTCTCTTTTTTTCATTATGTTCTCTCCTCGTCCAAATAGGTTAATACCCGTTGATACCCATCAGCTCCATAATTTAAGCAGCGCTTGACTCTGCTTATGGTAGCTGTGCTGGCTCCAGTTATACTGGCAATGGAATTGTAGGTGGTATCAAGGTGTAATAATCTGGCCACTTGCATACGTTGAGCCAGGGCTTTCACTTCACTGATAGTACATAAATCATCCAGCAAACGATAGGCATCGTCCTCATTTTTCAGAGTTATAATAGCTTTTACGAGCAGATCTGTGTTTTCATCTCTCCAGTTAGGTGAAAATTCCAAGATATCGCCCCCCTTTTTCTACTCTAAAGCATTCGATTCTCATTAATCACCAGTTCAAACTCACAGCCTAGATATTCGGCTGATCTTCGGCTCATTAACATCTTGGTAAGAAATATTTCAAAATACTCCATTACTGAGCAAACCTCAGTATCAATTTCTATTTTCAACGTAATAATTTTATTTTCCGGATCTATACTTAATTCTGAATTTGTAACTGCATAATTAACCCGGTCCCGGGGAGTAAAAGCTCCCAGATCGGTTTTCCGTACCCGCGAACGATGTACATCTGATTTATCAGCCAGAATAAGTGCCGCTGCCACATTATTTACACACCTGCCCTGGGCATATTCATCATGATTACCAATAGCCCCCATAATAATAGCAACTTCAACCGGATCCATACCCAGATCAATGAGTGTATAAAAAGCTATTAAGGCTCCTGACATGCCATGTCCGTAACGGTTAACCAGGTTGCCTATATCATGAAGATAACCGGCTATTCTGCCCAACTCCGCTTCTCTTTCCGGATATCCTAACGTGGTAAGTATTTCATAACATAAGTCAGCAGTTAACTCAGCATGCTTTAAATTATGTTCAATGGCGCCAATATTACCTATATAATCATTACCCATTAACATGAATTGTTCTACCAATGGACTCTCTTTTACCGTTTCCAGTGTAACCAATCTTACCTCCCCCTTATTGCAAGCTGCGTAATAATTTATTGGCCTCATATCCTGACCGGGTGTTTTTAGGAATTTGTTTCAGTAGTTTAATAGCCTCAGATTCTTTACCCTGTTCAATTAATATGCGAGCCTGATTTAAATCAATAGCTGCCTGTTGTTCCAACTGAGCCAGTTCAATTTTCTCCTGCATCTGCTCAGTTTTACCTAATGCCTCCAATTGTTTATAAAGCTCAATTGCCTGGTCATATTTACCTTCTGCTACCAGGGCTCCAGCTTCACTGATAATCCTTCTGGTTTCAATTCTATCCGGCAAATTGGTTAGCATATATCCATAACCGCCAACAATAGCTATCAGTAACATCAGGCTGATTATCCAGCCTGATGAATAACGCGATTGGCGTACCATAAATCCTAAGGTAAATATAAATGGTATTCCCAGTATAAAAGTTATTTTCAGAAACTCCCGGGTAGGCATATAAAATACACCGGCTATTAACAGTAGTATTAATAGTAATTTAATCAGAGGTTGACGATTTACCGCCATTACCCTTCCTCCCGCTTTAAAGCTCTGTTGCCAATATCTTTACGAAAATGCATACCTTCAAAATTAATTTTATTAATTTCTTTATAAACTTGTTCCAATGCTTCACTCATTGATGCCGCTTTCAGACTAAGGGCCATAACCCGGCCACCGGCAGTTACCAGTTGCCCATCCTGCAGAGCAGTACCGGAATGAAACACTATCGTATTATCATCCAGGGCATCTAATCCAGTTATAACCTTGCCTTTTTCATAATTTCCCGGGTAACCTTCTGAAGCCAGCACTACACATACACAAGCACCTGCTTCAACTGTTACATTTAGTCCCTCAATATTACCGCGGGCCACGCCTTCAAAAAGGGGTAAAATATCTCCCTGAATAACCGGCATAATTACCTGGGTTTCCGGATCCCCAAAACGGGCATTGTATTCAAGTACCCGAGGCCCATCGTCAGTAATCATGAGACCGGTATATAAAACTCCCCGGAAAGGACAGCCTTCGCTGTCCATAGCCTTAATAGTAGGGGTGATTATAGTCTCTTCCACCCGGCGCTGCAGCTCGGCAGTATAAATGGGCGGATTTATGTAAGCTCCCATACCTCCGGTATTAGGTCCCTCATCGTTGTCAAAGACTCGTTTATGATCCTGAGCAGACACTAAAAATATAGTGCGTTGGCCGTCGCTAAGGGAAAATACACTTACTTCTTCACCCTGCAGGCATTCCTCAATAATAATCGCCTGTCCGGCCTCACCAAAAGATTTTTCCACCATAGCGGCAGAAATTGCCTGTTCGGCTTCTTCCCAGTTTTCAGCAACTACTACACCTTTACCGGCAGCCAAACCATCAACTTTTATTACTACCCTGCGTCCGTTATCAGTAAAACTGCGGGCAAAAGTACAGGCAGAATCATAATCGGTAAAAACCTCATAGGCAGCCGTAGGAATGTTATATTTTTTCATTAAATTTTTGGAAAAAACCTTACTCCCTTCCAAACGTGCTGCTGCTGCAGTCGGGCCAAAAACCAGGAGACCGTGTTTATTAAATAAATCAACCATACCTGCCATCAAGGGGTCCTCCGGACCTACCACCGTCAAATCAATGCTTTCTTTAAGAGCAAACTCCAATAATTTTTCCTCGTCCTGAGCAGCAATAGGAATACACTCAGCATAGCAGGACATACCAGGATTACCCGGTGCCGCATATAATTTTTCGATTTCAGGACTCTGCGCCAGTTTCCATACCAGCGCATTTTCCCGTCCCCCCTGGCCGATTACGAGAACTTTCTTCCCCATAACTACCTCCCTGGTCTAAACATAATCGCTTTTAGTGTTTGAAATGTCTAACGCCGGTAAATATCATGGTAATATTATGTTCCTGACAAGCCTGAATACTTTCTTCGTCGCGTACTGACCCTCCGGGTTGAATTATTGCGGTTACACCAAATTGAGCTGCCAATTCCACCGTATCCTTAAAAGGAAAGAAAGCATCCGAAGCCATAACTGCTCCCCGGGCCTTATCGCCCGCTTGTTCCAAAGCTATTTTTGCCGAACCTACCCGGTTCATTTGTCCGGCACCAACCCCAAGAGTTACCTGATTACCAGCCAATACAATAGCATTGGATTTTACATGTTTTACTACTTTCCAGGCGAACAATAAATCTGCCATTACGGCTTCACTTGGTTCAGGGCCGGCTACTACCTGCAGTTTATTTACATCCAGCTCTTCCAGATCAGAATCCTGTACTACCAGACCACCTTCAACCGTACGGACCTGAACGTCCTGATTATAATTTAAAGGTAACTCCAGTAATCTTAAATTCTTTTTGGCCTGTAAAATCTCCAGTGCCTTTGGTGCGTAAGACGGGGCAATTATAACTTCCATAAAAGGTTCGGCAACTTTGCTGGCCGTTTTTTCATCCAGTTCACGATTAAAAGCAATTATGCCCCCAAATGCTGATACAGGGTCAGCCCCAAAAGCCTTATCATAAGCTTCTCCCACTGTGTCAGCCACTGCAGTTCCACAGGGATTGGTATGCTTTATAATTACACAGGCAGGCTGTTTAAATTCCTTTACCAATTGCCAGGCAGCCTGAGTATCAATAATATTGTTATAGGACAGTTCCTTACCGTTTAACTGGCGGGCATCTGCCAGGCCGACTGATGAGGACATATCACGATAAAAGCAGGCTTTCTGATGGGGGTTTTCCCCATAACGCAACTCATAAACCTTTTCTCCTGCCAGCACAAAATTATCCGGAAATGGAGTGTCCGTTATTCCTGCCAGATAATTACTTATCATGGCATCATAAGCAGCTGTATGTCCAAAAGCCTCCAGGGCCAATTGACGTCTGAAATTTAAATCAAGATTGCCATTATCCTGCAATGTTTTGAGAATATCCCCATATCTTTCCGGTTTAACTACCACGATTACATCGGCATGGTTTTTAGCCGCTGATCGTACCATGGAAGGTCCGCCTATATCAATATTTTCAATAGCCTCCTCCAGAGTTACTCCTGGTTTGGCTACGGTTTGTCTAAACGGATATAAATTAACTGCTACCAGATCAATGGCAGTAATATCATGTTCGGCTAATTGAGCCAGATGATCTGCTGTGCGTCTGGCTAAAATCCCACCATGAATCCGGGGGTGCAAAGTTTTAACCCGACCATCCAGAATTTCCGGAAATCCCGTAATGTCAGCTACTTTACGTACATCCACTCCGGCTTCCTGCAACGTATTATAGGTACCGCCGGTAGAAATAATCTCAAACCCCAATGCTGATAAACCCCGGGCAAATTCTACCACTCCTGTTTTGTCTGAAACACTAATTAATGCTCTTTTCATTTGTTAATCCTCCCTGGTTTTCGATTGATATTTTATTTAGACACAGATTACACAGACCCTTCGGGCACCGATTATCACAGATTCTTTTTTTGGTGATATTTTGCTATAGGTTTTTTTATAATGAATTAGATTTAATTTTGAGTAAATCTTTTAATATTTAACCAGCGACATTAATTGCAAAGCCCAAAAGATAAAAATCTCAATATTCCTTAAGGGACTTTATGATATTTAAATTTAATAGTTTCGAATAATTACCAAGTAATTTCATGGATGTCATCCTGAGGTAAAGCCGAATGATCCCTAGATTTCCCCTAATGGTTTACGATACACCTTTATCGGATATAATTATTTCTCTGATACTCAGATGACAGTATTAATTTTCTGAAATCCTCAAAGAATAAATCTGTGTAAATCCATTAAATCTGTGAAATCTGTGTCCATTAACACTCTACACATCAGCCCTTATCACTATCCGGCGGCCGTCAAGATATACCCGGCCTTCGGAAAATAACTGCAGGCTCTGCCAGTAAATCTGGTGCTCCTGTTCCAAAATACGCTGGCTTAAAGTTTCCTCATCATCATTATCCAGTACCGGTACTACCGCCTGGCTAATAATTGGTCCGCTGTCCATACCTGAATCCACTATATGTACAGTACAACCACTATATTTGACTCCATAGTCAAGGGCTTGCTTTTGAGCGTTCAGACCAGGAAAAGCGGGTAATAATGCTGGATGAATATTTAAAACCCGGTTGGGATAGTTCTCTAAAATCACCGTTCCCACCAGCCGCATATAACCGGCCAGAACTACCATATCAACCTGTTGTTCTTTCATTAAGCGTACTAATTCATTTTCATAGGCATTGCGATTGATAAAATTGTGCGGGTCAACAGCCTGAGCTATGATACCTCGTCTCTTGGCCTTTACCAGGGCTGGTGCAGCAGGTTTGTCACTTAATAACAGCTTAATCCTGGCCTCCAATTCATGTCGTTCTATAGCCTCACAAATGGCATCAAAGTTGCTTCCCCGTCCCGATGCCAGCACGGCCAAATTAAGCTGTCCCGCCGGTCTTATCTGTATCATTCAATTGTTATCCCTTCAAATGTATCAGTAACCTTCCCTATTACTATAGGGTATTGTCCTTTATTACGCAAGCACTTTAACGCGTTGTCTTGTTGTTGTGGTGAAGTTATCAAAATAAACCCAATGCCCATGTTAAAAGTCCGATACATTTCTTCGGTTTCTACCTGCCCCAATCGAGCAATCATATCAAAGATAACCGGCGTTTTAATTGACTTGCTGTCAATTAGTACTCCCAGTCCTTTAGGTATACATCTCTGTAGATTTTCAGGAATTCCTCCTCCGGTTATATGTGCCATACCAGCAATTTTTACGCCTTGTTGTATCAGGTCCAAAATTGGTTTGACATAAATTTGAGTGGGGGTAAGCAATTCTTCACCCAGGGTTTTGCCCAGTTCATCTATATACTGGCCTAAATCAAGCCCGGCCTTTTCCAATAAAACTTTACGAGCTAACGAGTATCCGTTGGAATGTATTCCCGATGAAGGCAGCCCGATAACCGTATCTCCGGCTTGTACATCATCCCCATTAATTAAAAGAGAACGTTCTACAACTCCAACCGTAAAACCGGCTAAATCATACTCGTCTGCCGCATATAAACCAGGCATTTCAGCTGTCTCTCCGCCGATAAGGGCACACCCGGCTTCAATACAACCTTGACTAACGCCTTTAACTAAAGCCTCTACCAGATCAGGCTCAAGTTTGCCCAGAGCGATATAATCCAGGAAAAATAATGGTTCTGCTCCATGGGCCAGAATATCGTTAACACACATGGCTACCAGATCAATGCCTACCGTATCATGTACTCCCATCTTCTGAGCAATGCTGACTTTGGTCCCTACTCCATCCGTACCGGATACCAGAACCGGTTCCCGATAACGACTGTTGTCCAGCGCAAAAAATCCACCAAAAGATCCGATATCAGCCAATACTTCCGTACGCTTGGTTTTTTGCACCCATTTTTTTATTTGTTCAACTGATTGGTTGGCAGCATCAATATCTACCCCTGCCTGCCGGTAAGTAAGTCCCTTTTCCATATTTAACCTCCTCAGCCCTTTATAGCAATAATTCCATCTGGGAACTTATTCTTCAGGTTTTATGGGGTAATCCCCGGTGAAGCAAGCTGCACAAAAGAAAGGTTCATCCTGTTTTAAGGCGGATAACATCCCTTCCATGCTGATGTATTGCAGACTATCTGCTCCGATATATTGACATATTTCTTCCGTAGTCATCTGGTTGGCAATCAGTTCGTCCTGACGGGAGGTATCAATACCATAATAACAGGGATAACAGGTTGGCGGCGAAGCAACTGCCATATGCACCTCAGTAGCACCAGCTGTGCGTAACATCTGTATTATCTGCTTGCTGGTAGTACCACGGACGATAGAATCATCTACCATAATAATTCTTTTGCCTTTAACAATTTTGGGAATAGCATTTAGTTTTAATCGTACCCCTAACTCTCTCATCTTCTGAGTAGGTTGAATAAAAGTTCTGCCTATATAGCGGTTTTTCATCAAGCCTTCTTCAAATGGCAACCCCGCCTGTTCAGCAAACCCCAGCGCAGCAGCGGTTCCGGAATCAGGTACCGATATTACCAGATCTACATCCAGATTACTGCATTCACGGGCCAGTTGCATGCCAACTTCCCGGCGGCTGCGGTAAACATTAATGGCGTCAATGGTACTATCCGGACGTGCAAAATAGATATATTCGAATATGCAATGAGCTCTGCCGGCAGATTTCATTACCTGCATTGAATTTAAACCATCTTTGTTTATGACTACTATTTCTCCAGGTTCAATATCACGAATAAAATCTGCCCCAACAGTATCCAGGGCAGCTGATTCCGAAGATAATACGTAATTTCCATTCAATTCTCCCAGACATAAAGGCCTTATGCCCAGTGGGTCACGAACTCCTATCAGGGCATTCTCCGTCATGATGATAAGCGCAAAAGCCCCTTTCATATCAATCAAACATTTAGCCAGAGAATCTTCCAATTTATCCTGGGAATAACGTGCCAGCAGATTGGCGACAATTTCTGTATCCGTGGTAGTCTGAAAAACTGAACCATATGTCGCCAGTCGTTTACGCAGCTCAGCTGTATTAACCAGATTACCATTGTGAGCCAGGGCAATCATGCCATGCAAATAGTGAAAAACCAGCGGCTGGGCATTAATTAATCCACTTTCTTCCTTGGACGAATAGCGCACATGCCCCATGGCTATGTGTCCCCGCAGTCTATCAATATGCTCAGGGTTCATAACTTCTGATACCAGGCCGACCCCTTTGTGCAATTCAATCCTGGTACCATCTGATACTGCAATACCGGCACTTTCCTGACCCCGATGCTGTAAAGCATATAATCCATAAAAAGTTGTTCGAGCTGCATCACTGGGATTTTCGGGGTTATTAATATAGACTCCAAAAACTCCGCATTCGTCTCTGAATTTATCCTCCAGTTCATGATTCATACTATTGTCCTCCTCCAAAATGTCAAACGGCCTGGGTAAATTTTTTAACCCCGGTTTATTGCCCCCATCACTAAAAGTCCACCATGTTCTATTATTTATTCTGCCCCTTTTCACTCAGGTAAGCCTCAGCACCAACTTCCTGTAAATGTTTGTCTTTGGCCAGCACCTCTTGCGCCATATCCGAACGATATTGGTTCAATTTAGCTTTAAGTGCATCATCCTGAAGAGCCAGTATTTGCAAGGCCAATAAAGCCGCATTGGCACTGCCGTTAATAGCTACGGTGGCGACCGGTATGCCTTTGGGCATCTGTACTATTGAATAAAGAGAATCTACTCCGGATAGGGTACTGGTCTTTATGGGTATACCTATAACCGGCAAAATAGTATATGCAGCCACTACTCCCGGTAAATGAGCCGCCCCTCCTGCCCCGGCAATTATTACCTGCATGCCCCGGTTTATAGCACCGGAAGCAAATTCGGCCGTCTGATAAGGCAAACGATGTGCTGAACATACTTTATATTCATAAGACACCCCAAATTTCTCCAACATATCTCCAGCTTCTTTCATAACCGGCAGATCAGAGTCGCTTCCCATAATAATCCCAACTTTAACCATAAAGCCCCCTCCTAACCACAAATATATTTATAAAATAAAATAATGCCCAGACAGATAGGCTTCTAAACGAAACCTGTCCGCCTGGGCTTTTATCCCTATACGGTGTAGTGTTCATAATTTGAACACCTGTGTCACTTGGTCCAGTCCATAAAAGCCATGCGGAACCCTAGACACACTTTCGAAGTTTTCGTGTATTCATTTACACCATGATATTAACAAAGCAAGGTGCTACTGTCAACTTTTGAAGGCTATTGTCTATTAACCTTTAAGTTCAATTTCAGTTAGTCTTTTTTTAAGATTACTGATTTGATCCTGCAACTGCTTCATTTCTTCCCTTAAACTATCCGGCGATAAATTATCCGTTTGGGCTTGTAAACTGTATTTTTCAATATCAGTGAGTTTTTCTATAATACTGGCAATAAAACCGGCCAGTAAATCTTCCAGGGTATATCTGTCTTCATAAGTGTTTTTTAGCCTCGGAATTTTTTTTACACGACGAATAGGGATGGGTGTACTTTCTACCGACAATGTATATCGCTCCCCATTAATATTTATTAAAAGTATTACCTGTTACATGGTCGAGTTATACATTGTATTCGCTATGCAATTAAAAGTATCCTGCAAGCATAAATTGCCTTATTCCCACTCTGTCCTAAAAACTTTTTCAATGATTGCAAACCCTTGTTTTATGCGCTTTTCATTCCACCATTACCAAATATATTGGTTTATTTTTTTACCTTCCAAAATTATTGGTACGGAATTGGTACGTTAGATTGATGGTTTAATAGCTCACTCAACAATAATGTTCATAGTAGTTTTTGAGTAGCCTTTTTCTTCTGCTCTTTCCATTTATTTATAACAGTTGGGTTAATTGGGTTTGTTGTGTTTTGGAATCTTGTTATTCCCTCATCTAAAATCGCTATTTCGTTTTCGTGATCCTTCAATTTTCGAAATGCCATAGCATATGAATTATATAACGCTGGGGCCAAATATCCATAATATCGAGCTTTATCAAATAAGTTAATCGCCTCTTCAATATCTCCGGATATTCTCTTTTTATCCCCTAGTTCCCAATATTTAAAGCCATCATCAAATCCTTTATCCCAGTTGTTAATGTTTTTGATTTTATCAAGTGGTACACGATTGTGTTTTGGGTTTATTGTTACAGGCATACATACTGGTGAAGTGGGTTCCCCATAAACATTTTTTAATAGTTTCCACACGTCAATTAAATGATACGTCGGGATGTTTCTACCTAGTTTTTCGTTTGCTTGCTCCTGTGAAATATTATAATTAACCACATAATCATCGTCGCTATATACCCAAGCAGTGATTGATTTTGCGTACTTACTTTTTAATATCTTATGTCCATTTGACTCAAGTAAAGAAACAGTCTCATCGTAGTAATTTTCGAATTGACCACCATATACAATTTCAAATACATCTTTTGACATACTTTTGTCTATAAAATAGATAGACTTTAGCGAATCA
>Ga0209312_1000660_pt1 | contig 28987 bp, 26 predicted proteins | sample BioC13SIPDNA_4_FD_185744 | JGI IMG/M metagenome (GOLD analysis project Ga0209312, IMG submission 185744) | Anaerobic biogas reactor microbial communites from Washington, USA - Biogas_R1_B C13 SIP DNA (SPAdes) (version 2) | ecosystem: Engineered > Bioreactor > Anaerobic > Unclassified | place... | reverse complement strand
CGCCGGTCTGGTTTTCCGCCATGCGCCTACTTTCCAACAGGTTTCGACTCATAATATCGCAGAAGGATACGTTCTTCTGTCTCTATCGTCAAGAACGCCCCCCCGGCTGTTGCTCTTTGTCGAAAACTCCGCGTGGATGAGAACGGACTGCATCCTCAGCACAGGCGCAGACGGCCGCCCGCCAACACAATGGCCCGCCCCCCCTGCCGCCTGCCTGTCGATGGGCGTGGCAGCTCAGCGAGCCAGCCACTGCTCCAGTCGGTCGAGGCCCTTGGTGATGTTCTCCATCGAGCAGGCGAAGCTCAGCCGAACGTTGTCGTCGCAGCCGAACGGCAGACCCGGAACCAGAGCCACGTTGGCCTGTTCGAGGAGGGCCGTGGCGAATTCCATGCTGTTGGTGATCTTCGCGCCGCCGATGGTGCGGCCGAAGTGAGCGCTGACGTCCGGGAAGCAATAGAACGCCCCGGCCGGCTCAGCACACTGGATGCCCTCAATGGCGTTGAGACGCTCGGCCATATACTTGCCGCGCTTCTCGAACTGGACCCGCATCGTTTCGATCGTCGCGTCGGCCTCGGGCCCCATCGCGGCAATCGCCGCGTATTGGGCGAACGTCACCGGATTGGAGGTCATGTGGTCCTGGAGTCGCGACATGGCCTTGATGACATCGAGCGGTCCGGCGGTGTAGCCCAGTCGCCAACCGGTCATCGAGAAGGCCTTGCTCAGGCCGTTGAGCGTCAGGGTCCGGCCGAACGCGTCGTCGCTCAGCGCCGCGAAGCTGATGAACTTCGAGTCGCCGAAGATCAGCTTCTCGTAGATCTCGTCGCTCATCACGCAGACGTTCGTGCCTTCGAGCGCCTTCGCCAGCGCCCGCAGCTCGTCGGGCGTGTACATGAAACCACCGGGATTGCTGGGCGAATTGATGACGAGCATTGCCGTCTTGGGCGTGATGGCGCCCTTGAGCTGCTCCGGCGTGATCTTGTAGCTGTTGGCCTTGTCCGTCTCGATGATCTTCGTGACGCCGCCGGCCAGCTTGATCGCCTCGGGATACGTCACCCAGTACGGCCGCGGCAGCAGCACCTCGTCCCCCGGATCGAGCACTGCCTGCATCGCCTCGTAGACCGAGTGCTTGCCGCCGATGTTGACGACGACCTGCTCCGGGGCGTACTTCAGGCCGTTCTCGCGTTCGAGCTTCTTCGCGATGGCGGCCCGCAATTCGACGATGCCGGCAGCGGGCGTATACTTGGTCTTGCCCTCTTTCAAGGCCTTGATCGCGGCGTCCTTGATGTACTGCGGCGTATCGAAATCGGGCTCCCCCGCCCCGAAACCGACCACATCAATCCCCTGCGCCTTCAACTCCTTGGCCCGGGCCGTCACCGCAATCGTCGCCGAAGGCGGTACGCTCTTCGCTCGCTGACTGACTTTGATCATCCAAACACCTTTCTCACAGGGTTCCCATTCCAGCAACAGCCGCGCCATTAAACCCAAATCCGCCCCCCCGTCAAGCGAATTCGCCCGCCAAGGCTGTGAACCCGACGCGGACACCGTCTGGAACTGAGGATAACGTGGCGGATGGCGGCCCGGAACTCATTGGCGACCCTCATGAACCCATTGCCGGAGCAGGCCCATCCCGTCAGCATCGCGGGCCGCCAGATAGGCGAGGAATTCGTGAAATGACCGTCTATCTTCGTAGTGCGGTATGCCGTAGTGCGGTATGCCGGGCAGGCGATGGGGATGGCCGGGCAGATCGTAATCCTGGAGCCTAATTCCCGACGCTTTGGCCCTTCGGATCAGCCAATCCTCCAACCTTGGACAGACAACGATGAGCCTGCATTCCGCGTTACCCCGGCGGACGAGCAGACGGAGCCCTCCGTCCGCCTGCACCTCGTCATCTCTGAAAGCGTGCCGGTGTCAAGGGCTTGGATTGGGAATTTCGATTCTCATGTTCTTTCTCCTGATCCGACGAACTCCCGTTGTCTCTGCGGTTGGTCCGAGTCATCTCTACGCCGTCCAGGCGGCATGAGTGTATCCAGGGGCGGTGTCGCATTCATTTCGCGAGCCTCAGAGGGCTCATGACAAGGTCGCGCTTACCGCCCCGTGGACGAGACCGACTTCACTCCGGGATCGCGATACGGTTCATTCCGGCTGAGCACCCAATAGGTCGCCTCCGCCAAATGGCGGGCCACGGCGCCGACCGCCGTGGCGTGGCCCCGACGGGAACGGACCCGCTGGTACAGTTGGCTGACGTGGCGATCGGGAAAGCGTTTGTGGTTGACCGCCACCGAGTTGGCCGCCTCGGCATAGGCCCACTTGAGATAGTGGTTCACATCCGGCCGCGTCCGCCCGTATCGGGTTTTGCCGCCACTGGCATGAATGCGCGGCACCGTCCCGGCAGGTGACAACCCCGAAGAACGACGCGCCGGCGCAACACGCGATAACCGGGAGCAAGACGCCACCGGCGGCTTGGTCAGGCGGCGCCGATACCGGTGAAGAGGTGGCGGGTGGCTTTGGTGCTCTCCTTGAACGCCTCCAGCGGGGTCATGGTGTTGGGCGAGCCGGTCTCGATCGCCTGTTCGAGGACAACGTGCGGGCGGACGGACGCCTGGCGCAGCATCTCCGCCAGGGCGCGATAGTCGATGTCGCCGGGGCCGAAGGCCTCGGTCCAGACGTCACCCTGTGACTGGCGCAGGTGCAGCTCGCTGATGCGTCTGCCGTAGAGCTTGACGACGTCGAACAGGGCAACCTGCGAGTTGCCGGCGCCGCGATAGACCCAATGGGCGTCGAGGCAGAGCGTCACGTTCGTCGGGTCGGTGCCGAGCATCATGTGGTGGAACTCGCGTGCGGCCTGCCGCAGTTCCATGTCGTGGTTGTGGTAGGCCAAGGTCAGCCCCAGCTTCTTCAATTCGGCCCCGAGCCGGTTCAGTGCGGCGGCCTGGACCTTGAGCTGCTCGTCGTTCTTGTCCTGTGCGCCGCCCCAGGCGAGCGGATTGGGATTGGTCACGACGATCCGGGCTCCGGCTTCCTTGGCGATGGGGGCGACAGCAAGAATCTGCCGGATGCTCTCGTCGGCCCGGTCCGCTTCATGCAGGGTGCTGTTGACATAGAATGACCGCATCTCCAACCCGTGCTTCTTCTGCAGCGGCGCCAAACGCTCGACCTGCGCGACGTCGGCGAACGACGGCTCAAATCCGTCCAGCCCGCTGGCGGCCACCTCGGCCAGACCCTCGTCGAGCGACCGGTCGAAGTTGCGCCCCTGTCGCTGATAGAAGACCGACCAGGAGTAGGCGTTACAGGCCACGTGTAATGTCTCGCTCTGCGCCGCCGCCGACCGGACCAAGGCCGGTGACAGCACCGCCGCCCCGGCCGCCCCAATCACATCGCCCAGAAATATCCGCCGCGTCGTCATTCGCTCTGCCATGATGCCAACCTCCTTCTTCCAAGCCGAGCCTTACAGCCACCTCACACATGTCGAGTATGGAACCGACACCGAGTATGAGGCCTTCTTCAAACGAATGCAAGATGGTAGGCTTGTCTGGCATGATCGACACCACGGCAAAGGAGAACGGCATATGCGGCATAGGACAATCCGAGGGCGAGTACTTGTTGAGGTGCTATCTCTTGGTGGGTGGTTCAGCGGTCTTCACGCCGAACCGATGCCGGTCGCCATCGGCCCCCATCCTGCGCACGCCTGCGTGTGCTGGGCTATCAGAGAAGCGACTGCGTCTATCTGTGGCTATCTGACAAGGATGCGACACGGTGGAACCTCGTCGTCGCCGGCCAGCGACCACAGGAGATTGCCGCCGCAACGCTCGAAGTCGAAGGTCTGGCGCCGGGCGAGTACATCGTCCAATGGTGGGATACACACCAAGGCGTCTGCTTTGAAACACAGCGCGTTCGCTGTGAGCGGAATCCGTTGAGCGTCTCGGTGCCGGTGCTACACAGCGACATCGTCTGCAAGATCGTACGCCGTTGATTCAGACAGCGTCGGCCAGGTCCTTTTCCAACTCCGTCAAGATCGTTCGGAGACATTGGTCGAAGCCCGCGACCAGCCCCTCCGGATCGGCCGTCCTGATGTCGCAGGCAGCCCGATACGATTTGGCGAAGACAATCTCCGGATCGATCCCGCTCTCCGTACGCAGCAGGAAGAACCGTATTTCGATCACGGCCTTGGGCGCGGCCTTGTCGCGAAAGTCGCCGTAAAGGGCAGTGATATTGGCTTCGATGCGATGCGTAGGATCGGCGCCGCTCGTGGAACTCAGAACCTGGGCGAACAGCCCGGATCCCGCCAGCCAGTCGCGCGTCTTCTCCGTGACCATCATGGTCGGGGCAATGAGAAACTCGTTGTAGGAATCCGATTCGTAGCGATGCTCGTCGAGTCGGTAGACCAGTCCCCTGCCGGCATACGCCGCATCGATAGTGAACCGGGGCACCGCCAGTATCGCCTTGCCTTCACGGGCGGCCGGCGCGGCTTGCCTCGACGCTTCGAGCATGAAGAAGCGTCGATTCGCCGACGTCGGTCCGGAACAGCCCGTCGGGACAAGCGAGCAGATTGCCGCAACCAGATACAGGGCCCCTCGGGTCCATGTGCACGTCATTTGTACGCCTCCGATTCACGTGGGGGTTTGCTGAAGAACAGTTCCGAAGGGCGGGCCCTGAGACTCTCGGTAAGGTCCCGCAAATTGTCGGAAATCTCGCGGAAATTTCCGATGATGACCTCGATTTCCGGCTTCTCGGTCGCGACAAGCCGGTCGATGCTCGCCAGGGCCCTGTTGAGTCGAGCGAGGGCTTCGGGCAGGTTGGTTCCGCCTGCAATCCCCTCGGGCGCCGCCAGCAGACGCCGAAGACTGTCGTTCGTGTCCCGGACCTCCGCGATCAGACGCTTGGCCTCGCCACTCAGCGCCGGAACGTTGGCGTCGGCAACAGTCTGATCCAGCGAGGCCAGCAGGCGCCGCGTCGCATCGCTGATGCCCGCCGTATCGATCGATTGGACCTTCTGCCGCGTTTCCGCCAACAGGCTCGTGGCTTCCGTACTGATCTGCGCCAGATTCACATCGCCTACCGCTTTCTCGGCGGCCGCCAGCGTCCGTTCGAACGAATCCACCAGCCCTTCGAAGTCGATCTCCTCCAGCCGGGTGAAGATCTTCTCGAGCGAGTCCTTCAGCGTCGTGATCTCGCTGGGGGCCGACGGCATGTAGGTATACACCGGCGTCCACGGCACTTCGAGGACCGGGAAGCGATTCGGATCAAGATAGTCGGCCTCAAGGTAGCCCTGGCCGGTCAGAATATTCGAGTTGACGCGGACGCGCAGGCCGCGAGCAATCATCTGTTGGAGCATAGCGCCGGCCTTCTCGACGCCGAGTTCGGGCATCGTCTCTCGCGGTACCACGTAGACGACACGAACGATGGGCTCGAAGGCGGACAGTCGTCCGCTGGCCGGCGGCATCGCATACACGCTACCGGCAAACGTAATGGTCTCGACCTGGCCGATCCGCACACCGCGAAACTCGACCGGTGATCCGACAGCCAGCCCGGTGATGGACTCGTCGAAATAGGTCTCGAATCTCAGTTTGTCCTTCGCGAACAGGCCGGAACCGAACAGGACCACGGCCGCCAGCAACAAGGCCGTTGCAAGAATCACGAAGACGCCGATCTTGAAGTAGCTCGGTTTTCTTCCCATCAGGCCAATCCGTCCCAAGCTCTCTGTTGACCAGTTCCAAGCATATCTACCTCCTGAGTTACGCTAATGCCGCCTGCCGGTGAAAGAACTGCCGCACCCAGGGATCGTCGCTGCGATCGCGAAGCTCCTCAGGCGCGCCGCGAGCGATGATGGTCCGCCGTTCCTTGTCGAGCATGATCACGCGGTCGGCCACCGCGAAGATGCTCGCCAGCTCATGCGTCACGATGACGAACGTGATCTTCAGCGTCTGTGACAGCTCGACGATCAAGTCGTCGAGTTGTGCCGCGGTGATCGGGTCCAGTCCGGCCGAAGGTTCGTCCAGGAACAGGATTTTCGGGTCCAGAGCCAGCGCCCGCGCGATGGCCGCCCTCTTGCGCATGCCGCCACTGAGTTCGGAGGGCATTCGGTCGCCCGCGTCCTGGAGCCCAACCACCTTCATCTTCATCCGCGCAATGGTCTGCATGGCCTGTCGCGGCAGACTCGTAAACTCTTCCAGAACCAGGCAGATGTTCTCAATCAACGTCATGGAGCCGAACAGCGCGCCGTTCTGGTAGGCTACACCGATCCGGCCCAGCAGCGCACGGCGCTCTTCGCCCTCGGCGCTGACAATGTCGGTCCCGTCGACCAGGATGCTCCCAGTCATCGGCCGGTGCAGCCCGATCATGTGCTTGAGCAGCGTGCTCTTGCCGCAGCCGGAACCGCCCAGGATGCAGAAGACCTCGCCGGCGCGCACTTCAAACGTCACGTCCTTCAGGACAATTTGGTGATCATAGCCTACGGTCACGTCGCTGACCTGAATGATCGGCAGTGCATCGGAACCCATCTTCCCTTATATCCCTAGGTAATAGTACATCACGGCGAACACTCCGTCGGTAACAACGATGGCAACGATGCCGCTGACGACGGCGCGAGTCGCCGAATCGCCGACGGCGCTGGGGCTCTTGCCCGTCTGCAAACCTCGCAGACACCCAATACCGGCAATCAGTGCGCCGAATACGAAAGTCTTGACCAAGCCGCCGCACAAGTCGCCCAAGCTCGCCGCCTCCTGAATCTGATCGATATAGGTCGCCACGGGAAACCCGAACGACCGCATCACCAGCCCGCAGCCGATCAGGCCGAACAGCATGTTGAACAGTGTCAGCAGCGGCATCACACAGATCGCCGCGACCAGCCGGGGCAAGGCCAGGAATTGAACGGGGTCCACACCCATCGTCACCAGCGCATCGACCTCCTCATTGACTTTCATGGTCCCCAGTTCGGCGGCGAACGCCGATCCGCTGCGGCTGGTCAGGATGAACGCGGTAATCAAAGGTCCCAGCTCGCGAAACAGCACCAGCACGACGAGGTCGGCCACATAGATCTCGGCGCCGAACTTGCGCATGCCGATCGCGGATTGAAAGGCCAGAATCAGTCCGATCAGGAAGCCCATCAACGCGACGATCCCGACGGCGTTAGCCCCGGCTTTTTCCGCGATCAGGAAGGTGTCGGCCCAGCGCAGGCGACTCGGACGAACGAGGACACCCAGCAGCCGAACGAAGATCTCCCCCAGGAAACCGACCTGGGAATGAAAGCCGGTGACGAATTCGTGGGCGGCCTGGCCGAGGCCATTGACTGAGCGGATCAGCAGCCCAGGCCCGCGCGCCGGCGCCGACGGCGGACCGGGATCGAATAGCTTCATCAACTCGCCGAGATCGTCCCGCAGTCCCCGGATTCGAAAGTCCCCATGTCGATCTTCCTGGGCGGCCTTGAGTTCGAAGAGCAGGGCCATTCCCGCCGCGTCGAGGCTCTCCACGCCCTGGGCGTCAATCTCAACGGCGGACGGCCTCGATTCGGCGACTTTTCGCATGACCTCCGGCCACAGCCGCTCGGCGCTGCCAGCGTTCAGCGTCCCCCTGAAGGCCAGGCGCAACCCACCCGGGTCGAGTTGCTCACATTCCAGACTTGCCGTATCGGAACGTGCCACGGCTCTCCTTGCCAACGCCTTTCTTCCCATCCATGCCCCCGACGCACCCGACCGGCAGAATCGCCTATTGGCCGACGGGCCGCCTCAGGATGCCCAACTATACCGTCGCCGCAGACCCAAAGCAAGTTCCATAAGACGGCCAAGCACGGGTCGCAACAACCATAGGTCCTATGGGTCTTATCGGTCCCATGGGAGCCATCCCTAAAATCTGCGCAAGAAACCAGCGATTCCGGCAGGCAATGGGAAAACAGACCAAGCACGAGGGTGAATCGGGGAGAGAGGATTTGAACCTCCGACCTCTGCGTCCCGAACGCAGCGCTCTAGCCAAGCTGAGCTACTCCCCGGTCGTTGAAACGCGCAGTATAGCACGCGTCGCGAAGGATTGCAAGCTATAACAGGTTGACCGGGTCGATGTCAACAGCAATTTTCACCGCCGGCCGAATTGGCGGCGCCGTCCGCAGGTCGGCGAACAATCTGCCCATGATCGCCGGGGTGGGCGCCTGAACCACGATCTGGAGGCGGTGGAACCGCTGAATCCGGCTGATGACGGCGGGCATCGGCCCGCGAACCTTGACCTGCAAGCCATGCCGGGCGACGGCGTCGTCAATTCTCAGACGCATCTTGTTGGCGGCCGCCTCCAGGCGATCGTACGTCTCATCGCGCATCACAACCGTCGCCAGCCGCCACAGCGGAGGCAGCGTGCAGGTCTCGCGATGCTTCATTTCCTCGCACACGAACCCCTCGAAATCCTGCTTGAGGGCAAACTGGATCGTCGGCTGATCGGGGAAGTACGTCTGGACGAAGACGGTGCCGTGCTTTTCCGAGCGTCCGGCACGTCCGGCCACCTGCGAGATCAACTGGAATGTCCGCTCGTTGGAGCGAAAGTCCGGTAAATACAGACAAGTGTCGGCGCTGACAACACCCACCAACGTGACGTTGGGAAAATGCAGGCCCTTGGCGAGGATCTGGGTGCCCGCGAGAATGTCGATGCGGCCCTGGCCGAACTCCTTGAGCAGGCGGTAGTAGTCCCGGCTGGCCATCGAGTCGCTATCGACCCGGCGGACGCGGGCCTCGGGGAACCTGGCCGCCAGTTCCTCTTCGAGCCGCTGCGAGCCCAGGCCGATCATCGTCATCGCCTTACCGCACAAAGGACAATTGCGCGGGACCAGCGTCTTGGCCAGGCAATGGTGGCAAATCGCGTAGCCGAAGTCCATGTGCCGGCCGGTGACGGTCTTCATCGGTGCAGTCGTGCGCGGCGTCTTGTGGAAGGTCAGCGCCGCGTCGCAGTTGCGGCATTGCAGCGTGTGCTTGCAGGACGGGCAGAAGACGAAATTGCTGTAGCCCCGCCGGTTCAGCAGCAAGATCGCCTGTTCCTTTCTGGCCAGCGTCTCGGTCAGGTGCTGCACCAGCGGCCGGCTCAGCAGGTCCAGCCGGTCGGCGACGGCCTCCCGCGCCCGCATGTCCACGAGCTTCATCTCGGGCATCGGCAGGTCCATCACGCGTTTGGGGAGCCGGACCAGCGTGAAGCTGGATTTGGTCCGGCTGTTGTGGAGGCTCTCCAGCGACGGCGTGGCGCTGCCGAGGATGCAGTGGGCCCCCGCCAGTTGCGCCCGCTTGATCGCCACGTCCCGCCCGTGGTAGCGAGGGACAGTGTCCTGCTTGTAGCTCGGTTCGTGCTCCTCGTCTACGACCACGATCCCAAGGTTGGGCAGCGGCGCGAAGATCGCCGAGCGGGCCCCGATCACCACGTCGGTCTCGCCGGCGCGAATCTTCTGCCATTGCACGTTGCGCTGGCCGGCGGTCAGACCTGAGTGCATCACCGCAATCCGCGCAAAGCGCGCGCTGAACCGCTGAACGGTCTGGGCGGTCAGCGCAATCTCCGGCAGCAGGACGATGGCGGCCTTGCCTTTGGCGACCACCGCCTCGATCGCGCGGATGTACAACTCGGTCTTGCCGCTGTCGGTGACACCGTGCAGTAGGGTGACGCCAAAGCGGCCGGATTCGATCTGCCGCACGATCTGCGCAAGCCCCTGCTGCTGATCGTCGTTCAGCACGACCTCACGCTCGGGATTGGCCATCGACTCAGGGACCGCCGGCAAGGCACTGAGGACCTTCTTCACCGCGATCTTCACGATGCCCTTCTCGGCCAGACGCTTGACCACGGGCGAGCGGCAATCGACCGCCGCGATCAGCTCGTCCACCTCAACTGCCGAATCGGCCGTCACCGCCTCCCGCTCGCTCAGAAAGCTGATGATCTGCTTCTGTGCGACACTGCGAAGGTCGGCGGCAACCTCTTCGGGCGGCGCAGCCAGATACACGCACCGCTGCCTCTTGACGCCGGCCGCCCGCTTGACCGCACCGGGCACCATCGCCGCCAATACCTGACCCAGCGGGCAGACGTAGTATTCACCGATCCATCGCGCCAGTTCCATCAGGTCGGGTCCGAGCAGCGGCTCGTCGTCGAGCACACGGGCCACCCGCTTGAGACGGGCCTTCCCGCCCCCGCCGTCGAAGGCCTTCTCAGCCGCGACGTCGGACTCGACGCAGAAGCCCACCTCGGGCTTGTTGCCCCGGCCGAACGGCACCTCAACGCGCCGGCCCATCTCGATGGGCCAGAGCGCATCGGGCACGAGGTAGTCGAACTCCGTGTCGGCCGCCGAGGCCAGGGCCACGCGGATGATGTGTGTGCCCGCCGGCTCGGGCGGCTCCTGCGAGGCGAACAGGCTGGGAGTCATGTGCCTCTTCGTCATGGCGCTCGCCTCACGAATGGTATCGCCCCTCGCGCCTGCGCTTCTCGGCGGTGGCACTGACGACGCTGGCATCCCGCACGTCGAGGCCGATCCGCGCGATCAGGGTCCTGATGTAGTCGAGATGCGGGCACGGCGGCGCGTGGTAGTTGTCGTTGGTGATACAGGAGGACAACTGCACGACGACCTGCTCTTTGGTAATGCCTTCTTTCTTGGCGATTGTCCGCAGGAATTGCGTGAGTTTTCGATGCACGGCACGACCGCAGCAGCCGCCGCAGGTCATCGAGAGCATTCGATACGCTCGGTCTTTTGGATATTGTGAGAAGCCGCCGGTCCGCTCGTGAAAGGCCTTCTCGCAAAGGTAGCCGGGACAGCGCTCCTTGACGATGTGGCACTGCACCAGGACGATATACTGCTTCTGCGTCAGGTTGATCGAATCAGGCATTGCCCTTCTCCTGGGGCCGGTCGGATGGTGGGGTCGGCGCGGACGGAGGCGCCTCGTCGCTGCGGCGCGGGCCGATCATGCCGAACGCCATAATCGGCGCGCCGGGGAACGCCACCGACGAATCGGAATGGCCCAGGACGATCCCATCATCCAGGGCCAGAATCGTGTCCTGAAGCTTGCCGAATGTGTTGAAGATCCGGGCCACCGGCTGGCCTTTTCGGACAAGGTCGCCGGGCCGGGCGATGAAGCGAATGATCCCGCTGGTCGAGCTGACCGGCTTGTCGCAGAACTTCAGCATGCGACCGCGGGCCGATTCGGGCATATCGAGCGAGAACGGTGCGGCGACCGCCTCCATCATCCCCAGGTGCGAGAGGATACCGAGGATCGAGCGAACGCCATAATCAACATTCGTCTCGTTGACAACATACGACTCGCCCAGCTCAAACGTCAGCGCCGGGATGCCCTGCTGCAACAGGCTGTAGGAGAAGCTCGTGGGCACCGCTTCAGTCTCATGGACGACCGGAAAGCCCGACCGGCTCGCGATGGCCCTGGCGGTTTCGTAGGCCGGCTCGTGCCCGGCGCCGGGAGGCATGTCGAGCAGCGCGTACGGGATCGACTTCATCCAGTCGTTGTGCAGGTCCAGAACGAGACTGGGACGGGTCTGCTTGATCGTCGTGAACACCTTTTCGGCGATCCGCTCGGCCAGCGATCCGTTGCGGTCGCCCGGAAACGAGCGGTTCAGGTCCTCGCGGCTCATCGTGATGTTGCGCGAGGCCGATTCAAATCCGATCGGGTTCATCAGCGGGAAGGCATAGAGCGCGCCCTTGAGCAGCTTTCGCCTCCTGACCGCTTTGAAGACCTCCTGGATCGTCACGATCCCCGTGACTTCGTCGCCGTGAATGCAGCCGGCCAGCCAGACGACAGGGCCGCGTTTCGGGCTCTCGATAGCCATGAACGGCAGCCGTCGGCGGGACAGATCGGAGCCGGTCATGATCTTCTGAAACGAGAACTTCACCTTCTGCGGCGTCTGCGTCGTCGGCTTGGGCTTTTCCGGCTTCATCGCGCGGCCCCCCAACCGATCGAGCCGAGCCTGATGGACATCAAGACCCCGATGATGACACCGTCAGCGTTCGTTCCTGGTCGCATGGCCGCCCGTTCATGGTCTGCACATCGAAACTCCGCAGATACCATACCCGGGCCACCCGGACCCGTCAACGCCCCACGCCCACCCACGAAACGGCGACCAATGCGTCTGGCCGGTACCGGCATTGCGACAACTATGGCTCATAGCCGAGCCGACCCCATGCGGCGCGCTGGACGCGCTGGATATCAGGATTGTCGGACAACGCGATCAGAGAGCCGTAGTCGCCTTCGCGCCGGGCGAGCTTGGCCGTGCGCGGGTCCTGCCACTTCCAATACTCGGCATGCCCGTCGGCGAAGCTGAAGTTGGTGCCCTCGCCGTGGCGCGTGGGCGGCGAATCCCACCAGGAGGCTTGGTTGTAAAAGATGGTCCAGCTCTGGGTGCTGGTCTTGCCCTCGTCGACGAAGACGATGCGTTCGCCGGGCCGTCTGATCTGGGTGCGTCGGCGGACGTAGAGCTCCTTGGGGGCGCCGATGGCAGTGCTACCCATCGCACCATTCATGGCGTCGACGATGGCGTAGGTGTTGACCTCGCCTCGAATGCCGGTGGGACACTTGTAGATTTTGAGCTGGCCGACGTAGGGCCACATGGCGCCGTCCTGGATGCCCTTGATACGCCGCTCCGTGTCTGTCCAGTCGTCGTGAAAGTAGAGCCAGCAAGGCTCTTCCTGGTCGTTATGCCCCTCGGTGTTCTCAACCGTGCAGGCGTTGACGATCTTCTGATCGTTGTCGTCGGCGTACATCACCCAGGCCAGGCCGAACTGCTTGACATTGCTCAGGCACACCGCCCGCTTGCCCTGTTCTCGCGCCCGTGAGAGTGCTGGCATCAGGATGGCCATCAACACCGCAATGACCGCGACCACCACCAGAAGCTCAATCAACGTAAATGCCCTGCCCGCCATGCTGTTTCTGCGAATCGTCACCATAGAACTTCGCGACCTCCTTTCCCCGTTTGGTCCTGCGCTATCCATGTTGCCGCAACGTCCATGACTTTGGCTCCCATCGTCTGACAGCAACCTCCCCGCCCGGGCAGACTTCCGCACGCGACAACCTCTATGCTACCCGAACGCCCGGCCCGATCTCAACAGTCCCCATCACCGATTCAACGAATATCTCCGCACGGTCTATGGGATCCGGCCCATCGGCCCTCTGCCCCACCTACGGCTGTCAAGTTGGCGTATGCAGCCGCCGGGCACCTGCCGGAATTGGCAGGAGTAACAGAAGGCCGTGGCGTCCGGACAGCAGAAGACGCGATCCAATGTGACCACAACACAAGTGCATACAAGAGCTTACATCGCACTCGCTAAATTGAAGTGCCGTGGCAATGGCTGCTGGTATATCGTTTGCACGGGAGATGGTGCTGTACGCGGTACGTATGGCCTGAGAACGTTTATGACGCATGCAAATTAAGGAGGCACGCAATTATGGCAGTCAAAGATTTGGCGTTCCAAGCGGAGGCACGAGCGAGCCTGTTGGCCGGGGTCGAGAAATTGGCCAAGGCGGTCAAGGCCACGCTGGGCCCGCGCGGTCGCAATGCCGTGCTGGACAAGAGCTGGGGCGGCCCGAACGTGACCAAGGACGGCGTGACCGTCGCCGAGGAGATCGAGTTGAGCGACAAGGGCGAGAACCTCGGGGCCAAGCTCGTCAAGGAAGCCGCCAGCAAGACCTCGAAGATCGCCGGGGACGGGACGACCACCGCAACGGTGCTGACCGAGGCCCTGTTCAAGGAGGCCTACAAGAACCTGGCCGCCGGGGCCGACGCGATGGCGCTGAAACGCGGAATGGAAGAGGGCGCCAAGGCCGCCGTCGCCAAGCTCAAAACACTGGCCAAGCCGGTGGCCATCGGCAAGACCGACGACATCGTCAACATCGCCGCCGTCTCGGCCAACAACGACCGCGAGATCGGAAAGATCATGGCCGAAGCCTTCCAGCGGGTGGGCAAAGATGGCGTGATCACGGTCGAGAGCGGCAAAAGCTTCGAAACGACCGTGGAGTTCGTCGAAGGAATGCAGTTCGACCGCGGGTATATGTCGCCGCATTTCGTGACCGACCAGGACAAGATGGTCTGCGAGTTGGACAAGCCCTACATCCTGGTCCACGAAGAGAAGATCAGCACCATCGCCAAGCTGGTGCCCCTGCTGGAGAAGATCGCCCAGACCAAACGTCCGCTGCTGGTGATCGCCGAGGACGTCGAGAGCGAAGTGCTGGCGACGCTGGTGGTCAACAAGCTCAAGGGCGTTCTGAAGGTGGCGGCGGTGAAGGCCCCCGGCTACGGTGACCGACGCAAGGCCATGCTCCAGGACATCGCGGTCCTCACTGGCGCCGAGGCCATCTTCAAGGACTTGGGCATTGAGCTGGACAACATCAGCATCTCGCAACTCGGCCAAGCCAAGAAGGTGACGATCGACAACGACAACACGGTCATCGTCGAGGGTGCCGGCACCCAGGAGGCCATCCACGGCCGGATCAAGCAGATCAAAGACGAGATCGAAATCACCACCAGCGACTACGACCGTGAGAAACTCCAGGAGCGGCTGGCCAAGCTGACCGGCGGCGTCGCCCAGATCAACGTCGGGGCCGCCACCGAGGCCGAGATGAAAGAGAAGAAGGCCCGCATCGAGGACGCTCTGCACGCCACGCGTGCCGCCATCGAAGAGGGGATCGTCCCCGGCGGCGGCGTCGCCCTGGTGCGTTGCATCGACGCGGTGACGAGCCTGAAGCTCAAGGGCGACGAGAAGACGGGCGCCGAGATCCTGGCCAAGGCCATGCGGATGCCCTGCTACTACATCGCCCACAACGCCGGCGCGACGGCCAACCTCGTGGTCAACAAGGTGGCCGAGGGCAAAGACGGCTTTGGCTACAACGCCGACACAGACACGTATGAAGACCTGGTGAAGGCGGGGGTCATCGATCCGGCCAAGGTCACGCGGATCGCCCTGCAGAACGCAGCGAGCATCGCCGGTCTGCTTCTGACGACTGACTGCCTCGTCACCGAGAAGCCTAAGGACGAAGACGAGATGCCCGCTGGCGGCCCCGGCATGGGCGGCATGGGTGGCATGGGTGGCATGGGCGGCATGGGCGGCATGGGCGGCATGATGTAGTCCGGCGGCCGAGTCGGTAATCGTAAGTGCTCTGCTCAAAGGAGTGAACGAATGACTGACAGACTGTACAGCCAAGCGGCAATGACGCGTGTGACCGTCGCAGGTCTGTTGCTGGCGGTTCTCATCGGCGGCTGCGGGCAGAACGTCCGCCTCGGCCGGGCGGAGAACAAGCCCCTGACCGACGACGAGCGCATGGCCTGGTGGCGCGACGGGCGGTTCGGGATGTTCATACACTGGGGCGTGTACGCGGTCCCGGCCGGCACATACAAGGGCAAACGCATCCACGGGACCGGCGAGTGGATCATGAACACCGCCCCAATCCCCGTCGACGAGTACAAGAAGTTCGCCGACGCCTTCAATCCGATCGGCTACAACGCTGATGAATGGGTGCGTCTGGCCAAAAACGCGGGCATGAAGTACATCGTGATCACGAGCAAGCATCACGACGGCTTCTGCCTGTGGGACTCGAAGGTCACCGATTGGGACATCATGGACGCCACGCCGTTCGGCCGCGACATCCTGGCAGAACTGGCGGCGGCGTGCAAGAAGCATAAGATCAAGCTGTGCTTCTACCATTCGATCATGGACTGGCACCACCCCGACGCCCAGGCGCCGTTCTACCCGAACTACAACGACACGGTCCAGTCGAACCCGAACTTCGACAGGTACGTCGAGCAGTACATGAAGCCGCAACTGGCCGAACTGCTGGCCAACTACGGCCCACTCGGCGTGCTGTGGTTCGACGGCGAATGGATCAAGGACTGGACCGAGCCCAAGGGCAAGGAGCTGTACGCCTGGCTGCGTGAGCTCCAGCCGGACCTGATTATCAACAATCGGGTGGGCAAGGGCCGCAAAGGGATGGAAGGCCTCAGCGCCAGCGACGACTACGCCGGCGATTTCGGGACGCCCGAGCAGCAGGTCCCTGCGACAGGGCTTCCCGGCGTGGACTGGGAAACCTGCATGACGATGAACGACACGTGGGGATACAAGGCCTACGATGAGAACTGGAAGTCGAGCGAAGACCTCATTCGCCATCTCATCGACATCGCCAGCAAGGGCGGCAACTTCCTGCTCAACGTCGGCCCGACACCCGAGGGTCTGATCCCGCAGGCCAGCGTCGCGCGGCTGGAGGCGATGGGCAAGTGGATGGCCGTCAACGGCGAGAGCATCTACGGCACCACGGCCAGCCCAATCGGCCGGCCTTCATGGGGCCGATGCACGGCCAAAGACAACCGTCTCTATCTGCACGTCTTTGACTGGCCCACCGACGGAAGGCTATCAGTGCGTCTGCCGAACGCGGGCATCGTCCAGGCCCATCTGCTGGCCGACAAGAAGAAGGCCAAATTGCCCGTCACAATCGATGGCGACACGATTGTCATCTCCGTGCCTCCCGAGGCGCCTGACGCCGTGGCCGGCGTCGTCGTTCTGACTGTAAACAACCAATAGAACAACAGGAACCGCATTGAAACACTTGTTGGTGAAGGAGTAACAGGATATGAAGCTCAAACCGTTGGATGACAGAGTGGTGATCAAGCCGTTGGAGGCCCAGGACAAGACGGCCGGCGGAATCTTCCTGCCCGATACCGCCAAAGAGAAACCCCAGATCGGCAAGGTCGTGTGGATGGGTCCGGGCAAGGTCCAGGACGACGGCAAGCGCGCCCCCATGTCGGTTAAGAAGAACGACGAGGTCATTTACCCCAAGTATATGGGCAACGATATCGAGATCGACGGCCAGAAGTACGTGATCCTGCGTGAGAGCGACCTGCTGGGCATCGTGGAGAAGTAAGGCGCGAACGGCAACGGTATGACCTCCCGGCCCGCCGGGAAGAACGGACTATGTGAGGAAGAAGAACAATGGCAAAGCAACTGATGTTTGACGACGCCGCACGGGCCGAGCTGCGCGATGGCTTGAAAGAGCTGGCCGCCGCCGTCAAGGTGACGCTCGGACCGACCGGTCGAAACGTCGTACTGCACAAGAGCTGGGGCTCGCCCAAGGTGACTAAGGACGGCGTCTCGGTCAGCAAGGAGATCGAGCTGCCCCAGCCGTTCAAGAACATGGGCGCCAAGATGGTCAACGAGGTCGCCAGCAAGACCAGCGACGTCGTCGGCGATGGGACCACCACGTCGATCGTGTTGGCCGAGGCGATCTATCTCGAAGGGCTCAAGCACGTCACCGCAGGCGCCAATCCGATGGCCCTCTACCGCGGGATCGGCAAGGCGACGGCGGTCGCCAGCAAGTTCATCTCGGACGCAAGCGTCCCGGTGAAGGGCCACGCCGACATCGCCAAGGTCGCCACGATCAGCGCCAACAACGATGCGGCGGTCGGCGAGATTCTCGCCAAGGCGATCGACGCGGTCGGCAAGGAAGGCGTCATCGAAGTGGAAGAAGGCAAGGGGATGGAGAACGAGCTGACCGTGGTCGAGGGCATGCAGTTCGACCGCGGGTACATCTCGCCCTACTTCATGACCAACGCCGACACGCTGGAAGCGGTGCTGGAAGACGCCTATGTCCTGCTGCACGAAAAGAAGATCTCGAACGTCCGCGAGCTGATCCCGCTGTTGGAGAAGATCGTCCACACCGGCCGTCCGTTGATGATCATCAGCGAAGAGGTCGAGGGCGAGGCTCTGGCGGCACTGGTGATCAACCGGCTCCAAGGAGTCCTGAAGGTCTGTGCGGTCAAGGCGCCGGGCTTCGGCGACCGCCGCAAGGCCATGCTCCAGGACATCGGCATCCTGACCGGCGGACAGGTCATCAGCGAAGACCTCGGCCTCAAGCTGGAGAACATCGAGCTGGCACAGCTCGGCCAGGCCAAAAAAATCGTCGTCAACAAAGACAATACGACGATCATCGAGGGCGCCGGCAAGAAGAAGGACATTCAGGCCCGTTGCGACCAGATTCGCGCCCAGATCGAGAAGACCACCAGCGACTACGACCGCGAAAAGCTCCAGGAACGTCTGGCCAAGCTGACCGGCGGTGTCGCTGTGATCAAGGCAGGCGCCGCAACCGAAACGGAAATGAAAGAGCGAAAAGACCTGCTCGACGATGCGCTGCACGCCACGCGGGCGGCCACGGCCGAGGGCGTCGTCGCCGGCGGCGGCGTCACGTTCCTCAAGGCCATCAAAGAGGTTGAGAAGGCTCGCAGCAAGGCCAAGGGCGACGAGAAGATAGGGTTCGATATCGTGATCGGCGCTCTCAAGACGCCCACGGCACAGATCGTCGACAACGCCGGCGAGCATGGGGACGTGGTCGTGGCGCAGTTGCTCGAGAAGCTGGAGAAGGACAAAAACGTCGGGTACAACGCCAACACGGGTGAATTCGTCGACATGGTCAAGGCCGGCATTATCGACCCGGCGAAGGTCGCACGGACAGCCCTGGAGATGGCGGCCTCCGTCGCCGGCCTGATGCTGACGACCAACGTCCTGGTCACCGAGCTGAAAGATGAGGACGCCGAACCGATTGCCGGTTCCGTTCGATAACTGAGACCCCGGCACGCGGCTCATTTTCGGTAGGGCCTGCCCCGGGCTTGCCCCACGAAAATGGGCCGCGACGCCGGGTGGAAGATTTATGGCCAAACGCGACTACTATGAAGTCCTGGGCGTCGAGAAGAGCGCCTCAGCCGACGAGATCAAGCGGGCCTACCGGCGTCTGGCGATCAAGTATCACCCGGACAAGAACCCGGGCGACAAGGAAGCCGAGGCGAAGTTCAAGGAGTGCGCCGAGGCCTACGAGGTCCTCAGCGACGCCGAGAAGCGCAAGCAATACGACCAGTTCGGTCACGAAGGGCTGCGCGGGGCGAGCATGCACGATTTCTCTCGCATGAACGTCGAGGACATCTTCAGCATGTTCGGCTTCGAGGACTTCTTCGGCGGCATGTTCGGCGGTCCCGGGGGGCGCCGCCGCGGCGGCCGGCGGAGCGGTCCGACACGCGGATACGATCTCGAAACGGGCGTCGAATTGACGCTCAATGAGATCGCGCAGGGCGCGGAGAAGACGATCGAATTCACCCGCCAGGACCGTTGCTCCGAATGCAGCGGGAGCGGTGCGGCCCGAGGCAGCCAGCCAAGCCGATGCACGGTGTGCGGCGGCTCAGGCCAGGTCGCCAAAGGCGGCGGTTTCTTCCAGATGGTCTCGACCTGCCCGCAATGCCAGGGCTCCGGGCAGGTCATCACCAAACCCTGCCCGAAATGCAAGGGCAGCGGCCACGTGCCGCGCAAGCGCACCGTCACGATCAAGATCCCCGCGGGTGTGCACGAGGGCCAGGGCATTCGCGTCGCAGGCGAGGGCGAGCCCGGCCAAGGCGGCGGGCCGCACGGCGATCTGTACTGCTACGTTCGCATCAAGGCCCACGAGTTCCTCGAACGCGACGGCGACAATCTGATTGCGGTCGTCCCGATCAGTATGACCCAGGCCGCCCTGGGCGCGACGATTGACGTGCCCAGCCTCGACGGCACGAAACAGCTCAAGATCCCGCCAGGGACCCAGTACGGCAGCCTCTTTCGCATTCGCGGCCAGGGCCTGCCCGACATGCGGTCCGGACGAAAAGGCGACCAGTTGGTTCAGGTCACCGTGGAGACGCCCGCCCGCCTGAACGACCGACAGGAAGAACTGCTCCGCGAATTCGCCCAAACGGAAAACGTAGACGTGTCCCCCAAGTCACAGGGTTTCTTTGAAAAACTCAAGCGACATTTCGGGAACCACGGATGAAAGACAAGAAGAGCAAGCCCAAAGACGAAACGACGCACGAAGAGATCGAGTCGCTACGCGAGCAACTCGAAGCGATGCAAAGCGAGCGGGACGATCTGTTCGGCAAGCTCCAGCGGGTCAGTGCCGACTACGCCAACTTTCAGAAGCGGACCGCCCGGCAGGTCGCCGACTCGATCGTCTACGAGAAAGAGCACCTGATCAAGACGTTGCTGCCGACGCTGGACAACTTCGATCACACCTTCGAGAAGTCGCAGGCCGCCGAGAGCGTTGAAGCCGTCCTGGCGGGCGTTCGGATCGTCTACGATCAGATGCTCGACACACTTCGGTCGCACGGGGTCGAGATCATCGAGGCGATGGGCCAGCCGTTCGACCCGAGCCGTCACGAGGCAATGATGCGCCGGGAAGACCGGAGCCACGAGGACAACACCGTCCTCGAAGAGTTCCAGAAGGGCTACGCACTCAACGGGCGCGTCATCCGGCCCAGCAAAGTCATCGTCAACAAGCTTGCCGGCACTGATGCGCCGCCGGCGACGGGGCCATCTGACAAAGCCGCCAGCGACGACGAGGATCGCCAGGACTCACCAGAAGACACTCAAGACAGCGATATGGAGTGATCACCATGCCGACGTATGAATATGCATGCGACAATTGCGGGCACGAGTTCGAGGAATTTCAGTCCATCACGGCCAAGCCGCTTCGCAAGTGTCCTGAGTGCAAGAAGTCGGCCCTGAGACGGTTGATCGGCACGGGCGCTGGAATCCTGTTCAAAGGCTCCGGGTTCTATCAGACCGACTACCGCAGTGACAGCTACAAGAAGGCCGCCGAAAAAGACAACGGCAGCACCTCTCCAAAGAGCAGCGACAAGAAAGAAACCAAGGCCGCCGCGACCGAGCCTGCCGCGAAGAAGACCGAAAAGAAGAAATCCGCCTGATCCCGCCGACGGCCGATCCACGTCAGGGAAGCGGCAGAACACCAGGGTCGGCGGTGCCCGGTGAGCCGTCCACAACGCTGCTCGCCTGCCAGGCTTCCTTCCGCGACCACGCCTCCAGATCGGGGTCCGTTACATCGACCCTCGTCAGAGAAAAGCCCCTGCCGTCGGTAGTGTCGTACCAATCATCGCGATACGCGAAGCAGTGAATGACCGTTCCCATCGCATCGACCAGTTCGATCGTCTCGCCGCCGTTCGCCAGTCTGCCGGCGTACTCGCCTGCGACGGGCAGCCCGGGGCCATACTTGGCCTCGAAGGCCGCAATGTCACCGACCACCAGGCAGCAGGCCCCCGGTGCCAGTTGGAAGCGGGGGAAAACGAAGTCGATTCCGTCCGTGAAGCGGACAAGGTTAAGATGGATCGTCTCGTCGACGATGTTGGTCAGCTCCACATACTCGGCGCCGGGATCAACTGCGTCCATCGGACAATACATGATCTCGCTGATCCGCAGACCTTCGGCCACAGATCCCACCGCAAACGTCGCATCGTGAACGGCGCTCCAGGCGACGCCTTGCAGGGTGCGGGCCCGAATCCGCGTTGACTCGGTTAGAACGAGGGGGCCGACGTAGGCGATTGCCCCGGCGTGGATCGCCCCACCCGGCAGACGAGGATCGCTGCCGTCGACGGTATAGTAGATCTCGCCTGCAGGCGCCGCCATCGCAAGGATGAAGCCGCTGTCTGCGACCCCACCGTGCTGGTTGAAGGAGGGTGCCTCAACATTCGGATACCAGCCTTTGGCTCGGAACTGGCCGAGGACGATGTCCGTACGTTTCGGAAAATATTCATCGAGCAGGTATCTGACCTGGGGAAGCCAGTCGTTGTCTCTGGTTCGCGGCTTGGTAACCTTCGCATCGCCCCAGCGGGCGGATTCGGCGATGATCGCCAGGTCGATGGCGTCCTTGCGAGCCGTCAGCAGGCCCGCCGCCGCCTCCGGCGTCATGACCCCATCGTTGAAGAAGTGCTTGTAGACGCGGTCGGCGAATCGCATCTTGTACTCGGGGTGGGCGGCAAGCTGTTGATGCAGCCACTGCGGGTTGAAATACTGTGACTGCTGTCCCGCACTGTAGGGTCCCGTGCGGTTCTCATTGACGTTGAACATCGTATGCTCGCCGTCGTGTCGGAAGAACTTGAAGCCGTCGGGATTCGTGCGATTGTAGACGGCGTAGAAATTGTTCGGACGAGAATTCTGCAGAAAGCTCGATATCGGCGCATCGAGATCGCCCATATAGAACGTGCAGATCATGTAGTCGATGAGGTTCTCGACATCGACGAGCCGCTCGTAATCAGGATTCGGCGTGCCGGCGGGGTTGAGCCCCTGGACCTGGGAGTAGGCGGCATCGGCATCGAAGCCCTTGGAGGCGGCCTGCCAAAGACGATTGTAGGCATCCAGATTCCCGTCGGTGGTGTGGATGGTGTAGGGCGCCCCCGGACCGGCGTCCACCTTGGCCACGTCGTAGTCCTCCACTTCGCCCCCGAGATACGATGCGGCGTAGCGGGCCTCGGAGCGTTCCTGGGTCTGGTAAATCCCCCAATACTGGCCGTCAAGGTACAGGTGGTAGTATCTACTCCTGGTGTAGGGCTGCCCCGTCGCCCCCTGCAAGTCACGGCTGAAGACGTCGCGAAGCAGCGTGTTCTTGCCGCCGTTGTCGTCCCCCATGCTGCCCTTGAAGGCCCAGGAGTAGTTCTGCTCGCACCGCAGGTCCACCTTGTCGAATTCGTCGATGCCTTCCTCCTCGAACAAGGGATACTTCAGTTTCGATGCGCCGTACTCGGCCCGGAAGAACAGGCGGAACCCGTGCTTGGCGTTGTCGGCCGAGCGACCGTAGCCGCCGCGAATGCGCAGGCCTGCGTCGATCTGAAATCCCTCGGTTCCGTCCGGATAGATCAGTTCCACAGAGACCGGACGCTCCCACGCGGCGCCGTCCTGCAGGGCATTGACATAAATCCCGCTGCTCGAATGGAACAGGTTGGCCAGATCCGTCACCAGTGAAATCGAGGGGATCGCAAGCAAGGCATCGTCCACGAGGTCCTTGTACCTGGGATCGTTGACCACCTCAGGGTCCATACCATAGTCGATGACCTGGCCTCCCCCCATACCGGGAAACCAACCGCCGCCGGACTGAGCCACGGGCGCCGGCCAGCCCGTCCCGGGGCTCTGGCCGTTCGGCGATTGCAGGATCACATCGGCGACGAAGATGTAGGTGTGGGTGCCGAGGGGCGAAGGCTTCCACCCCTGCCTCACCGCGACGGCCCGCAAGCATGTGGTCCGGCGAATTTCTATCGGTCCCTTATATACCTGCCCCGTGAGCGCCCGCCCCCCGGGCTGACCCGGCTCGCCTGCGTCCAGCGAGTAGTAGATCGTCGTCTCCGGCGTCTCTGTGTGCAGAGTGACAGCAAACGCCTCATCATAGAAGCCACGCTGCCGGCTGAACTGGATCGGCTCGACGAGACCCTCATAGGCTCCCTCGTTCGGCGCCCCCGGTGTCGGGGCCGCGAGGAACTGCCACTGGCCCTGGCCGTCGGGATAGCGGCCATACGACAGGCCCGTAGGCAACGCCGGAAAACTCACGCCGTCGATCAAGGTCGTTCCGTCGACGTCGAACAGGCCGACGTCCTCGCCGTCGGCAGCGAGCTTGAAACTCGCGTGCAACCCTTCGTCGGCCGTGTCGCCGTCGGCCCAGATCACGATGTACCCCTGTGGAGCCACGGTCGTCAAGGTGGGGAAACCGAGGGGCACCTGCCACTTCGTCGGGTTCGCCAGGTTGTCGGTCAGGTACATGCCGCCCAGATCGACGGGCGCATCCCCATGATTGCAGATCTCGATCCAGTCGTCATACTGGCCCTGCGGGTCCTGCCCGGCCGCGACGTTGGACGCCACAATCTCGTTGATCGCCAACGAGACACCCTCCTGGGCGGCCAGGCGACCCGTCATCGCCGTGGCGACACACATCGCGCCCCCCACCAAGACCAGAATCGACGATCGGAACATGTTTAACCTCCCTTTCCTATCTCGTGAATGCTGCCTCAGCCTCCTCGGTACGCTCAGATCCAGCACAGAAAGGCAGCGCCGGAAAGTACACCTACGTGGAGCAGGTGGCTCAGGCCTACGGGCGGGTTACACACAGAAGCGGGCAACGCCCGAAATATTCCGGCTCGGAGTCTATTGACCCGGATCAGGCGCAGCGGTCGGAGCAATCCAGTCGTAGGTCGGGACCGTCCGCCCACTGCGGAGTTTCAGCCCGGCCGCACACATTGGCGAGATCCCGTCCGAGCCGTCGGGCCGCGTCGCAATGCCGACGATTCCGAGATCGGCAACCGGAACCACCTCACCGGGATCGGAATGGCCGTTGCCGTCGCGGTCGAACCAGACCGACAGCCCGTCCAGTTCCGCCGAATCCAGCCAGCCGTCTCGGTCGTCATCCAGCACGTCCATCGCTTGATAGCCATTGCGGAAGAACATCCACCACGTCACCGAGCCGAACATCTGCCGGCCCGAGGTGATTCGACCCTTGCGGCCGGGGTCCCAGACGAGGAAGCCCGTCGTGGGTTTGACCCACGTCCGCTTCTCTGCCCGGCCGTCGCCGTCCAGATCGAACGAGACGGTCGTCGCTGGGGCCAGCAGATCGGCCAGAAAAGACGCCCCGTCCAGACTCAACACGATCGGCGTCACCGCCCCGATGGGCAGCGTCTCAAACGTCGCCAGATTGGCCTCGATCTCATCAATCTTCTCCCGCACCTCCGCGGGGATGGCCTGCTCGGCTTTCCACAGGTGCACGAACGCACTGCCGGCCTCGTAGCTGATGATGCCGTGAAGGCCGTGGATGGGCAGCCATTCGAGTTCCAGATCGTTTTGGATCGACAGCCCGTAGGCCAGCAGGTAGGTCTCTCGGACCGCGTTGAGCAGAATCGCCCTCAGGGCCGTCGGCATCAGAGCCGGACCGGCACCAGCGAAGAACTCCAGGTACTGCTCGCCCAGACTGGCCTGGCCCAGAACGTACAGCGCGTTGTTCGGATCGAGCGAGGCGGCGCGATAGAAGTTCCATTGTGCAGCGCCGGCGTGCTCGATGAGTCGATCAGTTGTGGGAGGTTTCGGCTGCCACTCGGCAGCGGTCAGTTCGGCCTCGATCGCACCGACCCGCTCGTAGAAGGCCGAACGATTCGCGTCGGTCAGCTCGGCGGTGGACTTGATGCCGAATTCCTCCATCGCGATCCGCATCGCCTCGGCGCGGCGGGCCCCGTCGAGATAGTCCTCCCACCACCAGTGCTGAATGATCGACGGGGGGACCTGCTCGTTGAAAGCGCCGACGAGGAAGGCCTTGTTGGCGAAGGCCAGATAGTGAATCCGCGCGAGCGTGTAGTAGCCGGCGGCGTCGTTCGGCTCCTCGGCGATATAAGCCTCGGCGTTCGCGATCAGGCGTTCGGCCGGGATGTAATCGGGCCGGGCCCACCGCCCCGCCGCAGCGGATGCCAACAGGCCGACAAGCAGCACACTGAAACCAACTCGCAACGATCTCATGGTTATGCCCTCACCCAGGATGAAATCTCATCGGAAACACCCCCCAACGGCCCCCTCGCACGACCTGACGCGAACGCCGTCCGGGTTCCATCGGCTCTGATTATAGCATGGCGGCCGGCCCTCGGTCAAGATCGCCGGGCCCGACTGCCGGCCATTGACTCGGCGATGCGCATCGCAGCCTTGATGCCGTCGGCGGCGCTGGAGATGATGCCGCCGGCGTAGCCACTGCCTTCACCAACGAGGTAGAGGTTCTCGAAGCCGCTACAGAGCCCTGTCGCGTCGCGGACCGCCTGGAGGGGCGAGGAGGTCTTGCTTTCGAGACCGAGGATCGTGCCTGTCTCGAAGCCCTTGATCTTGCGGGCGAAACTCGCCAGGGCCTCCCGAATCGCGCTGCCGATCTGCGGCGGCAGCATCTCCCACAGCGAGGCGGGCTTCAATCCGAGCGGATAGCTCGATTCGGGGACATCGGACGGCGCCTTTCGATTGACGAACTCGGTGATGCGACAAGCCGGGGCGGCGAAGCCGTTGGCGTACTCGTAGAAGCTGCGCTCCAGCGATCCGAGCCAGTCGAGCGCCTCGGCCGGCGCGATCGGTCTGCCGAGCAACGATTCGAGATTGACGGCGGCAGCGCATGCGGCGTTGGCGAATCGCCCCGCTCGCCGATAGAAGCTCATGCCGTTGACGACGTTCGTGTTCACATAGGCGGTCGCCGGGATCACCGCCCCGCCGGGACACATGCAGAACGTGTAGACGGGCAGATGCCCCTGGCTGTTGAAGGTCAGGCGGTATTCGGCAGCTTTGACGCCAGGCAAGCTCGTCCGGCCCCACTGGGCAAGGTTGATCAGCTCCTGCGGATGCTCGACCCGGCATCCGATGGCAAAATTCTTCGTGCGAAACGGCACCCCCCGGCCGATCAACATGCGATACGTCTCGTGGGCCGAGTGGCCCGGCGCGACGACGTAGCAGTCCACCTCGACATGGCCCGATGATGTCACTGCCTCAATGACGCGGCCCCGCTCGATCGTCAGGCCCTCCAACATCGTATCGAACTGCATCCGCCCGCCCAGAGCGAGGAACTCCTCTCGCAGCCGCTTGACGATCCGCCGCAAGTTATTGCTGCCGAGGTGCGGATGGGCCATGTAGGCGATCTCTCCGGGCGCGCCGGCGCGGATGTAACTGGCCAGGATGAACTGCCGCTCCCGCCCGATGTGCTTGCTGCGCGAGGTGAGCTTGCCATCGGAGAACGTGCCTGCTCCGCCTTCGCCGAAGGCGTAGTTGCAGGAAGGATTGAATGCGCCGGTCTTCTCGAAGGTGCGAATGCCTTCGGCTCGCGTGTCCACGTCCGAGCCGCGTTCGATGAGTGTCGTCTGGACGCCGGCCTTTTGAAGGACCAGCGCCGCGAAGAAGCCCGCCGGCCCGCTGCCGACGACCAGGGCCTTCCGCCCCGGCCCGACGTGCGGAATGCACAGCGGCGCAGGCGTCTCAGAGGCGCCGCCTTCGATCTGCTCCGAAGCGACCCCGACGCGGACGAGCCAGTGGATATCGCTCTTGCGGCAGGCATCGAGGCTCTTGTGCTCGATCGTATACGAGAAGTCCGTAAGCCCCAGCGTCCGCCCGATCCGCTCGCGAAGCATCTCCTCGTCGTAGTCGGTGGGAAGCTTCAGCGAAATCGTTCGGTATCCCATGAGAAGACCCCTCTGCGGTCGAATGCCAGAGTTCACTCCAGGCCACTGCGAAGGGCCCACTGCGCCTTGTCCACTCGCGGGGCCTTGTAGTCTGCCAGCCGGGCCAGCAATTCATCGGGGGTCAGGGCCACCAGCAGCAGGTCCCGATGCGCCGGGTCCACGAACCCCTGGACGGTGGCGTGATCGACGAACCGGATCAGGTCGTCGAAGTACCGCGCAACGTTCAACAGGCTGACCGGCTTGGCATGGAATCCGAGCTGGGCCCACGTCAGAACCTCGAACAACTCCTCGATCGTGCCGAACCCGCCCGGCAGCGCGATGAAGGCGTCGGCCAACTCCGCCATCAGGGCCTTGCGCTCGTGCATGTCGGCGACGATCCGCATGTCCGTCACATCGTTCAGCGCCAAGTCCATCTCGTGCAAGGCTTTCGGGATCACGCCCGTGACGCGGCCGCCATGCTCCAGCACGGTCCGCGCCAGAACGCCCATCATGCCGATCCGCCCGCCGCCGAAGATCAGGTGCAAGCCCCGGTCGGCGAGGGCCTTGCCCAGTATGCGTGCCGCGTCGGCGTACTCGGGCCGCCCCCCGACCCCACTGCCGCAATAGACGCAAACTCGTTTCATTCCCACAGCCCCGAACATCGAGAAGACCACCGCGCGAGGACGTGATCTTCTGCGCAGCGATCCAGAGCGTAGTGGGGCACATCCGCCGTGTCAAATGGAATCGGAAGGCATGCCGGGCGGTGGCACTGATGCCACCTCTCCGGGCCGCGCCAATGAACGCGTCGTGCCGACCGTTCCAGCTCAGTGCGTCAGGAACCGCTGGGCAAAATCGTCAAAGGGAACATCGGCGAAGTACCTGGCGTGAATCCCGCGTGCCAGCTCCATGTCGTCCATGTCGTTGTATTGCGGATACCGCTCGCGGACCTGGGCGATGGCCATTCCCTCCAGCATCCGGCGGATCGGGGCATCTTGCGGCGCGACGGCCGGCGGATACACGCGCACCTTCATCTTCCGAAGCTCGGCGGCCTTGCGGTCCATCTGTCTGGCCGTCATCGCGTTCGGGTCGAACGTATACCGGCGCTGCCGCCAATAGGCGGCGTTGCGAATCGCCTGCGCCCGCTCGAACATCTCATCGCACGTCATCGTGTTGGGATCGAACGCAAACCCCTTGGCCTTCCAGCTCCTGGCGCAAATCGCCGCCCGCGCGCGAGGATCGCGCATCCCAGCCGAACAACCGGCTATCAGTCCCGACAAGGCCAACAGGATGACGATACGATTTACCATGGCAAACTCCATCGATTCGAGATCACAACCATTGACGCGGCCATGATATACCCATCGTCAGCCTCTGTCCAGCCTCCCCCTTCTGGACACGATGTCACTCGGTGCTCCTTCTCGCCCACGAAGTCCCACCTGGCATCACGAAAGGTCTGAATCGTTTGCCTCTCGGCCGTGGTTTCGCCGGTGCCTGACACTTCAAGTCCAGCCCGGGGTCTCGATGTCCCAGAAGCTCGTGGTGATGCTCCCTCCAACGTCTCAGCCCACGAGGCCGCCGAAGACAGGGACTCCCCCCCCGGTCGAAGGCTAATCCGCTCGGCAGCGACGGGCCGAATCCCACGTAGTAGAAGAAGTCCCTCGATGGGATGAACTATGCCTTTGTCATGCTGCCACGCGACATCGGCAAGCCCTTGCCGCTGGGCCCGGCAATCATCTCGGTGCTGACGCCTGACGGCCTCTTCGTCGAGAAGATCGCTATTCAGCCCGTTTCTCTCCAGGCCCTTGCCCCGATGCAGACCATTCCATTCAGATGAGCCAAACACGCTAACTGCGATTCGCAGGTACTGCTCACAGCCCGCGACGGCTGTTTCGAGTGGCAAGCCAAAGCAGACCGTTTCGGCTCAACTCATCTGGCGCCAAAGGATTACATGCACGATGAAGGCGCCGATCAGGAATATCCATCCGAGCAGCTTCACAACCCCCGCCGAAGAGGGTTGCGGGTTCCATGCTCCATGGCCCATCCA
>Ga0209312_1000659_pt1 | contig 29069 bp, 19 predicted proteins | sample BioC13SIPDNA_4_FD_185744 | JGI IMG/M metagenome (GOLD analysis project Ga0209312, IMG submission 185744) | Anaerobic biogas reactor microbial communites from Washington, USA - Biogas_R1_B C13 SIP DNA (SPAdes) (version 2) | ecosystem: Engineered > Bioreactor > Anaerobic > Unclassified | place... | reverse complement strand
ACACCGATCTGGCGGGCGTGAACCTGGCTCGCATCCAGACGATGGTGATCGGCGTGGGCAGCAAGACCAGTCCGACCGCCGGCGGCGCCGGCACGGTCTACGTGGACGACGTCGGTTTCGGTCGTCCTTTCGATTCAGAGTGATCGGTTCGCAGGAAACGAACCTGGACGGTGCCATCGCGAGTGCAATCGGGGGCCTGTTTCGCAGGAGACAGGCCCCCTGCTCTTACGGCCATGCGACGGTCAGAGCTGGGCGACTTCGGAAAGGCCTTCGATCTGGGATTCCGTGATCTCGCGGATGCGTGCTTCCATCTGATCCTGGAGGCTTGCCGTCTCTCGGCGGAGCATCTCTTCGAGTCGGCCCCGGAATTCGGTTCGCGCTCTGGCGATCCGCGCCGGCGTCATGACCCGCTTGACGACCCACGCCGGAGCGTTCCAGTTGTCAGCCAGTTCCTTGGCCCGGACCTTGCCATACCGAACGGCCAGAAACGCGGCCACGGCGCTGAGCAACGCCCCGGCCAGCAGGCCCACCGGCCCGGACGCCAGCAGGGCCATGCCGGTCCCGCCACAGATCATGGCGCCGGCGCTGGTCGCCATGGCCACGACGAACCAGCCAACGGTCTCCATGATTCCGCCATAGAGGTCCGGCGCTTCCGGTCCGATCATGTCGCGCTGAACGGAGACGGCTTGCCCGTCGCCGACCGGCTTGTCGCCCACGCTCAGGCCGTAGGAGCCGAACCATCCGGCCAGCAGCTCGTTGAGCTGTCCGGGCAGGCCCAGGCTCAAGGTCCGCATCCGGGCCTCAATGATCTCCCTGAGCCGGTCTTCGTCAGCCTTGACATTGGCGCCGATGGTCTCCCGCAAAGCGCTCACCGAACCTCCCCTGGTTCGGAACTCCTCCAGAACGGGCCGAATGGACTTGTCGAATACCTCTAACGTCACGTCGGTGGCGACCTGGGAAATGTACGTCCCGGTGACGCGTTCGACGAGTGGACGGACCCGCGTCCGGCAGAATTGCGGCAGGTCGGCGCGCAGCGTCTCTCGCGTCTGCTCGAACTGCTTCTGCAGCGCCGGCAGGATCGCCAGGCCCTGCGCGATCACGGCGTACGGCCGATCGCTCCGCAACAGGCGAGACGAATCGACGTTCAGCGCGTCGACGATCACGTCGGCGACGAACGGCCACTGGCTGCTGCCGCCGGCGAGGATCACCCGGCTGATGTCGCCGCCCTTGACGGCCTGCTGGCCCAGTCCCTGGATCAGCGATCGCCGAAACCAATCGACCAGATCGACGGGCTCGTCGCGCTGCGTCACAGTCCGGCATTGCACGCCCATGTTCTGAAGGTGCTCCACGAGAGTCGGACTCGGCACGTAGCGGCTCGCCCGCTCGGTGAATCCCGTCCAGTCCATGCCGCGCAGACTGCCGTACCGGCCGACAGATTTGTTGACGGTCTCGGTGCGGTCGCGCGTCATCGTCAGCGAGAAGAACTCCTTGACCTCCCGGCACAGATAGGAATGGACGTAATAGGCGTCGCCCGTTTCCTGAAGCTCCCGAACGACGTCCGGGTTCTGTTCGCCAAACCACTGGAAGAACAGGTCGTCGAACAGGCGGCCCCCCAGCTCCATGTCGCCCCACGAGCTTGTGACGCGCAGACCCTGCAGGAAGGCGAAGTCACAGGTCCCGCCGCCGAAGTCGACGACGAGAATCCCCTTTTGCGCCTCCTCGGGCGAGAAGTCCTTTCGCCACAGGTGGTAGAGCAAGGCCCCTTTCGGTTCGTCGAGCAGGCGGACCTGGCCGTAGCCGGCTGTCTTTGCGATCTCGGTCAGCGTTGCGCGGAAATCGCCCTGAGACTCGCTGGGCATGCCGAAGATCACATTCAACTCGACGGGGTCGAGCGCGATATGCTGCCTGCGGGCTTGATCGATCACCGTTCGCAGAAAGCCCACGGCGGCATCGGCCGCCTCGGCGCTGCGGGCGATGTCGGGCTTGAACTGCGTGCAGAGGCGGTATTGCTTTCGCTCCGGGCCCGAGGCCTCGCCAAACTCGTGCAGCGCCGCCTCGCCGACGAGGGGCTCGCGGTCGCCTCGATAGAGGATGGCGGTGGGCAGGCCGTCGCGTCCGGTTCCGAAATCGACGCCGACCGGCGCAATCTGGTCGGGCGGACACTTGCAGTAGTAAGAGTTCGTCGTTCCGAAGTCGATGGATAGGACGCTGCGATCGTTCATCTCACGTCGTCTCTCGCACTTTTCTGACCAGGCCGCGGTCGATCACCTTGCCCTCGAAGACCACCGGCGGCCGCTCGACGGTGACACGATCGCCTTCGACGATGTGACCGAATGTCTCGTACTTGTTTGCCAGTGCCCCCTTCCAGATCATGGCGTCTTGCTCCCGACCGCGATCCTCGGAGAATGCCGCCGGACCGTCAAGGCCTTCGAAGCCATAGTTCCGGGCCTCCTGGATCAACTCGTCTGCCACGACGGGCAGGGACTCGCGCCCCGCCTTGTGGAGCGTGTAGATCAGTTTGCCGATTCGCCGGAACGCGGCCTCCCTCTTCGTCTGCGGCTCCGACGACAGAGAGCCGTGCAGACACAATGCCGCCAGCGTCGGGACCGCCCAGTCCATCCACTGCTCGACGCAGGCGAGTACAACGGCTTCGTGGTCCTTGCGGGCATGGCCCGACAGCGATCGCGTGTCGGACGACAGGCCGGGCAGAAAACGAAGAAGAAGCCGGACGCGCGAGAGGCGATGCACGATCAGCACCGCCAGAAGCGCACCGACAGGCCCCCCCACCACCAATCCAAGATCGCGCATGTCGTAGGCCCAGCGAAACAGCGACGCCAGAGCAAGCATCCCTGCGGCGGCACCTGTCAAGGCCGCCAGGGCCAGCGTGTAGACCTTCGGCTCGCGGGCGACCGGCGGGTGAGGGATCTTCAGAGGCGTGGCGATCGCGTCGAACGTCAAGGTCAGGCCGGCCACGGCCCGGTCATCGAGCGGACGCTCGCCGGCGACGACGGCCAGCGTCTCGACGCGGAACAGACCGGCCTTGAGCACGCCCATCGCCCGATCCCGTGCGGCATCGAAATCCGCCGTCGCGGCGACGCCTCCGGCGCCGAGCGTGCGGAAATACTCCTTGACCGCGGTACGGGTCGTCTCCCGGCGCAGGCCGCTGGTGCCCTCACAGGCTTTGGAGATTTCCTCTTGGATATCGAGCATCAGAGCCATTTCCTCGCGCTTCGATCGACGGCGCCGTAGCGAGCGCGCGACAGATTCACCACCGACCGACACCGGATTGCCGCGTGCCATTCTACGTAGTTAGACGCAGAATGCCACAAGAAATTGCAGCCACGAGCACCAACGTGACGGATGGACCTGGATGGCGGGCTATGGCAGCGGGTCGCAGGCGGGGTCGTCGGGGTTGCCGCACATCAGCCATTCGCCGAGCAGGATCGCCAGGTCGTCGAAGTCGACGCGGCAATCGCCGTTGAGATCGGCCCGAAGTTGCATCCGGCAATGGAAGAGCGAGAACGGCCTGTCACTGACGTCATAGGCGTGTAATCGGTCCGCATCGCGGATGCGGAGCAGGCAGGCGTCCGAATCGACGGCAGGCGCCCTCCACTCGTAGCAGCCCGAGTTTGTCACCCGGTCCACAGGCGTCCAGTTGGTCCCTTCGTCGGCCGAGTATTCGATGACCACCTGGCGGATGTCGGCGCCCCCGGTGGTCTTCCATCGCACCGTGTGCGCCTGCGAGGCGGCGAGCCGCTCGTTGCCGTTGGGCCACAGGACGACCGGTCCGGGCTCGACGCGATACCCCCAGGTCTCTCCGGGCCCGTACAGCGGCGGCAGCGACAGATCGTTGCTCCGTCGCTCCATCCACGTCAGTGTGACCTCCAGGTCATCGACCTCAACGAGAACGTAGCCATAGCGCGGGGCGTGGCAGAGCTGTTCGGGAAGAAAATAGCTGTTGTCGCCGAGGTACGGCGGGGCCCACGTATAGAACGGCGCGCCGGCCGTCGCGACGATCAACTGGTGAATATCGTTTTCGGGCATGCCGTCGCCGTCGTCGACCACGGCATGATCGTAGTAATGGTCGTGCCCGCAGAAGTAGGTTCGTCCGCCGGCGCGTTTGATGCTCTCCCAGAGGGCGTCCCGCCGGGATGGAAACGCATCCAGACAATCGGAGTGATAGGTCCGAAAGGCCGGTTCGTGCCCGAAGACAAATACGTGAGGCTGTGCGTTCCGCTCCAGTCTCTCGTCGAGCCAGTCCTGATTGACGCTGTGAGCAATCTGATGCCTGATTCCCGCATACTGGTCGAGCGATACGATCATCGCGTTCTTGTACACGACCGCGTAGGTCATATGCTCCTCTCCGGCGGGGCCGTTGTCGGGCAGCATCAGGTCGGGATGGGCGGCATTGCCAAAGACGTGGAGCCATCGCAGGGCGTGATTGTCGATAGGATCAGGTTCGGTCCCTGGCTCGGCGCCCGCCACATCCATGGCCTCATGATTGCCCCGGCAGACATAGACGCCGATGCCCGCCTCATAGACCGGCCGCATGACCTGCACCCAGTTCCACAACTGCTGCTCGAACTGGTTGGGCGTCGCGCGGACGCCGTGGACAAGGTCCCCGGGATAGAGCAGGAAATCCGCGCGGTGTCGCACGACCTCGCTCGCCAGTTCCGCCAGAACGGGCTCGTTCACCCCCGTTCCCGCCTGGCGGCTGTCACACGTCACAATGAAACGCCAGCGCTCGGCGCCCGACGCCGCCGTGGCGGCCAGAACGCACCAGCACAGGATGTTCCGGCATCTCGTGCAATTCATGACTGGATTCGCCGAAGCTGTCTCTGCCGACGGTACGAACGGGACGATCCCGTTCGGCGGTTAGTTGGTGGCCGTCTCCACGTGCCAGTCGGCCTTGCGGTTCTGATTGGCGAACAGGCTCTCCAGGTCGGCGCCGTCGATGACCCCATCCATGTTCACATCGCCGATCAGATACGCGTCGGGCGAGGTCAGGCCGAGGCTGCGATTGGCCAGGAAGATGGCCAAGTCCGCTTCGTCCACGACGCCGTCGGCGTTGAGATCGTGCCAGAGAATGCTGTTGGCGTGCGGCCGCTCGCCCACCGTCCATGCCAGAGCGTAGCGCTCGGATCGGTCGGCGATCTGCTCGTCGCCGTCAGCACACGAGACCACCAGTTCGTACACGCGATACTCCGGGAGCATCGGCACGTGGATATGCTCGACGTTGTCCACCTTGCTGTCGCAGACGTCAAGCAGCAGATCGTTGCTCGAGTCTTCCGGATCGATCGCCCAAACCTCGATGCGCAGGTCGCTGTCGGCGGTGGCGACGCGCTCGAATGGAAACGCCTGCTGGTAATGACGATTCCAGGTGAGTGTCGCCGTGAGCATCTTGCCCATCGACTCATCGACTGTGAAACGATAGACCTGCGGAAGGCCTCGGGCCCTGTCGATCTCATTCAGGTCCCAGCCGGTTGAAGACACGATGCCGGGCAAATGGCGTCCAGCCGTCAGGATTCGATGCGCGCCCAACGCATTGACCATCCCGGCGCCCTGGACGAAGTCCAGCGGCACCTCGCGGTCGTCTTCGGTAGTCAGCCGGCCCTTGTGCCAGAACGGCAGTTTGGTGGCCGAACTCATCAGAATCGCCTTGATGGCGCAATTGCCGCCGTCCGGCGAGACAGCCGGACTGAGGCTCGGGTCCTGTCTGGCGGTCTGCACCAGCAACCCGACCACACCGGCCACGACCGGCGTGGCAAAACTGGACCAGTCGCCCGATGCCGTGTAGCTGCGATCGTCCGTCGTGCCGGCCACGATGCAGTTGCCCGGCGCCACGATGTCGGGTTTGCAGCGATCGTCCTGCGTCGGCCCGAGAGTCGATTGATCCGGATACGCCAGGGCGAAGTGCATCAGGTCGATCCCCGGATCGCCGGTCTTGACGGAACTGACGACGCCGACGCCAATCACGTTGGACCCGGCCCCTGGATAGAGCGGCGGGTCGGACGCATTGGTGCCGTTTCCGACGCTGGCAACGATGGGAAGCCCGGCGTGCTCGGCCAGCGACTCAACGCCTCGCGTCCACCAGTTTTCAAACTGGAAGCCGAAGCTGGCGGTGATGACGTCCACCGCCGGGGCGTTCTGCTCGAACAGATACTGCTCGCCGAAGTGGAAGTATTCGTAGATGTGCCCTTCGGCCGCCGGGACGACGCCCTGGTAGAAAAACGAGCCGAGGAACGGCGTCGCCGCCGCCGCATCCTCCCCGAACAGGATCGAACAGATCGCCGTCGAATGAGCGGACACGCCCGGGGCCAGCAGGCCTTTGTCGTACGAACGGAGCCTGGCTGTCTGGAAACAGGCGTGCTTGACGTTGGGCTGATAGTCGTTCTGGGGCTCCCCATCCTTGTAGCTGACGCTGCGGCTGAGGACGCCGAAGCGAACGCCGTCGCCGGTCAGAGCCGGATCGATCTGGCGCAACGCGTAAATCCCGATGTAGTCCAGCCCCTGCGGCTGAAGCAGCAACGCGTCCTGGGCACCGGCTACACCGGCGCAGGCCAATACGCCGACCAGCAGGCCAACGACCCATAACCTGCGAACCACGATCGTCGTATCATCTGCTGCTCTTCGCATCACAAGACCCAAGATGTGGCTGGGACCGCTCTCCGGCACGCCATCACTCCCCCAGTAACCAGCATCCCTGCTGCTGGACTGCGCCCTCCCTGCGACTGTGCCTATGATAGCAGAAACCCACCTCCGTTTCAAGCAATTTCCAACCGCGAGGTGCAGTATACCGGCCCCTGCCAGTGCTGCCAACGCGGATTCTTAAAACTGTGGAGGTGGGCCTTGCGTCGGGGGTCGGCGGGTGCTATACTGCCCCAACGATCCAGAACAACCGCGTGGAACCGGAATGAGAGTGGACAGCCGATATGAAGGTCATCCTCGACGCCGAGCAGATCGACAAAAGTCTTCTGGGTCTGACCGAGGAGATCGCCGATCGTGCGTTACAGAGCGGCGATCCCGTGATTATCGGTGTTCGCAGTCGCGGCGAGATTCTGGCGCAGCGCTTGGCCGGCCGTCTTTCCGAGCGGCTGGGCCGGCCGGTCCACTGCGGAACCCTCGACATCACGCTCTACCGTGACGATCTCAACGCGCCTCACAGCAGCGGTCATCCCCTGGTGCAGACCACAGAGATCGGCTTCGACATCGACGACAAGACCGTCATCCTGGTCGATGATGTGCTGTATACCGGACGTTCGGTCCGGGCGGCCCTGTCGGCCCTGATCGATCTGGGCCGGCCCAAGGCCATCCGCCTGGCGGTCCTCGTCGAGCGTGGGGGAAGGGAATTCCCCATCCAAGCCGATTATATCGGTTATAGGGCGGAGGTCGGGCCCGGACAAGTGGTCCAGGTCAACCTCATCGAGTCGGACGGAAAAGACGAGGTTGTAGTCGAGTAAGGACCATGAACCGCATCCTCAGCATCGTGGAGCGACACACTCACCACGGCTCCAGGAAACCGCACAGCACGACTATGGCGATGACGCGAAAAGGCAAGCAGTTCAGTTGGCGGCGCAAACACCTGATCGGTCTGCGGGACCTCACGGCCGAGGAGATTCTCTACATCCTCGATACGGCCAAGGGCTTCGAGCAGATCAGCACGCGGTCGGTCAAGAAGGCCCCGCCTCTGCGCGGCAAGGTGGTCGTCAACCTGTTCTTCGAGGACAGCACGCGGACACGGACGAGTTTCGGCCTGGCGGCCAGCCGGCTCAGCGCCGACGTCGTCGAGTTCACCAAGAAGAGCAGCGCCGTCAGCAAGGGCGAAACCCTGCTGGACACCGCGCGCAATCTTGAAGCGATGGGCGTCGACATCGTCGTGATCCGCCACAATGCCGCCGGCGCGCCAAAGCTGCTGAGCCGGAGCATCAACGCCTGCGTGATCAACGCCGGCGACGGCTTCTGCGAGCACCCGACGCAGGCGCTGCTCGACGTCTACACCATTCGCCAAATGAGGGGCTCGCTCGAAGGGCTCAAGATCGCCATCGTCGGCGACATCTCGCACTCCCGCGTGGCCCGCAGCGACATGTGGGCCATGACCAAGCTGGGCGCCGAGGTGACGCTGGTCGGCCCGCCGACGCTGATGCCCGCCGAGGCGAGCCGGCTGCCGGTGAAGGTCAGCTACTCGCTCGACGAGGTGATCGAGCACGTCGATGTGGTCAACATGCTGCGCATCCAGTTCGAACGGTTGGGCGGCAACCCGTTCCCATCGATTCGGGAATACTCACGTTACTTCGGCCTGACGGTCGAGCGGATGCAGCGGGCCAAGCCGGACATCCTCGTGATGCACCCCGGCCCGATCAATCGCGGCCTCGAGATCGAGAGCGAAGTCGCCGACGGCAAGAATAGTGTCATTCTCGACCAGGTCCGGAACGGCCTGGCCGTGCGCATGGCTGTGCTGTTCCTCGTCAACCAGGCCGCCGCCCAGACTCCCCTCTGACCGCGCCGCACCTCTCGACGCGCGCAGAGGGGCCGGTCCGCAAGAAATGTTCGTGCAAGCATCCTTCCTGCGACGTATAATCACCTGCTATGAAACTGCCAAAACTCGAACAACCACAGAGATACGCCGGGCTGTACATCTTCGATTTCGGCGACCAGGCCGGGGTGGGATTCACAGCCGAGGAAGTGGCCGAACTGCTCGAAAGCGAACGCTATCGCGAGGGCAGGGCCTACAAGATTCATCGGGCCTATCCGGACGGCCGACTGGAGATCAAAGGCGTGTCCGCCCAGACCTTTCAGTTGGAATCGGGGATGCTCTTCTACTCGACCGCGGCCGAACAGGCTCAAGGCGACTTCAAGCGTCTGGTCGCTGCCGCGGTCACGGCCGAGCCCCCCTGTCGGGCCAAAGTCCAACTGGCCCGGTATGCCGACGACCGATTCGCCGTGGCCCTGATCTACCCGGCCGAATACGAAGAGGAAGTCAGTGCATGGCTGCTGGCCTGCGAGTATCGCACGGCGGGGGCGGCCGAAGGCGGAGTCGGGGTGATTGAGCGGTACTACCGCGATGCGCCGGAGATCGTCGAGCGGCACCAGCTCTTCGGCGTCAGCGAGGGCATCAGCCGGACCGGAGATGAACTGCTTACCTCGCTCAGACGGGCAGTACAGAGATAGGCGGAAGGCACACGTGGCGCCAACGGTAATCCAACTGCGATCGGACACGTGCCGGCCGACTCGGCCATCAAAGGCCGCCCGGCTCGGCAGTCTCGTCGCCACGCTGGCCTCGCTGGCTCGGCCGCGACGCCGGCCCATCACCAGCGAAGATCTCAGAAGACACGATACGTCGATCTGCACGCAGCGTCTGGGCGTGCGATTCACCGAGCGGCTGCGCGATGCATTTCGTTCCCGCTGGCTTCGAAGACACCTCTGACAACGCCGGCTTTCCCCGCCGCCATCAGAATCGAGTCTGCATCACGTGCACGGCGGAACTTCGCTCAGCGTCCAGTACTCGTGAATCATTCGAACAGCCTCGGCGAACTCGCTTGATGAACCGGACTTGACCACGAAACCGGCCGCCCCCAGCGCAAAGCTCTCGTCAACCACCTGCTCCTCGCCCGACGGCGCCAGCACAACCACCGGAATCGACCGCAGCGTCTGGCTCGATTTGACCGCTTTGAGGGCATTCAGGCCCTCGTGCGTCTCCGTCAGACCATCGAGAACGATGACCGCCGGCTCCAGATCGCGCTCGCTCTTGAGCCGATCCAGGGCCTGCCCAAGGCTGTGGCAACGCACCACGTTGGCGGTCAGACCCAGTTGCCCCAGGGCCTCGCTGACCGTAGGTGGCCGTGCGCCAGGCCCCTCAATGAGGAGTATCGGTTTGCCGTACATGACTGTCCCTTTCGCTCTGGGGCGTTCGATGCGACCCCACCCTCATCCTGGTCTGCCACGCAGCCCAAGGTCTCCACCGGCCCCGGCAGTGGCCCAGTGCCATAGGGCGGACATCGCTTCCCGCCTCACAGTCTCTGCGCCACACTCGGTGGCCTCTTGACACAATCATCCTACCTATCTGATCGATCCGATGCGGCTGTGTATAAACGGGAAACTCTCGCAGATCGGCCCGACACTTTCCCGGCATGGGGGGACTGCTTCCCCTCGTTTTACTGGCCCGCCCCAGCCTTTTCCCAGGCTACTCCCGCCTGATGCGCCAATCGAACCAGTTCCACCACGGAGGCGACCTCCGCCTTGTCGAGGATGTTGGTGCGATGGAAATCAACCGTCTTCGAACTGATCCCAAGCTCGTAGGCGATGACCTTGTTCGACTTGCCCAGGATCAACAGATCCATCACCTGGCGTTCCCGACGGGTCAGGCCCTCGATGCGCGACTGGAAGCCTCTGGTATGTTCCCTGGTCGCCCGGATGCGTCGGTCCAGTTCGATCGCCCTCTGAACGCTGTCGAGCAAGACCTGATCGCGAAACGGCTTTTCGATGAAGTCGATCGCACCGGCCTTCATGGTCTCCACCGCCATCGGAACGTCGCCGTGACCGGTGATGATGATCGTCGGGATCGCCACGTTCAACTCGTTGAGCCGGGCCTGCAGTTCGATGCCGCTCATCCCCGACATCCGCACGTCCAGCACCAGACACCCCGGCTGCGACGAATCATAGTGATCCAGAAACTGCCGGGCCCCGCTGAACGTTCGAACCGCCAGACCGATATCTTCGATCAGAAGACGCAGAGACTGACAGATGGCTTCATCGTCATCGACGACAAACACGATGGGGTTTGCACTGCTCATGTTCAACTCCTTCCGCCGGTAGTGTGAATCTGAAAACCGCCCCGGAGTCCTCGTTTGCCTCGGCCCACAGGCGACCGCCGTGCGCTTCGACAATCCGACGACTCAGGGACAAACCAATCCCAAGACCCTCATTCTTGGTTGTGAAAAACGAATCGAAAACCCTCTCGGTCAGTTGCGATGGCAGCCCTCGACCGGTATCGGCAACGGCAATCTCGATTCCGTCGCCGCCGTCGGCGGGCCGCGTCGCGAGGGTCAGACTTCGCACGGAGGTCGCGCCGTTCATTGCATCGAGGGCGTTCCGCACGAGGTTGAGCGTAACCTGCTGGATGCCCACGGCATCGCCCCGGACCCTGGGCAAGTCTTCGGCCAGATCGCGAACGACGGTGATGCCAAGGCGGGCGATCTCCGCGTCCACCATCCGCATCGTCTCGTCGAGGACATCGCGGACATCGAGACTGGCCTGGTCCGGCCGGCGTTTCGCCACCAGCCCGCGAATCCGGCGGATGATCGCCGCCGCCCGCTCCGCCTGGTCGGCGATGTGCTCAATCCCCTCGCACAGCGTTCTCATGTCCACCGGCTCTCGTCCGGCCAGTCTCCGACAACTCCCGGCGTAATTGACGATCGCACAAAGGGGCTGATTGAGTTCGTGGGCCAGACCCGACGCCATTTCGCCGAGCGTGTTGGCATGCCAGGCTCGCGCCAGTTCCACCCGGTGATTCTCGGCGGCCCGCGCCGCTTCGATCCGCTCGGTGACATCCCGCCCCACCGCCACCACGCGGTCGTGTCCTCCGATTCGGGCCTGTTTGAGGTTCACCTCCACCCAGAAACAGCGACCGTCGCGGCTCTTGCACAGACACTCGAACACCTGGGGACCCTCACGAGCCACCCGGGTGAACCAGCCGCGGATCACCTCTTCGCTATCGGCGCGGGGTTCGGCCCAAAGACCCGCCACGCCCATGCGCTGCAATTGCTCGTGAGAGTAGCCGAACATATCCAGACCCGTCTGGTTCACATCGAGGATCTCTGCGGTGACCGGATCGTGGACCAGGATGGCTTCATTGGCCGCATCGAAAATCTCCCGGTAGTTGCGTTCCGACGCCAGCAATGCCTCTTCGGCCCGCAGCCGCGCCAGGGTGGTCCCCATCTCAGCGGCAATGGTCTCCAGCGCCGGCCGACATCGATCCGGCACCGCGTCGCAACGACCTGAGGCAACGACCACGGCCCCCATCAGCGTGTGATCGTCGCGGATGGGAAGCACCGCATAGGCGCGCAGCCCGGCCTTTCTCTGGGTCGGACTCAACGGCATGCGACGTTCGCTGGCGCCGTAGTAGACGGGCTTGCCCTGGGCCAGCACACGCATCTGAACGGACCCCTTGCCCATGGCCAGCACGCTCACAGACAAGTGGCCCGACATGCCGTGATGGGTCAGCAGCTTCATCTCGTCGGAAGCCTCATCCACGAGGTAGATCCCGCCACAGTCCGCCTGGGAGGCGGCAATGGCCGCATCAAGACAAAGACGCGCGCCTTTGCGGATGTGATCGACGGTGTTGAGCTTCACCGCCAGATCGTGGGTGATCTTCGACAGGTGCTCGGCCTGCTTGCGCTCGCTGATGTCACGTACGATCGCGATGACCTCACGTTCGCCGCAGGCCACCAGTCGGCATTCGAAGTCACACAGCCCCTCCGTCAACGGCAATTGGTATTCCAGCGTCTGCGTCTGCCCCGTCGTCAAAGCTTGATCGATGGAATCCGTCACCATTGCGGCAATCGAGGCCGGCAGAACCTCGGCCACCCGTCTGCCGAGGAATTGCGACGGAGGAAGATAGAATATCTGGCTCTTCGCCACCCGGTAATCGAGGAACACACCGTCGGCGCTGAGACGGAAGATCAGGTCCGGAATGGCATCCAACAGCGCGTGAATCCGTGCTTCGCTCTGCTTCAGGGCGTTCTGTGTCTGCACCCGCGCAGTGACATCGGTGCAGGTGGCATGGACCGCTGGACGGCCGTCGTATTCGATGCGGCAGGCATGCAGTTCCAGCCAGCGAACGGCCCCATCCTTGCGAACGACCTGGAACTCGTAGTTCTCCGGAAGGGACTTGCCCTCGAGTCGCGCTCGATGATTGTCCCAGATGCGCCGGCGGTCTTCGCTGCGCACGAAATCCCATATCTCTCCAGGCGACTTCGTGAGAATCTCTTCGACTGAATACCCGCTGATCTCGCTCATCGCCTGATTGGTGAACACCACCCGCTCATCCTGGATCACGACCAGCCCTTGCAGGGAATGATCGACGAGCGTCCGATAGGCCTCCTCGGCGCGTCGTCGATCCGTGATGTCGCGTCCGATCCCCACCAGGCCGACGATCTGGCCATTCTCATTTCTCAGCGGCACCTTCGTTGTCAGACTCCACGTGCTCTCGCCGGAAGCGGGATCGATGACACATCGTTCGTGGTTGATGATCGGGCGATCGGTCGCCATGAGTTGCTGTTCGTCGCGGTAGGTGCGCTCGGCCGCCTCCAGCGGGTAGAAGTCGCGGTCCGTCTTGCCCACAATCTCCTCAACGGTCGCCACACCCTTGCGGCGCAGGACCTCCGGGTTGCACAGAACGAACCGACTCTGCCGGTCCTTCACATAGATCGCATCCGGCAGGTTGTCGATCAGGGTGCTCAACAGATTCCGCTCTTCGATCAGCCGGCATTCGGCGCGCGCAATGTCCGTAACATCGAGGGCCACCTTGCCGCCTCCGACAACGGTTCCGAGATCGTCGATCAGGGGGTATCCCCGCAAGGACCAGGTCCGGTGGGTGACGGAGATCTTCTCGGTCTGCCGGGGTCGGCCCGTCTTCATGGCGGCGACCACGGGACAGTCGGGACAAAAATCCTGCCTGTGTCCCCATATCTGATAGCAGTGCCGGCCGATGATGGCCTGTCGCGACAAGCCGGCCGAGTCGCAGGCCGACTGGTTGGCCCACAGGATGCGCATCTCCGTGTCATATCGAATGACATGTTCGCCGAGTGCGTCGAGCATGCTTTCGGTATCGGCATCGGGCATGCCGCTGGGCGCCGCGCAGGACGATGCCACCGACGATTCCGCCGCCTGTGTGTGTTTGTCCATCTTCGCGCGAAGTCGATCGGCATCCCGCACGGCGTGGCGATGTCTTTCCCGCAGCGCCGCGACGATCCCGCCGACGGCCACCAGGATCAGCGAACGAAAAAGACCGTCCCCTATGGCCGGGCCGCTCGTCACGGCCGCCAGATGGGCCGTCGCCAGACAAGCGCCGGCTACGACCGCAACAGCAAATCCCCGCCAGCCGAACCACACGCACGCCAGCACCACGGGAAGATACAGCAGGTGGCTCCCATCGCCTCCAGGCATCCACCGACCGCGAGCATGCCATGCCAACCCGGCCGCCGCGACCAAGCCAAGCCCCCATACGAGGTGCCGATATCGACCTGCCCTGGCCCCCACTCCGTTTGGCCTCCGTTCATCCATGTCGACTATAGCCCGCCACTTCCGCTTCGCACCCGTCCACACTCTCAGAAACCCCACTCCACAAGAGGGGCTTCCGAGATCATCCACACCAGCCAGTCCGTTGTCCAGTCAGAAAATCGGCGGACTCGGCCCAAGCGGATCACAAATCCCAGCCCGTTGCCGCAACCGCCCGATCGACGCGGCAAAAATCCGCCTCAGAACGCGAACCACCGTCCAGAGACCGCGTACGAATTATTGGACGCAAGAAACAAAGATCCATACAATGCGTCGATCGAGTTGTATGGTTGATAATACGAGAAAAGGAAACTACGATTTTTCTCCCCTCCGGAAAACATCGGGTAGCGCATTGCTGCTCGATGTTTTCTTTTTACAGGTCCGCCTAAACCACCTATTCCACCTCGCCTTCCCACTCAAGCATCCTTGCCATGGCACTTCTTGTACTTCTTGCCGCTCCCGCACGGGCAGGGATCGTTTCGCCCGACCTTGGGCTGCTCCAGGCGGATCTGCTTGACCTTCTGTTCGCCTTGCGGCGCCTGGGCAGCGGCGCGCTGCCGCTCGGCCATCGCGAACTGCCCCACTTCATCGTGCGTCGTCTGGCTGACATTCCAGACGCTCCGCGCCCGCGTGCCCGCTTCAAGATGGACCCGGAAGATAATGTCCGTCACGCGATCCTCGATCGATTCGAGCATCTCGTTGAACATCCGGTAGCCCTCGCGCTTGTACTCGACCTTGGGATCCTTCTCGGCGAAAGAGCGGGTCCAGATGCTGTCTTTGAGGTGGTCCATCGCGTAGAGATGGTCTTTCCACGTGCTGTCATAGACCTGCAACAAGACGTACCGCTCCAGATCCGCCAGCTCACGCCGCAGGAACCCGGCCCCCACCACCTTGAGCCGTTCGGTGGGGTCCTCAACCTGGCCCAGGTCTTCGGGCGACAGGGAAGCCTCGAACCTCTCGTTGGCCCACCGGACCAGCTCCTCGACGTTCAGGCGGGCGATCTTCTCGGCCAGCTCTTCGTCGAGCTTGCCGTCGTTGTAGCTCTCGCTGAGGTGCAGCAACCGTTCCTGCACCTCGCGCGGCTTGGCGTTCTGCAGCCACTCGGCCGAGAGGTCGGCGTTGTACTTCTTGTTGGCCCATTGGGCCAGCGATTCGAATCCGTAGACGTTGGCCCCCTGCGATCCGTACGCCATGCTCATGGCGAATTCGACCGGATACTCGATCTCGCGCCGATGGTACTTCTCCGCCGTCTCGCCGAGCATCAGATCGCGGGCCTGCTTGGCGTTCAGTTCCTTGAGCCGAGCAACGTCGAGCTTCAAATCGAACTTGGCCCGCGCCCATTCGGCCAGGCGGCGAAGGGCGAAATCGTCCCGGAGGAACTCCGCCAAAGGCAAGCAGTCCCGCTTGTCCACTTGCTCGGCCGCGGCCGCGACGAGCTGCTCCTCGATCTCCTCCGGCGAGAGGTTCTTGACCTTGCTCGCACTGAGATTGACCTTGAACGCCGACATCGCCCACTTCGTCAGGCCCGCGACGTCCCACGTGCTCGGATCGGAATAATCCTCAAGGTACTCACCCAGCGAAAGGGAGATGTTGTTGCGGGCGGCGTCTTTGGCGCGGTTCTTGATCAGGGCTTCCACATCCTGGGGCTCGGCCTGGGCCACGTCGGAGATCTTCAACTCCACGTCGAAATTCGTACGCGCCCATTCGAGCATGCACCGGAATGGATACTCCTTGTCGAGGATGGACTCGCAGTGACCGGTAATCGTATGATCGATCATCTCCTCGATCATCGCCTTGAGGTTGCGGCCTTCGAGGACCTGCCGCCGGCGGGAGTAGAAGATCTTCCGCTGGTGGTCCATCACCTCGTCGTATTCAAGCAGGCTCTTGCGGATCTCGAAGTTCCGTTCCTCGACCTTCTTCTGGGCCTTCTCGATGCCCTTGCTGATCCGGCCGTGGTAGATGGGCTGGCCTTCTTCCCAGCCGATCCAGGACAGCGCCTTGACCGTCCACTCCGGCGCGAAGACGCGCATCAGGTCGTCGTCGAAGCTCAGGAAGAACTGGCTCGATCCCGCGTCACCCTGGCGACCGGCGCGCCCGCGAAGCTGGTTGTCGATCCGTCGGGCTTCGTGCCGCTCGGTGCCGAGGATGTGCAGGCCCCCGATCTGGGCCACGCCCGGACCGAGCTTGATGTCGGTGCCCCGGCCGGCCATGTTGGTCGCGATGGTCACGTTGCCGCGCATCGTGCCGTCGTGGGCCTTGTGCTGGTGGCCCGCCTTCAAAACGATCTGGGCCTCGCGAGCATGCTGCTTGGCGTTGAGGACCTCGTGGTCGAGCCCGTGTCGTTTCGTCAGCGCCGTCGAGAGCAGTTCGCTCTTCTCGATGCTGATCGTGCCAACCAGAACGGGCCGGCCGGCGGCGCTGGTCTCGTGGATCTCCTCGACGATCGCGCTGAACTTCTCGGCCATCGACTTGTAGATCACATCCTGTCGATCGTCCCGAACGCACGGCTTGTTCGTCGGGATCACCACGACGTCCAGTTTGTAGATCTTCATGAACTCGTCGGCCTCGGTCGCGGCCGTACCGGTCATGCCGGCGATGTTGGCGTACAGCTTGAAGAAATTCTGGAGCGTGATCGTCGCCAGCGTCTGGCTCTCCTCCTTGACGGTGACCCCCTCCTTGGCCTCGACCGCCTGGTGCAGGCCGTCCGACCACTGCCGGCCCTGCATCAGGCGCCCCGTGAACTCGTCGACGATGACGACCTTGCCGTCCATCACCACGTAGTCCTTTTCCTTCTCGAAGACCACGTGCGCGCGAAGGCTCTGCTGCAACAGGTGGGGCCAGTCGATGTTCGTCCCCGTATAGAACGACCCCATGCCCGCGATGTCCTGGGCGGCCTTCTCGCCCTCGTCGGTCATGCGCACCTGCTTGCGGTCGAATTCCACTTCATAATACTGCGTCGCCTCGGTGAGCCTGGCCTGGGCGGCGGCGATCTCCTCCTGGGCCTTCTCAATGGCCTGCTGGGCCTTCTCGATCCGCTTGTTGTCCTTGTCCTTTTTGGCCTCGGACAGCTCGCCCTGCGCGTTGGCGATCCTGCGCTCGGCCGCGTCGATCTGCGCCTTGATCCGGGTGTAGCCGCCTTGCAGCGAGAGCAACTGCCGCGCGATCTGGTCGGCCTTCTTGTAGCGGGTCACGTCATCGAACGCCGGCCCGGAGATGATCAAGGGCGTCCGGGCTTCGTCGATCAGAATCGAGTCCACTTCGTCGACGATCGCGTAGTCGAGCGGCCCCTGGACCATCTGTTCGAGCATGGTCTTCATGTTGTCGCGCAGATAGTCGAAACCGAACTCGTTGTTGGTCCCGTAGGTGACGTCGCAGAGATAGGTGTCTTTTCGCTCCTGGCCGGCCGTATCCATGTCGGCCTGGATCGCCCCCACCGTCATGCCCAACGCATTGTAGACCGGTGCCATCCACTCGGCGTCGCGTTTGGCCAGGTAGTCGTTGACGGTCACGAGGTGCACGCGTCGCCCGGTCAGATGCACCATGTAGGCCGCCAGGGTGGCCACGAGAGTCTTGCCCTCGCCGGTGGCCATCTCGGCGATCTTGCCTTCGAACAACACGTTGCCGCCGATGAGCTGGACGTCGAAATGCCGCATCTCGACGGTCCGCCGGGCCGTTTCCCGCACCACGGCGAATGCCTCGGCAAGGATGTCCTCCGGGTCCCTTCCGGCCGCCAGAGCCGCCTTGAATTCGGTGGTCTTGCCCTTCAGCGCCGCATCGTCGAGTTGGCGAACCCGATCCTCGAACGCATTGGCCCGCTCGACCATGCCCGTGTACGATTTGATCAATCGCTCATTGCGCGAGCCGAAGATCTTCAGGAGAACTTTGCTTACTCTGTCGAAAGCCATTTCGCTAACTCGATCCTCTCCATGAAGGGGTCGTCATCGCCGTCCGACGCGGGCCGCGAATCGACACGGTTCGATCATTCTTTGACCCGCGTGACATACTCGCCCGTGCGCGTGTCCACCCGGATCAGTTCGCCGACCTTGACGAACGGCGGCACGGTGACCACCAGCCCGGTTTCCAGCGTGGCCGGCTTGGTCTGGTTCGTGGCGGTGGCGCCCTTGATCTCCGGCGGCGCGTCGGTCACTTCGAGGTCCACAGTGTTGGGAAGCGTGACGACGACAGGTTTGCCTTCGTACATGCTGACCTGGAGCGGTGTATTGGGCTTGAGGTACTTCGGGCCGTCGCCAAACGCGTCGTCGTCGAGCGTGATCTGATCGAACGTTTCGGTGTCCATCAGGATGTGCTCGTCGCCCGAGGAATACAGGTACTCATAGTTGCGCTTGTCGAGGAAGGCCTCTTCGATGACCTCTTCGCTGCGCAGCCGCACGTTCTGAATCGAGCCGTCCATCAGACTCTTGAGTTTGGTCTGGTAGACGGCCCCGCCCTTGCCCAATTTGACATGCTGAAAATCGACGATCGCATAGAGCTTGTCGTCGATCTTGATCGTCTGGCCCTTTCGCATTTCCGATGCTCTCATATCCGGCTCCAACGCTGACTCGAATGGGGTTCTTCAAAACGGCGAACGCAAAGCACTTACGGTCGAGCCAGTATGCCAGAGTCGGTCCGAACTGTCAAGAAAAGGCCTTGGGCCAATCCGGCTCCGGAAGCCGGACGTTTCCACGCAGATACGATTCAGAAGATGACCGATCGGGCGGTGCAGGGTATGCTGTCGTCCCGAATGAGCCAATGAATGATCGGGAGCCTTGAGATGCTGGGCGCCATTGCAGGCGACATCGCGGGATCGGCCTACGAGAGCGGGCCGACCAAACGCAAGGACGTGCCGCTGTTCGGGCCGCTGGCCACCTTCACCGACGACACCGTCCTGACCGTGGCGGTCGCCGACGCCCTGCTGGGCGACCGGGACTACGAGCATGCCCTGCGAACCTATACCCGCCGGCATCCCCTGCGCGGCTACGGCGGCCATTTCCTCCAATGGGCGGTGGCGTCGGGCATGGGGCCATACAACAGCTTCGGCAACGGCTCGGCCATGCGCGTCAGTCCGGTGGCGTATGCCTTCAGTTCAGAGGACGACGTGCTGCGCGAGGCGGCCAGGACGGCCGAGTGCACGCACAACCACCCCGAGGGCATCAAGGGGGCCCAGGCGACGGCGCTGGCGGTCTTTCTCGCTCGAAACGGCGAGGACAAAGAGTCGATTCGCCGGCACATCAGCGAGCTTTTCGGGTACGACCTGTCGCGAACGGTCGATGAGATTCGGCCCGGCTACTCGTTCGACGTGACCTGCCAGGGCTCGGTGCCGGAGGCCATCATCGCCTTTCTCGACTCACACTCGTACGAGGATGCCCTGCGTAATGCCGTCTCGCTCGGCGGCGACAGCGACACCCAGGCCTGCATCGCCGGGGCCGTCGCCGAGGCGCACTACAAGGACATCCCCACCGAATTCCTCCGACAGATTCGCACGCACCTGACCGAAGATCTCTGGGACACCACAATACGGTTCTACAGGCGCTACGGCATTGCTCCGATCCTCGCACACGTTGAAGCGCCCGACCCATCATAGTCCCCTCGGTCAGAGGGCTTTTCAGTTGATAATCGACGCTGGTCAAGGTATGACAGGGCCATGAGCTGGCACTTGGCCAACCCAACCTCGATCCATCTCTGTAGAGGAGAGTCTTCATGGACCATCGTATGAATCGACGGGAATGCATGCGAGCGCTGGGGCTGTCGGGACTGACCGCCGGACTGGGATGGACCGCCGCGCCGGCGGCTCGCGCCCAGGGCATCGGCGAATCGAGCGGGTTTCAGAGTTCGGTCATCGACGCGCGCAAGGTCCAGGACGCGCGGACGGCCGCGACGATCGTCGACGGCAAGGTGATCCAGCCGCAACGCGAACTGCCGATTCTCCATCAGACCGACGTGCTGGTGGTCGGCGGCGGATCGGCCGGCGTCGTGGCCGCCATCGCCGCCAGGCGAGCCGGCGCCAACGTCACGCTCGTCGAGCGTTACGGCCACTTCGGAGGGCTCTGGACCGGCGGCCTCGTCGTGCTGATCCTCGGACATATCGTCAAAGGGGGCAAGCAGGTTTGCCAGGGGATCGGCGAGGAGATGATGCGACGGATGGACAAGCTCGACGGCGCGATTATCGACCGCCGTCCCGGCGTCAATCCTACCGTCGATGCCGAGGCCGCCAAGTATGTCATGGTCGAGATGATTGAGGAAGCGGGCGTCGACGTCTTCCTGCACTGCTGGGGCGTCGACGCGATCGTGACGGGAAACACCGTGCGCGGCGTCGTCTTCGAGAGCAAGTCGGGCCGGCAGGCGATCCTGGCCAAGGCCGTGGTCGACGCCACCGGCGACGGCGATCTGTTCGCCGCGGCGGGCGCCGAGTTCGAGCACCGCTCGCACAACGTCGGTCTCGTCTCGCGGATCGGCAACCTGGACCGGGTCGATGCAGAGAGAGCTAAAGAGGCCCCGAAGCCCCGCCGTCTTGGCTCGGCGACGCCCGCCCCCGGCGTCAACTGGGTCAACCTGACCGGCCCGGAGGTGGATGGACTGGACCTCGCGACGCTGACACGAATGGAGATGAACCATCGCAAGTTCATCTGGAAGGATGTCCAGAGGACACGCCAGACGCCCGGCTATGAGAAGGTCTATCTCGTCGAGACCGCGCCGCAGATCGGCGTGCGGGTCACCCGCGTGCTGAACGGTCTGAACCGCGTCCGGCTGTCGGACCTCAAGGCGGCGACGAAGTTCCCCGACGTGGTCGGCGTGGGCGGCGCGTCCAACGCCACGCACGGCGAATGGCAGATCCCCTACGGCGCGCTGGTCCCCACCACGGTGGACAACGTCCTTGCGTCGGGCCGCTGCATCAGCATGGACCTGGGCATGGCCGATCTGGTGCGTCTGGTGCCCAACTGCTTCGTCACCGGTCACGCCGCCGGCGTCGCGGCGGCCGTAGCTGTCCAGGACAACTGCCGACCTCGCGAGGTGGACATCGCGAAGGTCCAGAAGATCCTCCGCCAACAGGAGGCCTATCTCGGGTGAGCGGTCCGGCCGAACCCAAGATGCCATCCGGCACGACGGTCGTCACAGGGCACCGTCGCATTCGGTGGATGGTCCGCGGCATCTGTCTGGTTGCGGTCATCGTCGTACTCCTGGCCGCCCGACAAACGCGCTGGCCGGTCGTCGTTGCGGCGATGAGCCCGTTCATCGCCACTGGCTCGATCCTGGCGACCCACACCGTCAGCGTCATGGCCTGCCTGGGACTGGTCATAGGGTTCATCGCCCTCTTGCGGCTCCGCTGGTTCTGCCGGTGGGTCTGTCCACTGGGGCTCTGCGCCGACGGCGCAAGCCACTTGGGCCGGCGATGCGGTCGAAAGCCGGCAAAGCGGCTCTCCGTCGGACGATGGATCGTGCTGCTGACCTTGGCGGGCGCGTGCCTGGGCTATCCTCTGCTGCTGTGGCTGGACCCGCTGGCGATCTTCTCCGGCGCACTCGCGTTCGCCGCTTGGCCTGCCGTCATACCCCTGCTCGTCATCCTGGCACTGAGCTTCACGTGGCCGCACACCTGGTGCAGTCGCATCTGCCCATTGGGCGCGTTTCAGGATATGCTCAGCTCCCTGGCCCGACACATCCGCAGGCGAACTGAGGACGGTCCTTCGCCGCAGCGATGGAGTCTGCCTGTCGCCCGGCGAACGGTGCTCGGTATCGGCGCCGGCGCTGTGCTGGCCTCGGCAGCGCGTCTCGCCCATCGGCCCGCATCGCGGCCGTTGCGTCCGCCCGGCGCGATCGACGAGCCGGAGTTTCTCGGCCTCTGCGTCCGCTGCGGCAACTGCATTCGCGCATGCCCGACCCGCATCATCGAGCCGTCGCTCAGTGAACATGGAATGGCAAGCCTCCTGACGCCCATCCTGCAATTCCGAGAGAACTACTGCCTGGTCGATTGCACGAAGTGCATGGAGGTCTGCCCCAGCGGCGCGCTGGTCCGCCTGTCGGCCGAGGGCAAGGCCAGCAAACCCATCGGGCTGCCCGAGGTCGATATGAACGTGTGCTTGTTGGGAGCAGATCGCGAGTGCGCCGAGTGTCGCCGGTGGTGTCCGCATGAGGCGATTCGCTACGTGTGGTCCGAGAGCGAATATGCCCTTGCTCCGCAGATCGATCCGCAGAAGTGCACCGGCTGCGGCGCCTGTGAGGCGGTCTGTCCCACGAAACCGAAGAAGGCCATCGTCGTCGTGCCCCTGGCCGATTCGCCTGGCAGTTCAGGTCTCGCAGCAGAGGCTACTTGTGCCTCTTCTTCTTCGTCTGGGGCTTGCGAGCCGACTTGCGAGCGTTTCGGCGAGGCTTGCGGTCCGACTCGCGTCGCGATTTGCCTCGGCCCTCGCCCAGCAACGTCACGGGGGCAAGGTTCAACTGGCGTCCCGGCACGTTGACCGAAACGATGCGGACGTGCATGGGCTGGCCCAGATGGACCTCCTGGCCGCTGCGCTCGCCGACAACGCACTGGGCGGGCTTGTTGAGCTGCCACTTGTCGGGTCCGAGGTCTTCGAACTTGATGAGTCCCTCGATCCCGAACTTCCTCGACTGGACAAACAGCCCGAATCCGGCCAGTCCCGTCACGACGCAGTCCAGCTCCTCGCCGACCCGCTTGCTGAGCATTTGCAGGGTGAGCACGGCGACGAGGTCGCGCTCGGCGTCTTCGGCCCGCTGCTCGGTGAAGGTGATGTGCTTGCCCACCGCGGCGAGATCCTGACCGGCGGCGATCTGCCTGGCGGTGTCCATGCGATCCTGGAGGTAGAACTGCAACTGGCGATGCACCAGCAGGTCGGCATAGCGGCGGATGGGACTGGTGAAATGGCAGTAGTGTGTCGAGGCCAGGGCGTAGTGCCCGATGTGCAGCGGCGCGTACTGGGCCTTCTCGAAGCTCCTCAGGACGACGAGATTGACCGCCAGCGAGCGCTCGGCGTCCTTGACGGAATCGAGCAGGTCCTGGATCGCCCTTCGATCCGGGTTGCGCGGCATGGGAAAGCCCATCGTGCGGAGCAGCTTGGAGAGGTTCTTGATGCTCAAGGCATCGGGCTCGGGGTGAATGCGACGCATGAACGGCACGTCGAGCCGGTCGAGCAGCGAGGCGACGGCGTCGTTGGCCTCGACCATGAACATCTCGATGATCGTGTGCGGATAGCTGTTGTCGGCGGGATGGGCGTCCACGACCTGACCCGATTCGTCGAAGTCCAACTCGGGTTCGGGCAGATCGAGATGGAGCATTCCGTCGTCCGTGCGTCGCTTCTCGATTCGGCGGGCCAGCGACTCCATCTTGCCCAGCAACTGGATGACCTCGGGCTTGGCGCCTTTGGTGTGGCCCTTGAGAATGCGGTCGACCAGTTCGTACGTCAGCCGGGCCTTGGACCGGATGATACTGTTGGCGAAGCGGCGATGCAGGATCTTCCCTGCGTCATCGTACGTAATGTAGACGCTCTTGGCGAATCGCGGCTGGTCGGGCTGGAGGCTGCAAATGCCGTTGCTGAGGACTTCCGGCAGCATGGGAATCGTCTTGCCCGGCAGGTAGACGCTGTTGCCTCGAAGGCGGGCCTCTTCATCCAGCGGCGAGCCGGCCGGGATGAAGTGGCTGACGTCGGCGATGTGCACGCCGAGCACCCAACGACCGTCGGCGTCGGTCTCCAGGCTGATCGCGTCGTCGAAGTCCTTGGCGTCGGGCGGGTCGATCGTGACGATCATTTTGTCGGTGATGTCTTCCCGCTCGGCGCCGGGTTCGCCTCCAAACGCAGCAGCGGCACGGCGGGCCTGTTCCACACATTCTTCCTCGAATGCGCCGGGCAGGTGAAACTGCCGTATGGCCGCCAGAATCTCCGTGTCGTACTGCCCCGCGCGGCCGAGCACCTCGATGATGACACCGCGGGCAAGATACTTCTCCGTCGGATAGGAGAGGATCTCGACGACGACCTTGTCCTTCTCCCTGGCGTTCTTGGCTGCGACGTCCTCGACAACGATCGGCTCGATGAACCGGTTACCGTCGGGCTGGACGATCCATGCCTCGGGGTGCTGCGTCAGCGTGCCGACGAACTGGTTGTCGGCGCGTTCGAGCACTTCGACGATCTCGCCGGTATAGCGCATCTGGCCGGCCCGCTTGCCCTTGCGCGTGGCCTTGGCGAGAACGGTATCGCCGGTCATCGCGTCGCCGGTGCTGTCGGGCGGGATGAACAAATCGCCGTGCGCGTTCGCTTCGAGGGGCACGACGAACCCGAATCCCTTGGCGTTCTTCCGGAAGGTGCCGACGATCTGGCCGGCCATCGACGGCAGGGTCACGACGTTGCCGCCCCCGATCACGACATGCCCGGCGTGGCGTAGTTCTTCGAAGGCCGCCTTGAACTCCGGATAGGCGTCCGATTCCACACCGAGCGCCCTGGCCAGTTGCGCCACCTTTACAGGGGTGTAGTCGGCGTGCTGGAGCAGCTTGACGATCCGGTCTCGATACACATTCGGCATAAGCCACTCCAACGAAAGCAGCACCCAACCGATCTGGTCATCGATTGGGTGCTGATGATTTTCCCTACGGCATTATCTGCCCACAGTCGTCCATGCCAGACACCGTGCAGGCCATTCCCTACAGCGTCTAACTGGTCTGCTGTTTGGCCTTCAGGGTGTTGAGCTTCTTGGCCAGCCGGGATTTTTTCCGGGCGGCCGTCCTCTTGTGCATCGTGCTCGTGGCGGCAACCTTGTCCAGCTTCTTGACCGTCGCCCGAAATTCGGCATCGGCCGCCTCGATGTTGCCTGCGCTCAGGGCGGTCTCCAGACGCTTGACCTGCGTCTTGACCTGGCTCTTGCGGGCCCGGTTGATCACTCGCTTCTTGGCGTTCTGCCTGACTCTCTTCTTCGCTGATAACGAATGTGCCACGTTGTTCTCCTGGTCGTCCTAAAACGCTATTTCACAACTCACTGAGAGGTTGGTCCACGCGATCCGAGATCGCCGGACGGGGCGTCGGGGCCTGTCAATCGCGACTCCGCCCGCAACCGGTCCACCCGTTCACTGACGTCTTTGTACCCGAAATCGAGCTGGGCAATCCGGCGGTACAGCTCCAGCGCCCGCTCCTGATCGCCCTGCGATTCATGGGCCAAGGCGAGATTATACCGCAATTCCTTGGCGATTGCATCATCTTTTATTTCGTAAGAATCGATCGCCCGGGAAAAGACGTCGATGGCGTCAGCATACCAACCCTTCCTATAGAAGCAATAGCCGATTTTGTCCATCGCGGCGATCCGCCGGCGCGGGTCCTTCTGGGCGTCCTGGAACAGCGGGATGGCGTCGTTGTACCGCTCATTCCGCATCAGCCGCAGAGCGTATTCGTACTTGGCGGCCAGGTCCGTCGGGTAATTCTCCACACAGAGACGGTAGTGCTCCAGTTCGGTGCGTCCCAGGGTCTCGGTCAACTCCCGAACCCCGGCCTTGGCCACTGAGTCCGACGGCCGGGCCTTGAGCAATTTCTTGGCAGCCCGGAGCTTGCGCCGAACCTGCCGGATGCGCAGCAGACCCGCTCGCTCCTGGAACCGGAAGTCCTTGTGGGCCTCCGTCGCCTCGCGGAGCAGTTCAATCGCCTCGTTTTCGCCTTCGTCGGTCTCCAGGTCCGCCAAGGCATCGGCCAGAGCGAAGATGTTCTTTGCCAGGTCCGGGTCCTTGGCGTAGGCCTTGCGAGCCTCCTCGACGGCGCTGAGCCGGTAGTCCTCGGTCTTGATCATCCGGTCCTGAGAGTACAGACGGGCCTGCGTCTCGCGGTCGCGGATCGACTGGCGGAAGTCCCCGTCGACATCGTACTTGCCCTTGGACATCGTCAGTTCGGCCGAGAGGTTCTTGAACTCGTCGGCCAGGTCCTTGTCGTCGGGTCTCATCCGAGCGGCCCGCTGGCAAGCGGCGACCGCCTTATCATACTGTCCCATCGCCTTGTAGCAGTCCTTCAGGAGCAGATAGGTCTGAAGAGAGGGTTTCTCGATCGCGTTGTTGGTCTGGAAGATCAGATTGGCGATCCAGTGTGCGGTGCGGTGGTATCCTCCGTCGACCGCCGCCCTGAGCATGGCCTCGGCGTAAGGCGTATGATCGGGATCCTTAGCGAAAAGATACTCGGCGTTAAGCATCTGTTCGAGCGGAGTCTTGCCCCGCAGACGTTTGACTCGGTCCACCATCGAAGGCTTCTTGCCGCCCCGCCCTCGCCGCTGGAGCCCCAGTTCGCACAGGGGCAGGTGTCCTTCTTCGAGGGCATCGGGGGCCCGCTGCAGGCCGTCGAGGTACATCTCGATGGCGTAGTCGTAGTTCTTGCTCTCGGCGGCCTTGCGTGCCTTCTCGAAGAACGTCCTGGCAGAGACCAGGTCGCCCTGATCGGAAGGACCGGGCATCGCGGCATCCTGCGGAGCGGTTTCGGTCGGCTCCTGGTCCGGCGTCAGAGGGGCAGCGCCGGCATTGACGCCAGCCCGCATGGGTCGCGTCTTCTTCGCTTGCGAAGGGCGAGCCGAAGCCACCGGTGAGCCGGTGCCGTTGCGACGGCCGGCCCCGAGCTTCTCGGCCAGACGCTTGAGGTCTTCGACGAGAATCGGGTCGTTGGGCTTGAGCCGGGCGGCACGCTGGCAGGCGGCCGCCGCACGATCGATCTGCCCGATGGCCTCGTAGGAGTCCTTCAGAAGGATATACACCGCCGCCGAGGGCTTCTTCGCGTTGTTGTTGGCCAGGAACATCAGGTCGGCGATCCACTTGGCCGTCTCCCGGTAGCGGCCGGCCACCGCGGCCCGAAGCACCGCCTCCCCATAGGCCAGATGCTGAGGGTCCTTGGCGAGAAGGTACTCGGCGTTGAGCATCTTCTCCAGCGGCGTGTCCCCCTCGGAAAGCCTTCGTTCGACCTCCTCGGGGGCCGGCTTGCTCCCGCCCCGTTCGTCTCGCCTCAGAGCGAGAACCCGGAGCTCCACGTGGCCGCCCTCGACCGTGTCGGGGCTTCGACGCAGCCCGTCGATATAGGCATCGATGGCCCGGTCGAAATCGCCCGCCTCATAGGCCTGGCGAGCTCGTTCGAAATGGGCCTCCGCCTGCGATTGTGCTTGAGCATCCGGTTCGGGCATAGCGACAAGTGGAATATCACCTCAACTGGTCCGCAGCCAACTAACTCTAATACTCGGCTGGATTTTGTCAACGAATAAATGCTTGTCTGAAAATGGCGGTCGTGATATAAGGACGCGCTTGCCGATGACCCGATCTTTATAGGTCGTAAGAGCCATTCAAGGAAGTGCCATTCAGGGAGACAACACGCATGCAGACCGCTCTGGAACAGTATGACCCTCAGATCTACGAACTGATACGGCAGGAAGAGGCCCGTCAGAGCGGCTCGATTCGCCTGATCCCATCGGAAAACTACGTCTCGCGGGCCGTGATGATGGCCAGTTCGAGCTGTCTGACGAACAAATACGCCGAGGGTTATCCCGGCAAACGCTACTACGAAGGCCAGCAGGTCACCGATCTGATCGAGAAACTGGCTCAGGATCGGGCCAAGGCACTGTTCAAGGCCGATCACGCCAACGTCCAGCCCTACTCGGGCTCGGTGGCCAACCTGGCCGCCTATGCCGCCCTGATCGAGCCGGGCGACACGATCATGGGCATGTCCCTGTCCCACGGCGGCCATCTGACCCACGGCTGGAAGGTCTCACTAACAAGCAAGTTCTATCATTCCGTCCCCTACGAGGTGAACACGGAAACCGGCCTGCTCGATTACGACGCCATCCGCGAACTGGCCAAGAAGCATCGTCCGAAGATCATCATCTCCGGCGCGACGGCCTACCCGAGAACGATCGACTTCGAGATCTTCGGCCAGATCGCCAAGGAAGTCGGGGCGTACCTCGTCAGCGACATCGCCCACATCGCCGGTCTGGTGGTCGCCGGCATCCATAAGAGTCCCGTCCCCTACGCCGACGTGGTCTCGACAACGACCCATAAGACGCTTCGCGGCCCGCGCGGGGGCCTGCTGCTGTGCAAGGCCGAGCACGCCGCCAAAATCGACAAGGCGGTCTTCCCCGGCCTCCAGGGCGGCCCGCACATGCACACCCTGACGGCCATCGCCGTGGCCATGGCCGAGGCCAATACGCCCGAGTTCGTCGCCTACGCCACGCAGGTCGCGAAAAATGCCAAGGCCATGGCCGCCAAACTGCTCGAATATGGTTTCAAGCTGGTCACCGGAGGGACCGATAACCACCTGATCCTCATCGACCTGCGGAACAAGCAGATCCCCGGCAAGAAGCTGGCCAAGGCCCTCGACAGGGCGCGGATCGTCAGCAACTACAACACCGTCCCGGGCGATCCGGCCCCGCCGTTCAACCCCAGCGGCCTGCGGATCGGAACGCCGGCGATCACCACACGCGGGATGAAAGAGACGGAGGCCGAGCAGATCGCGACCTTCATCCACCGCGTGGTCGAGGACATCGACAACGAGTCGGTCATCGAGCAGATCGGCAAAGAGGTCTTGCTGTTGTGTTCGCAGTTCCCGGTGCCCGAGCACTTCATCATCCCTTCGCGGAACGGCGGTCCGAGGTCGTGATCGAGAGACACCGGGCGAACACAGCAATGCGAACGGGCCGGGGACCACGTGTAACGTAGCCTATGGCAGAGCAGATGTTGACAGCGGGCGTACTCGGTTTGGGCGGGGAGGGTGCGCTCCTCCTGGAGGCGGCCCGCCGGACCGGGCAGTTTCTCATCCGGGCCGTCGCGGACCAGGACCAGCAGCGCATCG
>Ga0209312_1000655_pt1 | contig 29143 bp, 21 predicted proteins | sample BioC13SIPDNA_4_FD_185744 | JGI IMG/M metagenome (GOLD analysis project Ga0209312, IMG submission 185744) | Anaerobic biogas reactor microbial communites from Washington, USA - Biogas_R1_B C13 SIP DNA (SPAdes) (version 2) | ecosystem: Engineered > Bioreactor > Anaerobic > Unclassified | place... | reverse complement strand
CCGTTCGACTTGCATGTGTTAAGCACGCCGCCAGCGTTCGTCCTGAGCCAGGATCAAACTCTCCAATGAAAAGTTATTTCCTAGCCTTTAATTTCTTAAGGCTGGCTTGTTATCCGTTGTCGTTTTTTCGGAGTCCTGGCTTATATTTTTTACAAAATACAGTTCCATTTCTCCCGCACTTTAAGCCTTGCTGTTCTGTTTTATCAAGAACCTGCCGCTTTCGCGCGGCAAGATTTATATTATCATCAGGCTCGACAATTGTCAACATCGATATAACATTTTCTTAAAAATAATCTTAATCAATTCTTAATGCTGTACAAAGGTATATCATTGATACTAATTATTGTATATATAATGAAGTGTTTTTTATAAATCAACATATAAGGTCACCTGCAAAGCCTTTTTTCTTAAGAGATAGGTCCCCAAAGAATATATTTTAGAAGTCACTTAACTCGGTTCTAAAACCTTTACCGTAAACTTCTATAGTTTCACTAACAGTAATAAAAGCCTGGGGATCTAGTTGAAATACTACTTCTTTAAGTTTTGGAAGCTGGGTCCTGGCCACTGTCACCATAATAATGTTTTTATTTTCACCAGTATAAGCTCCCCATGCCGGTAAACATGTACATCCCCGGTGGAGATCGTGGATGATAGCGTAAGTTATATCATCAGAATTACGGGAGATAATCATGGCGGTTAGATTTAGCTCGGGACCATAAATAACCAGATCCATTACTCGGGAAGATACAAAAATAGATATGGCAGAAAAAAGGGCCATTTTTATATCAAATGTGATAAGCGATAAAGTAAGCACCAGCAGGTTGCTGGCAAAGTAGACCTGCCCGATGTTATAACCTCGGAACCGCCGGACCAACACGGCTATAATATCCAGACCGCCGGTAGAACCCTTGCTATGTAGTATAATACCTGAACCGACACCGGCTATTACTCCCCCTAATATGGCTGAGAGTAGACTGTCGTTTAAATTCCAGTCTAATGGCTTAAGTATCCCCAGAAATAATGTTAGAACCAGGGTGCCAATAAGGCTGTAAACTATGAAACGGGGACTAACATATTTATACCCGGCTATAAATATAGGTATATTTAAAAGCAGATACCAGACCCACAAATCCACCCCAGTTAAAAACTTCAATATAATAGCAATGCCGCCAACTCCACCAGTAAGCAGGTTGGCTGGTACTAATACCCACTGGATGGCTGCCGCCAGGATAAATGATCCTAGTATTATACCTACGATATCCCTGGTGGAAAATACTTCTTTATACCTTTTGGTTATCTTTAAAGCTTGCACAGCATAGGACCACCTTTTCCCTATTTATCAGTATATTTTCCCCGATGGCATAAATAATAATAAATAATACAGTTTTTTATTTATGGTTGCAAATAATAGGATTTTATATCTTCCTAACAAACTGTTCGGGGTATTATTCCCTATTTTTAGGGATAAACTGTAAGGGGAATATAAAAAACAACAATTGTCATAGAATATATAACTGGCAATGAAATTTTGGAGGTACAAATGATTGCGGTAATTTTAGCAGGGGGAAAGGGTTTACGCCTGTGGCCGGAAAGCAGACAAAAACGCCCCAAGCAATTATGCAACTTTACCGGCAATAAATCAATGTTGGATGAAACTATAGACCGTTTACTGGTCGCTGGTTCTAAACGTATCGTTATTATTACCAGTGAGGAGTTAGCACCACCTATTCAAGAATTAATAACGCGCAGGACTGATAATGACCTTATTGAGATTTTAAGTGAGCCCCAAGGTAAAAATACGGCACCAGCTGTAGGTCTGGTGCTATCCCGTTATCTAGGCAACAATTCTGATGAGGTACTGGGGATTTTCCCTGCCGATCATCATGTACTTAACAGTGAGGCCTTTAACCAGAGTCTGGAAAGAGCGATGCAGGCTGCTCGCCATAATCACCTGGCTACTATCGGCATTTCCCCCAATCGTCCTGAAACCGGTTATGGATATATTGAAAAAACTAAATGGGAGGTTGCTAACCTGCCTGATGTTTATCAGGTTAATTCTTTCTGTGAAAAACCAGATTCATCGACAGCCAATGCCTATTTAAACAGCGGTCAACATATGTGGAATGCCGGGATTTATGTAGGAAAAACATCGGTTCTGATGGAGGAGTTTCGTAAATATTTGCCTGATGTCTACGAAAAAATGATTCTTGGTTTCAATGAATATGTAAATTCTTATGAAGAACTTCCTAATATTAGTTTGGATTATGGTATAGCAGAAAAGTCAGCCCGTATGGCAGTGGTACCAGCTGATTTTGGATGGTCTGATCTGGGTAGTTGGAACGCCCTGGCGGAACTGTACCAGCATGATGAAGATATGAATGTTTGCTGTGGCAATGACGTTATAATGCTGGATAGTAAAAATTGCCTGGTAAAACAAGTAGACAAGGCGGTAGTCCTTTTTGGGGTAGAAGATCTGCTGGTGGTGGAGAGTGATGATATCGTTTTCATATCCCAGCGCGACCGCTCCCAGGATATTCGCCAAATTGTGGAGGCTTTAGAAGCTAAAAACCGGCATGATTTACTGTAATAGTGAAATAGACGCTAACAGAGTGAGGTGTGAGGAGTGAGGAGTTAATGAATAATATTTTTCGGCAGTATGATATAAGGGGAATTGTTGATGAAGAACTGAGTGAACAGATGGTATATGATATAGGCCGTGCATTTGCCGCCTATGCTATTAGGAACGAGCAGGATACAGTATTACTGGGCCGGGATAACCGGGAATCATCTCCTGATATAAGCCAAATTATGATCGAAGCACTTGTAAGTTCGGGCTGTAATGTTATTGATCTGGGTATGGTAATAACCCCGGTCTTCTATTATGCTGCCCGCTACCTGAATGTTCAAGCCGGAATTATGATTACCGCCAGTCATAATCCAGCCGAATATAATGGATGTAAATTACTGCTGGGTGACTCCACTATTTATGGGGAACAGATTCAGGACATTAAGCATATTATTGACAGTCAAAACTATTTTACCGGACCCCGGGGCTCAGTAAAGACACTTGATATAAACGATGCTTATGCCCGTATGATTAGTGAAAAAGTGTCTCTTAAGCGTAAATTAAAGATAGTAGTAGATTGCGGTAATGGAACGGCATCCCTCTTTGCTCCTCGCATTTTCCGCGAGCTGGGTTGCGAGGTAATTGAATTATATTGTGAATCTGATCCTAGTTTCCCCAATCATCACCCTGACCCTATTAATCCTGAAAATATGCAGGATTTAGTAAAGCAGGTTAAACAGCATAAAGCTGATTTGGGTATAGGTATTGATGGTGATGGTGATCGCCTGGGAGTTGTAGATGAAGAAGGTAATTTAGTATGGGGAGACACCTTAATGATACTTTTCTGGCGCGATATTATGCCCCGTTATCCCGGCTCGAAAGCTATTGTAGAAGTAAAATGCTCCCAGGCACTAATTGACGAAATAAAACGTCTGGGAGGAGAGCCAATACTGTATAAAACCGGTCATTCCCTGATTAAGGCCAAAATGAAGGAGATTGGAGCTATATTTACCGGAGAAATGTCGGGCCATATGTTTTTTGGCGATGAATATTATGGTTTTGATGATGCCATTTATGCCGGTGCCCGCCTTTTGTCATTGTTATCTAGAAGTGATAAGAGTTTAAAGGAAATGCTTGCTGATATTCCTCGTTATTATTCTACCCCGGAAATTCGTGTACCCAGTAGTGATACGGCCAAGTTCGATGTAGTTCAACAGGTAATTCAGCACTTTAGCCCCAAATATCCCCTATTAGATGTGGACGGTGCTCGAATCCTCTTTCCTGACGGCTGGGGACTGGTTCGTGCTTCAAATACCGGACCTGAATTAATTGTCAGATGTGAAGGTAGTTCTCCTCATGCGCTTGAAAAAATTAAAAATGAATTGTTTTCCTATTTAAAAGAGGTGGGTTTACTAATGCCAGTAGTTAAACCGAATAATGGAATGGGCACAACTTATCACCAGTTACCGGGGGTATAAGTAGGAAAACTATCTGGGACAATAATTATAAATGCTATAAGAGCGTACTTTGGAGGAGTGAAATTAAATAGATGAGTATATTAAACCTTGGTACCTACCCACCTAAACAGTGTGGCATAGCTACCTTTTCCATGGATTTGCGACGTAGTCTGTTGAAAAATAATTGTGATGTTAAGGTTATGACCGTTTCTGATGAAAATTATCAATATACTTACGCCAGTGAAGTACTTTTCGATATTAAACAGAATAACAAACAATACTATATAAAAGCTGCGAATTTTATTAACACTTGCAGCACGGTGAAATTGCTTATTATCCAACATGAATATGGTATTTATGGAGGGGAAGACGGGGACTATATTCTAGAGTTAACCCGCCGCTTGCATAAGCCATATATAGTCGTTACTCATACGGTCTTGCCTCAACCTTCCAAACACCAGAAACAAGTCTTAAACCAATTGTGCCAGAACGCCGCTGCTATAGTATGTATGACCCATAAATCAGCGGATTTGCTTTCCAACCTTTATGAAGCTCCGGGGGAATTGCTTCATGTTATTCCCCATGGTGTACCTGAATTTAAAAAGCAAAGCAGTACTTTGTTAAAGAAACGGTACGGGTTGGAAGGACGAGAAATAATCAGTACTTTTGGTTTAATTGGGCCCGGTAAAGGATTAGAATTAGGCATCGAAGCAGTTGCTCCACTGGTAAATAATTGGCCCCAGCTATGTTATTTAATTCTGGGGCAAACCCACCCTATGTTGAAAAAGTACGAAGGTGAAAAATATCGTAATATGCTGGAGGATAAGGTACGCAGTCTAGGACTGGAGAATAACATACGCTTTGTTAACAAATACCTTAGTGATGAAGAAATTGGAGAATACCTGTATATGACCGATATCTATTTGAGCCCCTATCCTAACAAGGACCAGGCAGTCAGTGGTACCATGGCTTTTGCTGTAGGCTGCGGCAGAGCCATAGTTTCAACTTCCTACGCCTACGCTACTGAAGTTTTAGCCGGTAAACGGGGACTTTTAGCTGGGCAAGCCGAACCGACAGAGCTATCGCATCTTATACGAAGCCTTCTTTTAGATGAAGCCTTAAAAAGCCGGTTGCAAAGCAGATCTCAGGAGTTAGGTAAATCCTGGACCTGGAATAATATCGGCAAACAATACAGAAGTTTGTTCCAAAAGATATTAGATAATAATTACGTAAATGAGGAGCATAATCTAAGTTATGGTGGACTATAGACATTTAAATGCTATGACAACCCAGAATGGTATGTTGCAATTTTCTCAACTGCAAACACCTGATCCTGGCAGCGGATATACACTGGATGATAATGCCCGTGCCCTGATAGTGGCACTTAACCGAGAAGATGGCTATGAACTGGCCGGTTGTTACGCTACTTACCTTTATCGCTCTCAGCGTTCAAATTCCTGGGCTAATTTTGAGCTTAATGGCCAGTTTAGTTCTAGCTTCGATTCCGAGGATAGTGTGGGTCGAGCTTTACTTGCCTGCAGCCTGGGTACTACCAGTCATTGGCCTGAAATCAGAAAAATCTGTATTGATATGATGGTGCGTAATTTGCCTCGGACTTTTGATTTTTCTTCTCCCCGAGCCATTGCCTATACTCTTCTGGGGCTCTGTAAAGGAGAAATACCAGTATTTCCGGAAAAATTACTGCACATGATATCACTATTAAGCAATCGTTTAATTAATCTGTATCAATCAAAACATGATAATGGCTGGTTCTGGTTTGAAGACTATCTCACTTATTCTAATGGCATTCTACCCCAGGCCTTATTTGCTGCATACTCTACTAATGGGGATAAAAAGACCCTGAAAGTAGGGCATGATTCTCTCAATTTTTTAAATGGTATCCTATTTCGGGATGGTTACCTTAATATTATAGGAAACAAGGGATGGTACAGTAAAGGTGGACATATTCCTTTATTTGACCAGCAACCGGTAGATGCGGCTTCAATTTATTTTGCATGTATGGAAGCTTATGCAAGCATAGGAAATCGTGAGTACCTGGACCTGGCAAAACTAGCTCATGCCTGGTACCGGGGGGTAAATGTTCATTCCCTATCTTTATATAATGCAGAAACCGGCGGTTGTTTTGACTCATTAACTGAAGATGGAGTCAATCTGAACCAGGGAGCCGAATCCACTCTATCCCTCATTCTTTGTGACCTTCATGCCGAGAAAAATATGCAGGTACTGACGGAGAGCGAGTGCAGTTCTTAATATAGAGTTTTGCATAATTCAATATTCTTTATATGTCACTCTGAGCGCTAGCGAAGAGTCTTAGATCCTTCGGCTTTGCCTCAGGGTGACATCCATAATCTAATTATGCAAAAATCACAATATAGTAGGGACCTTCAAGTTTACGAGACATGGTGGCTTAAAAATTGGTTGGGGCAGGTCTATGTATCTGGCTTTCCGGGCCAATTAAAGAGCAACCGACTCTACTGTTGGACTATAATTGAATTTAACTGTAAAAGTTGATCCCGAAGAACTACTGTCTATGTCTAATTTTGCTTTATGCCTTTCAATTATTCCAAAACAAATAGCCAGACCTAGTCCGGTTCCGGTATCTTTAGTAGAAAAGAAAGGAGTTCCCAATTTCTCTATAATATCTTTAGGAATACCTTTTCCCTGGTCTTTTATCGATAATAAAACCATGTTACTTTCCTGCTGAGTTTTGATTTCCACCATTCCCCCGCTGGGGGTTGCCTCCAGCGCATTACGCACCAGATTAATTATGAGTTGACGTGTTTCTTTTACATCCAGCAAAAGTTCGGGAACATCTCCTAATTTAAGTACAATTGTCCGATCACTTAAAAAAGCATCCGCTTGTAGTAACGGGGCTAGAGATCTAATTACTTGATTTATTTGACAAGCTTGTAAATCGACTATTTTATTCCGAGCCAGGTTGAGAAATTCGCCAAGTATGCCATTTGCCCGGTTTAATTCCTCAATCATAATTTCCAAGTATTCTTTTTTATTCTTAAAGTCCTCATCTTTAAGCAATAGTTGCAAAAAACCATTAACTGTAGTCATGGGATTTCTGATTTCATGAGCTAAACCGGCAGCTATTTCTCCTAAAGTATTCATCTGATCCAGGCGAGTCATTTCTAATTGTAGTTTTCTATATTTAGTAATATCATCGCCTAGTATCAAAACACCAGTTGTTTTACCATTATTTATAATAGGCGAACCCTTAATACGTACTAATATCTCTTGCCCGTCCTTGCACACTATACGATGCTCATATCTTCCCGCATCCAAGCTATTCAACCTTTGCTGGGATATAGCGCGAACCATTTCAACATCATCCGGATGAACAAAATCAAAAATGGATCGGCCTAACATTTCTTCCCTGGTATAGCCCAATCCTTCAGTTGTTTTTTTATTGATAAAAGTCAAATTGAAATCCTGATCATAGATGTAACAAAACTCATTCATAGTATTAATGAGATTGTTGAGATAATCGTATTGTTCTTTAAGTTGGCGTTCATTTTCTAAAATTCTCTGTTCTGCTTGTTTGCGTGCTTCAATGTCCCGGAAAGCAACTACCAGCCCTTTGTAATGATTATTATCATCAATTAAAACATTCCCTACTGCTTCCAGCCAAATGTAATAACCTTCGGAATGACAGCAGCGAAATTCCAGCCTGACCGAAGATTGTTTTCTTATAGCCTGGTTTACTACATAGAGGAAATGCCTGCGATCTTCAGGGTGTACCAATTTAAAATTTGTTTTTGCCAGCATTTCTTCCGGGGAATAACCAAGGAGTTTTTGACAGGAAGGGCTAACATATTTTATAAGTCCATTCTGATTAAGCAATGCAATTCCATCCAGCATATTATCAGTGATTTCCCGAAGACGCTGTTCACTATTGCGCAGAGCTTCTTCCGCCCTCTTACTTTCACTAATATCCCGGCTTATAATGATGAATTCCGAACTATTACAAGTCTTAATTAATTTACCTACGCTCTCAAACCAAATAAATGAGCCATCTTTTTTTATTCCTTGATATTTATAGCTCCCCCAGCCATTAATTAACCATTCTTTCAAATTAATAATCGCCTGGGATATATAGTCCGGGTGTATTATATTAAGGCAACTTTTACCTAGCAGTTCTCCTTCACCATAGCCCAACAGACGATACGAAGGGCTGGTATATAAATATTCAAATTTATTGGCATCTACAATACAAATCAGATCCCGGGCGTTTTCGCTAATTAAACGGTATCTTTTTTCCGAAACCTGAAGAGCAATTTGGGTAAGTTTGCGTTGATTGATATCCCGGGTAATGACCATAATATAATCTGGTTGTTCCGTCCGTTCAATAAGGTAACCCTGGACATCCACCCAGATGTATGAGCCATCTTTTTTCCTCTCTCTAAATTCCCCGGTAACGCTTCCTTTTTTCAATCCCTCAGCTAGCAAAGCCTGCGTATATTCCAAGTCTTCCGGGTGTACCAGGCCCAGGCCGTTTTGCCCCATCAACTCTTCCGGTGTAAAACCTAATAACCTGTAATTAGCTGGACTGGCATAAATATAATTAAAGCTTTCCCGGTCAAAAAGGTCTATCATCTCCATAGAATACTCTGCTATAAGATTATAATCACCTTCTAAGGCCTTCAGTAACAAACGAAATCCCCCTAAAACTTTTACAGTAACAGTAGTGTTTAAGAATTCCCTGTGGTTTTAAATCTAACCCGAAAGCGACATTCGTTGTCATTACTAATTACATCAATACGAGCCTGATGCCGGGCAGCAACACTATAACATATTAATAGTTCCATATCGGTACTATCATCATTATCAGCATAAAACTGAATCCGAAGCTTATCCAATACATTTTGAGCAACTGCTCCCTGATCCACCACCTCTAGAATCACTTCATCCCCCTGCCAGCAAGTGGAAATCTTTACATTACCACCTGACGGACTAGCTTCCAGGCGATTATGAACCAGGTTTATTATTAGCTGACGAATTTCTCTTTTGTTTAGGAATATCTCAGGAATTTGTCCCAGTTCCAGGGCAATAGTTTTTTCTCCCATAACAGCATCTGCCTTTAAGAAAGGATATAAATCTTTAATTATCTGGTTTAGATCATTTTGTTGAAGATCTATTATTCTATTTTTAGCTTGCATTAAAAAATCATTTATTATAAGATTGGTTCGATCAAGTTCCTCTAACATGGTTTCAAAATAGCGATTATAGCGGGCAAAATCACCACTTTTATGAAGTAACTGCAAAAATCCTCGCACTGAAGCCAGCGGATTCCTGATTTCGTTGCCTGAAGCCATCTCTCCTATCGTATACAATTGTGATAATCGCGTCATTTCTTTTTCCATCCGACGTTGCTCGCTTATGTCTTCAGCCAGAACCAGTACCTCGCTTATTTGGGAATTATAATAATTAGTAATAGGCGTTGATTTTATACGCAACAAGATTTCCCGACTATCTTTTGCCTTAACAAATAATTCATAACTGTTGGAGACTCGTAGATTAAACCGATCCTTTAACTGTTTAGCCACAAACTCATGTTGTTCCGGAACTGCCAGATCGAACAGGGACATGTTTTGCAGTTGCTCTATATTATATCCGGTACTCTCAATAGCTTTTTGATTAGCAAAGGTCAAGCGGGCGTTACAATCATAGGTAAATAACCACTCATTCATATTATTAATGAGGGAATTCTGATAATCGAGCTGTTTTTGCAGCTCCTGTTCTATTAATTTCCTTCTTTCTATATCCCGTGAGATTAGTATTACTCCAGAAGTACCATTAGCTGCCTTATACATCTGACCACTGGTCTCCAACCAAAGATATGAGCCATCTTTTTTCAAACACCGGTATTCTACACTACCGCTAGTATTTTCCTTAATGGCGGAAATTAACTTGATGGCAACATATTCTCGATCTTCTGGATGTACATTGTCTAAACAGCTCCGAGTTAAGAACTCTTCTTTTGTATAACCCATAATTCTCATGTTGGACGGGCTTACATATTTAAAAAATAGGGTTTCCGGATCTATTACAATTATCATGTCCTGTGCATTTTCAGCGATTAGGCGGTATTCTTCTCCCGATGGAAAAGATGTTTCATCATTTAACAGGTCGATTTCGTTTGCGCAGTGCAACTTTTTCTACCCCCAACAACGTTTTATGTTAAAATTCTCCATTACTTCCATTATTCCTCCTTTATAAAACCGGTTTTACTCGCTTGTGATAGTAATTTCTTTCGACAATATAGTATTCCGTACGTGTTGTGGGGATATATTGTGGGGATACCTTAAAGGGCACACGCGGTCCTTTTAACACGATTCATACTAAATTGTAGGTTGGGAGTGGTTAGAGTAAGGTAGAAGTAGAAGGATAGAGGAAGTCAGAAAAGAGGGAATGAGGCTGAAATAACCTCATCCCTCAAGCATTACATTCTATGTCCGACGGAAATTCTCGGGGATTAAATCAGCCAGCGTAGCTTTGGCCACCCCAATACTGGTGTCAGCTGCGCCATAATACACTAGAATCTCATCATCGTCCTCCAAAACCTCTTTATCTGTACCTGGAACTGCACCACAAGTAAAAACTACATTGGGCACCCAGGCTCCGCTAAGCCCTATTTCATAATCTTCTTCCGGTTCCAGTATAGGATTAGGGGAACGATAAATAACTTTCTGGGGATTGTGCAAATCAACCAGTAACACCCCCAGGCGGTAAACGTAATTATGGTCTACACCATGGTAAATCAAGAGCCAGCCATATTTAGTCTTTAAGGGCTGAGCCCCTGCACCTATTTTTAATGAATCCCACATCCTGCCCGGGCGGGGGCCCAAAATTATTGCATGTTTATCTTTTAGCGGGAATTTGATTTCGTTACAGTAGGTAACCCACATACTGGGCTCTATACGATGGTATACTACATATTTACCGTTAATCTTCTCCGGAAGTATGATTGCATCTTTATCCCAGATATTCTTAAATGCCAGCCCTTCTCGCTGCCAGTTATGGTATTGACCGTGAAGAAAATCATCCACCTTGATGGAAGCAGCAGCTATCTGAGCAATATTCCCATCATAAGCGGTATATAGCATATATATTTTATCGCCAATTTGAATAACTCGGGGGTCTTCACAGCCCATCTTTTCTTCTGGTATTTCAGGTGAAAGAACGGGGTCCGGTAAACGCTCCAGGACCCGGTAACCGTCAGTTATGGCCAGTCCAATGCGGGAGATATTATCATCTCCTACTGCCCGGTAAAAAAGGTACACCTGGTCACCAATTCGTAAAGCTCCGGGATTTAATACATATTTGTTCTCCCAGAAACTATCTTCCAAAGGCTGCAGTAGAGGATTGCCCTCATAACGCAGCAGGTGTTTGCTGGGTACGTTGGTTGTTTCCTGTACAACTACGGTAACGTCCTTGGGTCTGGTAGGCAGAAGAGTGTCAAGCAAATTCTGACTACTCTTACCGCTTTGTATATGACGAAATACTATTTGCATAATCTCATCCGGGTCATATCCCAGTTCCTCATAAAGAAACTCCAAAAACTCATGATTAAACCAGCGGCTTTCTACGCTGGTAGTAAGGGGTGTAGGTATGTTTAATCCCCCTTTAAAACTGTAACTAGCCCAACTCCAACTGCTGCAAGTTAAAAAAGTTCCGTTCTCCAGAACCTGGCTTAAACCATAGGATTCGGCCATCAGGCTGAACATACGGGCAGCCTGTTCATCCCCCTGGTTTTTAAAATCATTAGCCAATTGTTCAATTTTGGCTACCAATCCCCGGTGATGATAGTTCTCAAATATACTGTGGGCTGAGAACTCATCTCCTTTTTGTAAACCCAGTAATGAGTTACCAGTTTTGCTGCTTATATTCTTTCTTTGAGCTACAATTAATTCAAATAACTGGGAGTAATTGCTGACCATGGCCATGCGCCTTAGCAGATTGGTAAAGTAGCGCATCTTAGGGTATTTCCCGCCTTTGTCTGCTTCCACCCCCTTGACCAGTATCCGAGCAGTTACCCGATTAAGATTGGATAGTTTACCGGGAGATAAACCAGTACGCAATTCTTCACGTAAAATCAAAGGTTTAATTTCTACCCACTCAAAACTTTCCGGTTTGAGGTTATCCAATAGCCAAATTAAGTCGCGGTCGGTATAAATCCAGCTTTCCATAAGGTTAGCATAGCTTACTATATCCCGGACATCCATACGAGATAAAAGTTCTGCCGGCTTGTAAACACCCATGGGAATCATTAAGTTTATCGGAGGGAAACGCATCACCATTTCCCGCAGTAAATCAGAATTTATGGTAAACATCTGCTGCTGAGGAAACAAACCAAACAGACCGTCAACAAAGCTCTGCAGTCCCTGATGACTGCGCAAATCCCCTGGTAATAAACGGTTCAGAACACTTTCTGCCTCGGCCATGAACCGTTCTATTTGGTTAATTAAGGCCTGTGATTCTGAGTCGCAACTAATTTCCAACCGTTGTCCCATGAAATCCATAAAGCGTTTTTCGTAACGTTTTCTTAGTTCTTTAAAAATATTATCAGTTGCAATCATCTTCCCGTCTTTACCTGCTATTTTCTTGGGCACCACAACTGGTTTACCGGGCACGTATTCCATATACCCCAGCGGTATTATAGGGGGTTTTAATTGCTCCTGACGGCTCAACCACCTGTGATTAAATTCAGTTTTAGCCTGCCAAAACTCATTATTCAGTCGTAAGCGAATAGAATCCATTTTACGAACCATAAGTTCGTTTTTTTCAGTATTTGGACATGTGGGCAAGTTATTGCTAAAAGTGTTCATCTCTTCTATATAGCTGGCTATGCGGCCATTATAAATAGCAGTCAGCAATGACAGTATATCCTCTGTTGCTTCATCCTCAAATATATAATTAAGGAGGAGGTTATAAACTGCAGCTACCCATACCTGGTCAGAAATATGAAAGTTATCTGCCATGGTTTCGGTAACTTCTGATACCATTTGAGGTGACAAACAGGAACTGAGCAAGGCAGAGTTTTGGTTGCAACCATTAATAAAATTAGTAAGCAGCTCAAAAACCGGATAGTTAACTGGATCCGGATTTCTAACTTCGCTCTGAGCCAGAATGTCTGCAACTTTAATTATTAGCCTATCCTTAAGCCAGATAGCGCTATCCCTTTTTATAGCCTCAAAAATAGTTTGAGCAATTTCATAAAATATACGGTTTCTTTTTTCCAGGTTATGCTGGGCTATTTCACCACCCAGATTTAATTCACAGATGCTCTTGTTCCAGCTTAAGGCTCTGGTTAAGAGCCAGAAATCTATCCCGTAACCACTAATGCTTTCACCCCAGAAACGGGCTTCATGGGCCAATTCCTCAATAAAATCATGGGCTATAGCATAAATTCCACCCAGCGGGTCGCTTACCCGGCAGCCGTAAAAGGATTCTAAAATTGGTGCTGCTAGCATATGGGCAATACTGTCTATTCCAGAATGCCTTCTTAAGCTGGCCAAAACCATATCATATGGGCCTTGTATAGGGGTTAAAAGACTATCCAACCAGTATTTTTCGGTTTCCGCCCCCTGGCCAGCCATGCCAACACTAAACAATAATAAATCAGCATCCAGGCTTTTAGATATTTCCAAAATTGCCCGCACACTCATGCCGCGTCCGCTTAGCTCCGGCGGCATCAGGAATTCTATGTGCGGGTGCTTAAGATTCAGTTCCTTAATACTCTGTAAACTGTTACCAGCTGAAATATCGCCTACACAAACTATTAGCTGCCTGCGGCCAATCCAAGACTCCAGAATATTATCCACCGATTTTAATAAGGTTACCAGGCGTTCCTGCTCGTCCAGAAAAGGTATACCTATTACCAGATCATAGTCATTAAATCTTTGTAACAGAGGTGCTATTTCTTTCATGGTTTCATCAAAACCACTTTCCAGATTGAAACGGGTCAAGGAATTAACCCCCTTGAAAACGTTTTTATTTCTTTAATAATTATGCTCATTTTCTAGCTATTATATTTTATCCCCGAGCTTAAAAATTGCTACATCTTTTAACATAAAACAATTTGCGACGTTTTTTAAAGGATGTTTGGAATAAATCCAAGGTAAGATTTGCTGCAATAATCTTTCGATAAATGCAAATCATATTATCAGGATAATAAGTCAAGCCAAAAAAGAGGTTAAAGATATGGTAAGCATTGATAATTATATTTATTTACAGCTTTTGAATTATGTGTCCATCCTTAAAAATAGCAACAACTTTAGCACAAACTGTTTTGCGACATTTTTCACAGGAATGTTACAATAGGTTTAAGGCAATATTTGTTATTAATTGATAATAGATACGGGAACAATGAATTGTTTACTGTTGGCATGGGGGGTTGTAAGAGAAACCTGGGAAAAGAGGTGAAAAACATGGAATTTGCAATTTATGAACAAGACTTTAAAGACCAGCCCCTCTATTGTAATAAATTTAACTTGACTAAAGAGGAGCAGGAGCGGTATCTACAGATGGTACCTGCATGGGTAAAGAAGTGGCAGGAAGAATTAGATAAAATAAACGATTAGATAAAATACCTGTCTGGTTCTTATACCTTTTTAAGAGAAATAGTACGGCCCATTATATCGAATGGGCCGTACTATTTTTATAGAAGTTCTTCCATCTGGTCTAATAATCGGCCAAAGTACTCCAAAGCCTGCTCCACTGGTTGAGGAGTAGCTAAATCCACTCCTGCCCTTTTTAAGAGATTTAAGGGGTAATCAGAACTTCCTGACTTTAAAAACTCAAGGTATCGTGCTACTGCAGGTTCACCTTCTTTTAATATTTGCTCTTTAATAGCAGTAGCAGCAGAAAAGCCGGTAGCATATTTGTACACATAAAAGGCTGAATAAAAGTGGGGTATGCGCGACCATTCTACTTCGATTTCCCGGTCTATTACCACCTCCGGACCAAAGTACAGGGTATTAAGCTCCCGGTAGATGCGGTATAATTCTTCCGGGGTCAATCCCCCTCCGGCTTCTACCGTTTCATGGATTATTTTTTCAAATTCGGCAAACATGGTCTGACGGTAAACTGTACCCCTAAATTGCTCCAGGTAGTGATTAATCAGATACATTTTCTCCTGCCGGTTATCGGAGTGTTGCAGCAAATAATCAATCAGCAGGGATTCATTGACCGTGGAAGCTACTTCTGCCAAAAAGATAGGGTACTGGCTATAGATGAAGGGCTGGTTCTTATTAGAATAATAAGAATGTAAGGAATGTCCCAGCTCATGCGCCAGGGTAAATACATCATTCAGCTTATTATCATAATTCATCAAAACATACGGATGAGTGTCAAAGGTTCCCCAGGAGTAAGCCCCGCTGGTTTTACCCTCGTTTTCATATACATCAATCCAGCCGGATTCCATTCCCCCTTTGAGCAAGGTCAGATATTCATCCCCTAGAGGTTTAAGCCCGGCCAAAACCTTTTCCCGAGCCTGCTGGTAGGGGACTTGTACCCGGTAATCGCTTACCAGGGGGTTATAGAGATCGTACATATGCAGTTCTTCCAGGCCCAGCATCTTCTTACGCAGTTTCATATAGCGATACATATAATCCAGTTTGCCATGTACCGTGTTGATAAGCTGCTCATATACCTCAGGGGATATGTTATCCTGGTCCAAAGCTGCTTCCAGGGCTGAAGAGTATTTACGGGCGCGGGTATAGAAAATATCCCTTTTCACACTGGAAGCCAGGGTACTGGCCAGGGTGTTCTTGAACTTGCCGTAAGTATTGTAAAAGGCGGTAAAAGCCTCCTGCCGCACCCGCCGGTCGCTGCTTTCCATGTAGCGGCCATACCTGCCTTTAGTCAGTTCTACTTCCCGCCCCTCTTCGTCTTTAATAATAGGGAACTTTATATCCGCATTATTAAACATATTAAAGATATTTCCGGCCGCACTGGAGAGATCGGCACTCATAGCCAGTAAGCGTTCCTCTTCCGGGGAAAGTATATGTTCCTGTTGCCGCCAAAGCTCCTCTAACAAATGCCGATACTGCTTTAACTCTTCTTTTTGCCTAAGAAATTCCTCTATTTTTTCTACCGGTATAACAGTTATCTCCGGAATCACAAAAGAGGTAGTACTGCTAACCTGCACACTCAGTCGCTCGATCCGCTCAAAAAGGGTTTGATAGCGGTTATTGGCATTATCCTCATCCCGGCGCATCCGGGCATAAACGTAGAGCTTTTCCGAGCGGCGCTGTAATTCCTCCAGGCGTTTCAAAGCATCATAAAGGACATCTGCGGATTCCTGCAAACGTCCTTTAAAGCTCTCTATCCCCGGCAGTACTTCCTGTATCCGCTTAAAATCTTCTTCCCAGGCTTCTTCATCAGCATAAGCATCTTCCAGTTTCCATTTGTATTCTTCAGCTATTTCATGGCGTTTCTTTATGGCGTCACTCATTTACCGTCCTCCTATTCTAGTACCGGGTAAAACTAATAATTCATATTGCTAGTATTAGCAATGAAGCTAATACCCATGTATACTGGTGTTATCTATGGATGCCGGTTGGGGCAAGGGCGCTGGCTGTTCAGATTGCTGCGGCGAAGGAATCTCTCCACTATCACCCGGTGGTGTATGGATATTGTCTGTTCCCGTTTCCGGCTTTTCTCCGGGTTCTACTACCGGCTCCGTACCAGTTTCTCCCGGAAGTTTGTCACCGGGCAATGGCTGTCCCTCGGTTGGTTCAGGATTACTCGGATCACCTGGTTGCTCCCCGCTCAGTTCTCCGGTACCCTCTTCCCCATTTTCAGTAATTTCGGGCTCCTCTTCTACTACTGGATCCAGCTTTATTTCCGGCTTTTTCTTTACCCAATTCGGTGGATCCTGAGCCACATCATATTTCTTCCCGGCAAAGAGGTCATCAATAATACCGGCAGCTATCTTGGGGTCGGCCTCCCAGTAGCTGGCTCCAGTCTGGCGGTCAGTATAAGAATATCCCGGCAGGGTCTGGGTATATATCTCCAATGAGTCAAAGTCCTTGGCCAGTTTAGCCATAGTCATCATATCAGTCACCGGTATATTAGTATGAACATTTTTCACCAACTCCGGCAAAAGTTCCGGCAACTTCAATATAGTTTTACCTTGAAGCATCTCTTGAGCCAGTGCTTTGATAAACTTTTGTTGCCTACCGGTACGCCCTATATCCGCGGTGGGTGTACCCCGGTAGCGTACATAACCCAGCGCATCCTGACCATTAAGTTTTTGTACTCCCCGGGAAAGATTAATACGTAATTGGGGGTCAGGGTCTTTATGGAACATATCGGTTTCAACATCCAGGGTTACCCCGTCAAGAATATCTATAATTTTGGCAAAACCAGCAAAGTTGGTTACTACATAATGGTCCACGCGAATATCCAGCAAATCCCCGACTACCTTGCATGCAGCTTCTGGACCCTGCAGATAGTTTACGCTGTTGATTTTATCATAGTGGTTTCTTTTAACCTCTACCCGGGTATCACGGGGAATCCATACCATAGCAATTTTCTTGGCCTTGGAGTCTATACTGGCCAGAATCATGGTATCGCTGCGAGAATTAGTTTCCATTTTACGAGCATCAATACCCATAAATAGTATGTTAATCTGTTTACCCCGCTCCGCTTTGGCGGTTATTGAACGATCAAACGGCCCTACCTGAAGATGGTTGCCAATAAATGCACCTGCGGCAAAGGTTATTAAAAAAATTGATATACAGGTGATTATTAATCGGTAATTTGCTTTAACCCGTCCCACGTTTAACTCCTCTTTCCCTTTTACTATGTGTTCAACAAATAAATCAATCTATTTTAGCAAGCAATAGAAAAACTGTCTATAATAACACTTCCAGTCTGGCTTCTATAGTGTTTATTAGCTCTCTCATACCAATACCGTACCGGGCCGACACATATATCCCCATGGGAACAGTGGATTTAACCAGATCTATTTTATTAAATACCTTTAAGACCCGTTCCGGATCTGCTCCCAGCTGTTCCAGCACTTCATCGACTACATCTATTTTATCCAGGTAGTCCGGGTCTGAGATATCGATTACATGCAACAGCAGATCAGCCTCCAATACTTCTTCCAGGGTGGAATGAAAAGCCGCCACCAGGTTAGGAGGTAAATCCTGGATAAACCCTACGGTATCCGATATTAGTATTTCCTGTTGGGGAGATATGCGGATTTTGCGTATAGTAGTATCCAGGGTCTGAAAAAGCCTATCGTTAGCTTCCACCTGTTCGCTGCGACTGCTGTGACCGATTTTACAAAGGGCATTGAATAATGATGATTTTCCGGCATTAGTATAGCCTACCAGCGAAATTAAGGGGAGGCCAGCCCTTTGACGCTGTTTTCGATGCAGATTACGAGTTTTTTCAACCTTATCTAACTGCTGTTTAATATCCGTTATACGCCGGCGAATTACTCGCCTGTCCATTTCTAATTTTTGCTCACCAGCACCACGGGTACCTATCCCTGCACCAGTCCGACTCAGCTTTTTACCCATACCCGTAAGCCGGGGTAACCTGTACTCCAGAGTAGCTAATTGTACCTGCAGTATACCTTCACGGGATCTGGCCCGGCGGGCAAATATATCCAGAATCAGCATGGTACGGTCTATAATTCTTACCTCTAAATTATTATCCAGGTTACGCAACTGTACCGGAGTAAGTTCAGTATTAAAAACCAGCAGATCAGGTTCCATCTCTTCTACCAGATGTTTTAACTCCTGTAGCTTACCCTTGCCAATGCAGGTAGAACTATCTGCTTTCTCCCGGGATTGGGTAAGCACAGCTATGACCCTTCCTCCAGCAGCCTCCACTAAAGCTTTCATTTCCTTAATCGAAGCTTCAAAATCTATATTCTGTTTTTTTCTATTTATTACTACGAGCACAACCGTTTCTTCTGACAGCAGTTGATTCATTTAAAATCTCCTATTTACTAATAATCGAATACATTATCCATTATAGTAAAGCCTTTCTTTTTCGCCAACTTTTCGCCTATTATTAATGAGTAATTTTTCCCCGCCTGCAAACAATATAACGTAGTACCAAAATAACGTGGGACAGGTGGAATGTTATGATGTTTACTCAGTGGCAAGATTTCATACCAGGTAGATGGATGCGCGAAATTGATGTGCGGGATTTTATTCAGAAAAATTATCGTCCTTATGATGGTGATGATTCATTTCTTTGCGGTCCTTCCCCAAGGACCCGGAAACTTTGGGATAAATGTAAGGAGCTTTTAAAGCAAGAACGCTCCCGGAATGGGGTACTGGAAGTAGACGCTAATACCCCGATTACTATTAACAGTCATCCTCCCGGCTATATTGACCAGGACCTGGAACTGATTGTGGGCTTGCAAACCGACAGTCCCCTGAAAAGAGCCATAAATATCTATGGGGGATTACGTACCAGTGTGAGAGCCTGTCGAGCTTATGGGGTCGAACCACCATCAGACTTAATAGATTTTTTTCAAAAACATCGACGTACCCATAATGACGGGGTATTTACCGTTTACACCCCGGAAATGCGTCTGGCCCGTCGGGTAGGGATAATTACCGGGCTACCTGATTCCTACGGGCGTGGCCGTATTATTGCAGACTACCGCCGGGTCCCGCTCTATGGCATTGACTATCTTATTCAGTCTAAAGAAGATGACCGGGACAGCCTTAATAAAACTATGAGCGATTCTTCCATACAGCTACGGGAACGTATATCCGACCAGATTAAAGCCTTGCAATCCCTAAAAGAAATGGCCACAGCCTACGGTTTTGATATTTCCCAACCTGCCACCAATGCCCGGGAAGCAATACAATGGCTCTATTTTGCCTATCTGGGTGCTATCAAAGAACAAAACGGCGCCGCTATGAGCCTGGGTCGGGTGGGCAGTTTTTTGGATATTTATATAGAAAGGGATCTGGAAAAAGGAATTATCAATGAAGAGGCTGCACAGGAATTAATTGACCAATTTGTAATTAAGCTGCGTTTAGTTCGTCACCTGCGTACCCCGGAGTACAGCGAGCTTTTTGCCGGTGACCCTAACTGGGTTACTGAGTCTATAGGCGGTGCAGGTGTAGATGGCCGCCACCTGGTAACTAAAAACAGCTATCGCATACTCCATACCCTGCAAAATTTAGGACCGGCGCCCGAGCCTAACATGACTATCCTTTGGTCTAAAAACCTGCCCTCCTCCTTTATTGATTTTTGCAGTCGCCTGTCCATACAGACCAGTTCCATTCAGTATGAAAACGATGACCTGATGCGTCCCCTGTATGGAGATGATTACGCTATAGCCTGTTGTGTATCCGCTATGCGATTAGGTAAGGAATCGCAGCTGTTTGGTGCCCGCTGTAACCTGGCCAAACTCCTGCTCTATGCCATTAACGGTGGAATAGATGAAATGACCGGAGATCAGGTGGGACGGGAAATGCCTGTATACAAAGGAGAATATCTGGACTTTGACCAGGTTATGCACCGCTTAAAAATTCAGATGAATTGGCTGGCAGAGCTGTATGTTAACACCATGAATATTATCCATTATATGCATGACCGCTATGCTCCTGAGAACCTGCAAATGGCCATGCATGATAGCGATGTCCATTACTTTATGGCCTTTGGTATTGCCGGTCTATCAGTAGCTGCCGACTCTCTCAGTGCTATTAAATATGCTCGGGTAAAGACAGTGCGTGACGAGCGCGGGATTATTCGTGATTTTATTATAGAAGGCGAATATCCCCGCTACGGTAATGATGATGACCGGGTAGATGAGCTGGTGGTAGAGCTGGTACGGATGTTTATTAAATATCTGAAAAAATATCCTGCCTATAAGAACGCCGAACATACCTTATCCGTACTCACCATTACCTCCAATGTTATGTATGGTAAACATACCGGCACCACACCTGATGGGCGTAAACTTGGTGAACCCCTGGCACCTGGAGCCAATCCCTTGCATGGGCGGGAGGAAAAGGGAGCCCTGGCGGCATGTAACTCGGTAGCAAAAATTCCCTATAAGTATGCCCGGGATGGTATCTCTTTTACTTTTTCCATAGTACCTGAATCTCTGGGTAAAAGTGAGACAGAGCAAGTCAATAACCTGAGGGGACTGTTACAGGGCTATTTTACCAAGGGTGGGCACCATATGAATGTTAATGTAATTCATCCTGATGTGCTCAAGGAAGCCATGGAGCATCCGGAAAAATACCCCGACCTTACTATTCGCGTTTCCGGTTATGCCGTGCACTTTATTAAGCTAAGCCGGGAACAACAGGAAGAAGTAATCGCCCGCACCTTTTATAGGAGAATGTAGCCTGGGGTGCGAAAAAGGCGGAGAATAGAGGCAGATTACGCGAATCCTTAAGGCGCAGATTAACGCTGTGTCTGCCCAGCCGGCCGCTGGCCCCCGTAGGGTGAATTCCGTTGCATACAGAGCTGCCTATTGCGGGCAAACACATGGGTTCGCCCCCACACCGCAAGAAGTTTCGGAAGCATCAGGAACCCCAGGAGGTATAATTTATGAAGGGTAAAATTCACTCCATAGATACTTTCAGTACCCTGGATGGGCCCGGAATTAGGACAGTTATCTTTATGCAGGGCTGCGCGCTGCGCTGTAAATATTGCCATAATCCGGATACCTGGGCTATAGATAGTCCTGATGCACGGGACTACGGAGTGGAAGAGTTAATGGAGGTTATTATAAGGAACCGCCCTTATTATGAAGCTTCCGGTGGTGGTATTACTTTTTCTGGCGGAGAGCCTTTGTTACAGCACCGTTTTATTAAAGAAATATTTGAGTATTGCCGCCAAGAAAAGATTTCTACAGCTTACGATTCCTCACTCTATATCAGCTCCCAGGTGGTTCTAGACTTAATTCCCTTTACCGACCTGGTACTGGCCGATATTAAACATATAAATACGGAAAAAAGTAAGTCATTAACCGGGGTCGATAACCGGCTGAACCTGGAAAATATTAAACTGCTAAACGAAAGCAAAGTACGTATTTGGATAAGGTATGTGGTACTGCCTGGATGGACTGATGCCTATGAAGATTTGGAAAAAACGGCCCTTTTTATCCGGAACTTACCTATGGTAGAGCGGGTTGACCTGCTTCCCTATCACTCTTTGGGCAGCCACAAGTGGAAACTGTTAGGCCTGGAGTATCCATTACATGAAGTAAAACCCCCTTCCTTAAGTCACCTGGAGGAACTCGCCCAACTACTTTCCTCCCTAAGCCAGCGCCCAGTCTATTTGGCATAAAGCAACTCGACTTTGACACAGATTTAGTACGAAAATAGACTTCCCTTACCCTTGCTCCCTACCCTAATCCCGCTTTTGCTACCCACTTGTACCTTTTTCCTGTATATTTCTGTTTCCAGGGAGGAGAATTTGACTTTTTGGCTAATTTATGAATATAAAAGGCAGTTATTGAGGAAAGTTTTACTATATTATGAGCGTATTTATGTTTAACTACATTCGTCTGCAAATAATGAGATTAGGAGGTCAAAAGTTGTGAAAAAAAGATATGTCTATCTCTTAATATTATCGTTTTTCCTGACATTTTGTGTTCCAGGGCAGGTCGCAGCGGCGGGGGATTTTTCTGACATAAATAAACATTGGGGTAAAGATTTTATTATTACCCTGGCCTCGGCCGGATACATAAGCGGTTATCCTGATGGTACTTTTAAGCCTGATAAAACAGTTAGTCAGGCTGAATTTATTACGATGCTTATCTCCTGTATGGGAATTACTCCAACCGACACCACCACCCGGTATTTTAATGATACCAGCAACCACTGGGCCCGGGGCTCGATAAATGAAGCAGTCAAACGAGGAATACTGGTTCCCTCAGAATATTCTAATGTGCTGCAACCTAATAGCGGTCTCAAGCGCAGTCAGGCAGCAGCTATGATGGTTCGTGCACTTGGTAAGGAAGAAAATAAGGCAACTATACCTTTTACCGACCTGGCCACTGTTCAAAAAAGTATGTACCGTGGCTATATCAATGCAGCGTTTGATTTAAAATTACTAACCGGATACCCAGGGGGAGAATTCAAGCCTTTTGAATATATTACCCGGGCTCAAATGTGTAAACTAATACTAAACTTCATGGAAATAAACGGCAGTTCTCCGACAGTAACCCCGGTAACTCCTGTAACACCGGTTAACCCGGTAAGTGGTTCCTTTAGCTATATCGCTGTTGGTGATGAGCTTTATGAAATGGCATCTACTCCTATAACAATTAAAATTGGTTTTACCGGTATAACCGTAAATAACCTTTCTGTAAGCCAGAATACCCTTTATGTAAATAATAGCTATAGTTTTGCGCTTAATACCTCCCTGCGTGACCTCGATATTATGATACACAACAAGCGTTACCAGGTAGACAAAATTACGGTTAATGGTGATAAGCTGGTAGTCTTCCCGGCAGGTCAGAAATTTGCCCGCCTTACTATTGGAAGCTTAACCTATGATTCAGATTACATCAAAACCTATATAAATTCGGCTAATAGTGAAAACTACCTGTCTGATTTACTCTTATTAGATCAATATAGCGTTCAGTTAAACGGTAAAATTTATGACCTGGCACGAGATAAGGTTACCATAGCCGCCGGGAATAAATATTACGATATTCAACGGGTAATATTTTCCTCTACTAATAATACCCCGCAACTGATTGAAACAAACTCAGTTATTGCCAATGCTTTAACTATTTCCAATATATCTTCTATTTTTGTAGATAATACCACGCTCAATATGGCTGCAGTCAGAGCTATCGATTTTATTATTGATGGTACCCGCTACCGCCTGTCCGAGGTAACCATAGATGCTGCCGGAAACTTTACGGTTAGCAATAAAACCTTCGCCTGTACTGATGTAATAATGATTGTAGACGGTAACCAGTACCAGATTAACCACCTACAACTATACAAAGAAAAATTTATTTTCTATTGTACCACCAGTACCAACAATAACTGGGTTATGATTAATGACGTCTATCGCGATGCCTCTGAAATAAAAATCCTGAGAGATAACGTTGTCTATGATATGGACCAGGTAATGGTAGTTAGCCGTAACCTGCTTCGTATTGGTGGCAGACAGTATAACTTGGATTCATCTTTCAAACTCCGCTATAATAACAAAATTTATAATATTGACCGCATTGATTTTAATGCTAATCTGCAGGCGGTAGTTATTACTACCAGTGAAGCTACCGGCACCTGGAGCAATCAACCGGCAAAATACGTATTCTATGTTAATAATGCCAAGTATCAGGAGGGGGCTACTACCGGGGTAACTATTTACGCCAACCGCCAGTGGGTAAGCTTTGATAAAATAGTTATAACCGATCCCGCTCACTTTACCTACAGCGGTTCTACCTATAATCTGATTGGAGCCCTTATCAGCATAAATAATAAAGACTTTGAAGTAACTGATACTTCCTGGCGCTCAACCCAGGCTTTCGAAATTTATATGAGACAGATATAATTCATTGGCGTTTAAAAGAGCACCTGAACTGCGTGTTCCAGGTGCTCTTTTTATGCCTTTCTTTAGTGATTATTTGTGATATAATTGTATTTGGTTTTTAAGTGGGGGCGTGGCTCAGCTGGGAGAGCACCTCGTTCGCAACGAGGGGGTCAGGGGTTCGAATCCCCTCGTCTCCACCAGTAAACACCTAAATTTCAGTTAAGCTATTATGTGTCTTTAAATCATTCAATAAGCCAACCATTTTTACAATATAATGTTCGTCCAATGAAATATAATAGTCGCGCATTTCATTTGGAAACATTTGAACTCCCCTGGTCCTTTTACCCGATTCAACAGCTATCTTATGCCAGTAAGTGCAATAATCCTTGAACTAAAATCATTATATTCATTTCCATTCCGAGAGATAAGGTCGGATAGCTTAAAAAATTGGTTAGTAGATGGAGACTCCTTCCTAGCAGTACCTAAATTAATTCTATCCACATTTATAATAGTCCAACACTCCACATACCCGGCTAACCTAGCCTTTTGGTGGCTCTTTTCAGCTTCCCCTATACGGTTATGCACATTTGAAAAATCTTCCCCACCTTTAACCTCAATGGCAATAATGTTTCTAAATATGCCATTGGGCATTTCTTCCCGAATAATGATATCAGGATCCGGTGAAAACTCGATAAGAACTCTTCTATTAGCAGCATTAACTAACTCAATCTGCTTGTTATTCAGGTTTATTGTAGATGAATATACAATATCCCTTATGAGATTAAAAACAGTGATAATACCTGCTTCCCCTTTTTTCGTATTCTGACTACCCCTGAGCTGGGCACCCAAAGTTAATAGAGTCAGGTCATGCAAATTGGAAGCAGATATTTTCTGGTTCACTCCATCAAGTAAGAAACAAGCGCTTTGAATTAGGGCTTTGCACAATTGTTCTAAGCGTGCTTCATTTGCAGTTGACAAAGCCCCCTGCTCCTCCATTTTTTTAAAACTGCTACAACCAAAATCAGCAGTGTAGAAGGCTTTCTTACTGAAACCTAAAAGTAATCTATAGTAACCCAAAAGTAATGGGTCTTGTTTTAGAATACAGGGAACTGCAAATACTAATTCTCCTCGCAAGCCGTAGCTTGCTAATAAAGCCAAATGGTTTTTGGGCACCAATTTGGCCAGTTCCATATCAATCAATGTAATATCCATTTTCCGAACGGTCTTTTTTAAAGCATCCTGTAGATTTGTAGTTTTGATTTGCTGTAATAAAAAGAAAAAATCAATTTGAAGACCGGGAGGAGGAACGTTGATATTCATTACCTGTCTCCTTTAGATAAAAAATATTGCTGCCGGCCTGTTCTTCAAGCCTTTCACAAGCCATGTTTACATAATCTGAATTCAACTCAACCCCAATAAACTTGCGGTTATATTCCTGGCAGACCACTCCTACAGTACCAGAGCCGAAAAATGGATCCAGAACAAAATCTCCGGGCCTGGTGGAAGCCAAAATGCATGGTTCAACTAACTGGGACGGGAAGGTGGCAAAATGCGCTCCAGGGAAAGAGCGGGTGTTTATGCTCCAGACTGTCCGTTTATTGCGACCATTGCTGTCCAATATTGCCTCGCGGTCGTAATAATACTTTTCTGCTTTTGCCAGCATAAACACATATTCGTGATCCCGCGTAGGTCTATCTTTTACACTCTCGGGCTGGGCATTGGGTTTATGCCAGATAATATCATCTCGTAAATACCAGCCATCAGCCTGAAGAGCCAAAGCTAATCGCCAGGGAATACCCAGCAGGTCTTTGGGTTTTAATCCTTCCGGGGTATCAGGTCTTATCGTCATTGCCCGGGCTGGATTTTTTTTATCGGGTGCTCGGTATCCACGATTGCCAGAGGTATAACCATCACCTATGTTGAGCCACATTATACCATCCTGGCGAAGAACCCGTCTGGCCTCGGCGAAAACACAAACCAAATGATTTATATATTGATGTAATTTCTGTTCCAAACCTATTTGCCCGGGTTTTCCGTAATCCCTTAAACCCCAATAGGGTGGTGAAGTAACTATACACTGTACCAAATTGGAAGGTAATCTTTGCAGTACTGTTAGGGCATCACCTTCTACCAGAAGGGAATCGGTAGGAATTATTTCCGAAGCACGATCAATTTTTATTGTCGTTAACATATGTATCACCTCATTTAAGATAACTTCGCTAATAATTGGTTTTTTCCTTCAACAAATACGAATATTTGTTCTAAAAATTATTCTGCCCGGGGGCAATTCATTTTACCTTACATATCCTGGAACCTCCAAAGTATTCATTACGTCTTAAGATATGTTGATCCCAAATTATAAGCTGTTCCCGTGTTTAAAGCCTTCGTATTAGGAAAATAAGGAGGGAAATGTAAACATGATTAGTCTGTCCATGGCTCAACCTCTGGAGGCATCAATAAGAAATCGCCTGGTGGAACTGCGCCAGGAACTGGATAGCAGTTTAAAAGTAATTTATGTAAAAGGAGAAACCCCGGTAATGCCGCCCCGTAAGGTGGACGAGATACTGGAGGATATGGACAAAGTGGAAGGAGATTTGCGCCGGCTTCGTGTAACTCGCGATTTGGCCAATCATCAAGCAATAGTAGCCTGGAAAATAGAAGGTTACGATAAACTATCCATTGCGGAAGCATTGGAATTAGCTAAACAATTACGTGAACGCCTTAACCTGTACCGGCAAATGGCCCGGGAGAACCCTAATGTCCATTCCGTAGTACATTTAAGGTCTTTTGGCTCCGGTACCGAAATGCTGGGGCGGGTCACTTATGAGCCGGCTTTCTATCAGCACCACGCCAAAAAACTGGAACGACAGGTAAACGCCCTGTCTATTGCTATTGATAAAGCTAATCAAACCATGCAGCTTGATTTTGACGCCAGTCCCTACCTGGAAGGCCTGGAGTCTTAAGTGGTTATTACTGAATATTCCGGGTGCAACCCGGATAACAGCAGTGTGAACACCGCCAGGTAGAGCGTATACTACCTTAGCCTATACGGCAGCAACTTGAAATTGCAAAAAGTTCGGACGAATTGCACCTAACCATTTACCATTTTCATGTAAATTATTACGGACGATAGACAGGATTGTCTTAATACAATTAAGTTCCGTGCTGTTATCAGGTTCACCAAAGCCGGGTTTTTAACCCGGCTTTGTTTATTTCCTGGCGCTCCAAACTCTTATTGAACAAAAACCACTCGAAGAAAAGCACCGCGACCACCCCTTAACCGGGAAATACATCAGGTTCAGGGAATGTCACATCCAACCTTACCGGCTATTGACGGGGCTAGTCCCCGAACTTATTGTTTAACTACTATCTCGTTTTTCAGCTTCTGGATAGTCTCCAGAGACAAGCCAGTAATCTCCGCAATAAATTCTACATCTACACCTTTTAATAAGGCTTTCCTGGCTGTTTCCAGTTTACCTTCTTTCAGGCCTTCTTTCAGGCCTTCTTCCCTTAACCACTGTTCTATCTGGGTCATGCGTAACACCTCCAGTAGTTTTCTCTTGTATTCTTCTGGTAGAAATTTATCGGTTATGGCTATCAGGGCACCAATGGCAAAGTTTGTGTATTCGTTTTTGCTGACCTTGGCTAGCTCAGCAGCCTGTATGACCATATCGTTTTCCGGTTGTTTGCTTTTCATCAAGGGCAGGAAAACTAGTTTTTGCAGGTCAGCTTCATTTAGTGGTTCTTCCTGATCAATTTTAGCCTTTAGTCGGTTGCATTCGGCATCGCCGTCCATATCTTTTAAGTATACGTTGGCTACTTTGTAAGTGAGGGAGCCTTTGGTAAGCAGGTCAGGGGCATTTTGTATGCGACCCGAGTATATTATGGCTGTGTTTACTTCTCGGTTATGCCGTTCAACTATCCTGGCTCCGTAAAAGGCTATCCGCCTTAGTAAGTCCTCCGGTACTGTAGTCTGGAATTCTAAATGCAGCAGGGTCTCGTCTTCTAATAGGAATACGAAGTCTAATCGTTTCTCCCGGGCCTCCACCACCGGCAGTACCGTGGGCATGATGTCAACTATCCTGGCCGTTTTCAACCCGAGTATTTCCAGAGTTTTATCTTTAAACATTTCTGCGGTAGCTTTCATAATGATATCGGTGTTATGGCCACTTATATTGGTTTCCAGATTCACCACCTGCCTTCCTGTAAATATTATACTATAAAGATCCGGCAAAGCGACTGCTATTCTCAATATGTCCGGTGCCTGTCCCCAGACTTTCCACCGGTTATCTCATCTCCGACACAGAAATCATGCTTCTTTTGGGCAGCCTTACCGATACCTACTGAAAATTCCCGCTCATCATCATCAACCAATCCTCTTATGACCAGTGCATAACCCAGATAGTTGTGGGACCGCTCATCAAATGAACGTATCAGCCTTATTCTGGGTTGAACTGATACAATTATCCCCTGGAATGATACCTTACCATCACTCATAATCGCTCACCTCAATAGATATTCTTAAAATCGACGGATAACAAACGTTTATTAAACTTCGGTAACACAAAAATAATTTCCTGCCAATTAAATCTAT
>Ga0209312_1000648_pt1 | contig 29355 bp, 32 predicted proteins | sample BioC13SIPDNA_4_FD_185744 | JGI IMG/M metagenome (GOLD analysis project Ga0209312, IMG submission 185744) | Anaerobic biogas reactor microbial communites from Washington, USA - Biogas_R1_B C13 SIP DNA (SPAdes) (version 2) | ecosystem: Engineered > Bioreactor > Anaerobic > Unclassified | place... | reverse complement strand
AGAGGACACACCCGTTCCCATCCCGAACACGGCAGTTAAGCTCTTCAGCGCCGATGGTACTACAGGTTAAGCTGTGGGAGAGTAGGACATCGCCAGGATTATTTTATTTTCGGACAGATCGAGATGTGGAACAAGCGCAGCGCAGAACCACATCCGATGTGAACTACCCCGGAACGAAGTTCCGGGGTTTCTTTATTACGTCGGGTGTTACACCGGGACGTTCTTTGTCTATATTCAGTGTAAACGAGCGACAATTAAGGTTGCTCCAGGGGTAGCGGAGGAAGTGGAAAAATTCTTTCTATTAACTTATTAAAATAACGGTGCAGGCTTATCAAGTTTCTAAAAATTTAAACCGTCCAAAATATTGCACTTGGTTGAAATTTTATGTAAGGTATTATTTAGATAATGAAATATATTATTAAAAAATATCAGTAAAGGTGGTTACATTAATGTCATCTCGGTTTTTGCACTCCAATCGTGATCATAAGTTCATACTTAAAGAATGGCTTGATTTAGACAAGGTTTTAAATACGGAAAGATTTAAAGATGGCTATTCTGTGGAAGACATGGATTTCATTTTGGATAATGCCTTAAAGGGAGCACGTGAAGTTATCGCTCCGACTTGTGAAGATTCTGATAAGATAGGCTCCAAATTTGAAAATGGTCGGGTTATCACACCCGAATCTACTAGAGAGGCTTATTTTTTCATACAGGATAACGGATTTTGCAGCAGCAACTATAATCCTCATGATCCATCTGCGGTACCTTTATGTGTACTCTGGTCAATGTTGGAATTTATTATTGGAGCCAACCCATCTTTGGGAACCCTTTATCTTGCTGGGGGAGGAGCAGCAGGCTTAATTGAGGATTTCGGAAACGAAACCCTCAAAGAAACCTTTCTCCCTGATATGTATAGCGGAAAATGGGCTGGTACGATGGCTCTTACTGAACCTTCTGCCGGATCCGAAGTAGGAAATGTAAGCACGCGGGCTTTTCCAACTGATAAACCTGGCGTTTATAAAATAAAGGGAAGCAAGTGTTTTATTAGTGGTGGAGAACAGGATTTTACGGAAAACATTATCCACCTGGCTCTAGCACGGATAGAAGGAGCAAGACCTGGAACAGCAGGTATTTCTTTATTTGTTATCCCCAAGTTTATACCAGATGAAAATGGAAATCCGGGTAAGTTTAATGATGTGCATTGCGGAGGCATTGAACATAAATTGGGCCTAAAAGGTAACCCCACCTGTGTTATTAACTTTGGCGAAGATAACGATTGTATTGGCTATCTGTTAGGTGATCCACCCGGTGAAGACGGTATAGGACAAGGTCTGGCACAGATGTTCAATATGATGAATGAAGAACGTCTTATGACAGGTTTATCAGCCACAGCTTTGGCTGCCATAGCTTATAACAATGCTGCTGATTATGCCCGCCAGCGTGTCCAGGGTAAGGCAACGGCTAATCCCAAGGGTGGACAGGTTAGTATAATTAATCATGAGGATATACGCCGAATGCTCTTGATGCAAAAAGCTTATATTGAAGCTTTCCGGGCTATGGCAATCAGTACTTTCTATCTTGTTGATATAAAGAATAATGTTGACGATGTTGAGATGGCCAAGAAAGCGCGGGACAGAATCGAGATTAATACTCCGTTGGTTAAAGCCTTCTGTTCAGACTATGCATTGACTTGTATAAGTGAAGCATTACAAGTTTATGGAGGATATGGTTTTTCCGAGGAATACCCCGTAGCTGAGCTTTACCGGGATGCCCGCATATATCCCATTTGGGAAGGTACCAATTACATTCAGTCCATGGATCTGGTTGGACGTAAGATGACCATGAAAAAAGGCCAGTTGTTTGCAGATTGGCTGCAGGATATTATTGACTTTGTTGAGCAAAACCGAAACCGGGAAGGTTGGGAAAGAGAATTTGAGTTACTGGAACGTGCTATTAAGCAATATAGTGAAATACAAGCTACATTAAATGCTTTCCGCAGTGAAGGCAAAGAAGCAGAGATAAAAATATTTGCTACCCGGGTTTTGCATGCTACCGGTAAATTATACGCGGCTAAATTATTGGTTGAAATGGCATTATTGGCTGAGAACAAGATTAATGAACTTGGTCGGGAACATTTTGATTATTCTTTTTATCATGGTAAAGTAGCTTCAGCTAAATATTTTACTCGTAATGTATTACCTGAAATAGCTGCTCTGGTAGATATTATCAAAGAAGCTGATTGCAGTGCCATGGATATAGAAGAAGCTGCTCTGGGAGTAACAAACTAGTTCTGATAAATTAAAGTAAATAGATATTTTGGGGCAGAACCCTTTCTGCCCCATTGTATTTACATTTTCCAATTATAGTAGTAATAAAAACAGATATACAACAGCATCAGCAAGGCCAGGCAGATACCCAGCAGATTATACGGGTTTACCATGGTTTCAGGGCCCCAGATTGAACCAGTTAATACGATTATTGCACTTATAATTGCAAAAACCCGTATTGAAGCATAGGAGGCTTTTCCAGCAATAGTCCAAACCCGTTCGTCATAGGGATTGATGCCCTTTTCTGTCAGATTATTAATCTGACGGCTTTTAATACTCAAAGTAATACCGGCAATAATTATTCCAACCAATAAACCGGTTCCAAAGGCATAATTTCCGCTTGATATCTGCCAAATAGCGATAATACCTATAAATGCTAATATTAAATATTTAAGCAGTAACATTTGTTTGGTTGTCATATCTTTTCGCCTCCTTCATTTAACATAAATAACTCCTCAATGCTTAACCCAAATATCTTAGATAATTTATAAGCCAGGGTTATTGAGGGATTATATTTACCTTTTTCCAATGATATTATGGTTTGCCTTGATACTCCTGCCCGGGCGGCTAATTCCTCTTGGGTCATGGCAAGACTTTCCCGTAATTCTTTCAGGCGATTCTCCATATACAACACCACCATTACTTTGTAAAGCTAGCTTTACATTCAATATACGCCTGCATCAGCAAAATGTCAAGTGTACTTTACAATGATGGTTATAATAAATTTACTAAGAATTTAGAAAATTGTATTTCGAAATATATTTATTTATACTGTAGTGAGATAAATAATAAGGAGGAAATTGAATGCCATCAACTAATTTTTTATTTGATACCCGGGAGCTTAAGTTCATCATCAAGGAATGGCTGGATACTGAAAAATTGCTGGCGTGTGATGAGTACAAAGACTATTATTCAGTGGACGATATAGATTCATTCATTGATGTAGCTTACAAGATTGCGCGTGATGTTGTAGGCCCGGCTAATGGAGATGCTGATACTATCGGGGCTAGATTTGAAAATGGTAATGTTTATTTACCGGAATCAGTTAAACAAGCTTACTACACTATCTGTGAAGCCGGCATGGGACCGTCGGCTTTTGATTATCAGGCTGAAGGCCATGCCCCGCGTTTGTTTGCCACTTGTCAAAATGAAATGCTGACGGCAGCTTCACCTTGTATGGTTATGTATTGGGGTGCAGGCGGAGCTGCTGCTGATGTTATTGAAAAGTTTGGCAGTAAAGAACTAAAGGAAAAATTACTCCCTTCGATGTTCGCAGCTAAATGGGGCGGAACTATGAATTTAACTGAGCCAGGTGCAGGTTCTGATTTAGGTGCTGTAACTACCAAAGCTTATGCTACTGATACTCCTGGTTATTATAAGATAAAAGGTACCAAGTGTTTTATAACTGCTGGTGACACTGATCTGTGGGAAAACATAATCCATCTGGTTTTAGCCAGAACTGAAAATGCCCGTGAAGGTACGGCGGGAATTTCCCTGTTTGCGGTTCCCAAATTTAAAATCAATGATGATGGTTCAGTTGGCGAATGGAATGATGTTACTACAGTGGGAATTGAACATAAGATGGGATTAAAAGGTTCAGCTACCTGTACTTTGAGTTATGGCGAAAACAATGATTGCTATGGTTGGATTATTGGAGAGGCACCCGGGGAAGACGGCAAAGGGCAGGGATTATCACAAATGTTTGTAATGATGAACGAAGCCAGGCTGAGTACCGGTATGATGGCTTTGTCATGTGCAGGTGAAGCTTATTTTAACGCCAGAGATTACAGCAAAATCCGTGTACAGGGTAATAAGCTAACTGATCCCAAGGGACCGCGCGTCAGCATTATTGAGCATGAAGATGTAAAGCGTATGCTGCTGCATCAAAAAGCATGTACTGAGGCGATGCGTGCTCTCATCTATAAAACCTACTGGTATACTGATATGACTATGGCTTCCTCTGATCCGGACGAGATAAAGTATTATGATGATATGTTTATGATTAATAACCCTTTGTGCAAGGCTTATCCCACTGAAATGGCCTGGGGACTGGTTGGGGAAGCAATACAGTGCTACGGCGGATATGGGTATATTGAAGAGTATCCGGTAGCACAATTGGCCCGGGATGTTAAAATTTATTCCATCTGGGAAGGCACAACCTATATTCAGTCTATGGACCTGGTAGGAAGAAAATTCAACATGGAAAAAGGCAAACCCTTTATGAAATGGCTGACTGAAATCAGTCAGTTTATAGAACAGCATAAAGAAAATGAAAACTTTAAGACTGAGATTAAGATGTTGTCTGACGCATTTGGGGCTTTTTCAGAAATCCTTATGATGTTGCGGGGAAAAATGAAGGAAGGTAAAATCAGTTATTTACCTCTGTGGGCAACTAGAATTATGATGGCCATGTCCATGGTCTATTGCGGAAAGCTGATGATGGAACAGGCCCTGGTAGCACAAAAGGCTTTAAACGAGGTAGGAGATGAGCATTATGATGCTAATTTCTATAAAGGCAAGATAGCCAGTGCCCGTTTCTATTTATTAAATGAAGTACCTAATATTTTTGCCATCAAAGCTGCATTTGAGACTGCTGATTTTACTGCGGTGGAAATCAGTCCCGAGGTTTTAGGATAATTAATACTGTTTAAATGCATAAATAAAGGGAAGTCAGGTTAACAAACCGAGTCTTCCCTTTTTATTTGTTGATCAGAAAATGGTTCTAAGCTTTACCTGCCTTTTTCCTGGCTCTGGTTTTCAAGGGGGGATGGAATTGTCCCGCTGGAGGAAGGTATTTAGGTTAAATAGCCTTATTCATAATTTAAAATTAATTTTTCCAACCGATTGATATTATCAGGTTTAGCCTATAGCACCAGAGAAAAAACTACGCGTCGCCTCATTGGAAGGATTGTTAAACATGGTTTGGGTAAGGTCTTTTTCAATGATTTTTCCGTTTAACATAAAAACAGTTTCATTAGCTATGCGTCGAGCTTGAAAAAGATTATGCGTCACAATGATAATCGGCAGGTTCATAGCTAACTTCACCAGCAATTCTTCTATAAGCCCGGTAGAAAGTGGATCCAGGCTGGAGCAAGGTTCATCCAATAACAGTAGCTGGGGATTAACTGCCAGTGCCCGGGCAATTGATAAACGCTGTTTCTGTCCGCCGGATAATTCAAAAGCCGGTTTATTTAACTTATCTTTTACTTCATCCCAAAGAGCTGCCTGAGTAAGGCAGTTTTCAACAATAGCCGTTAATCTATCCCGTTTTCTTTCTCCATAATAACGAGGTCCAAACAATACATTTTCCTGTATTGATAACGGCAGGGCAACCGGGGTCTGATAAACCAGTCCGATATGTCGCCTGGCATCTTCGGCTTTATCAGCATAAATGTTATGGCCATATACCAGGATGCTGCCTTCATAACGGAAATTATCAGTCAGTTCTGCAGTGCGATTCAGGCTGCGTAATAATGTAGTCTTGCCACAACCGGAAGGACCTACTATGGCAGTAATGCTTTTATCTTTGAATTCGGAATTAATATTGTTTAATACCTGGAAATCACCGTACCAGGTGTTCCAATCAGTAATATTGATAGCAGTCAAATTATCGCCTCGATTTCGTACCATTGTGGGTTAGTGCCAGAGCAGCGGAGTTTAGTATTAATAGCATTATAACCAGTAACAAAGCAGTTGCGTATGCATTATCCAGTGAGATATGTTCATTAAATAAAATATACAGGTGATATGGCAATGCCATAACTGGTTCCAATAAATTACCCGAAGTGGGTGATGAAATGGCTGCAGCTGTTACCATAATAGGAGCAGTAGCTCCAGCCGCATATCCCATAGCCAATAATATACTGCTAATAATTGCGCGCCAGGATTGGGGCAGGATAATTCTCCATAACATATAGGCAGGGGATACTCCGAGGGCTGCACCTGCCAATCTGTAATCAGAATCAACAGCCCGCAGACAATCACGAATGGAAATAACCATTACCGGAAAAATCATTATACCAAGTGCAATTCCTCCGGCTAAAAGTGATATCCCCCAGCCTAATTGTACAACACCCCAAGCATATACAAATAATCCGGTTATTATTGATGGAACTCCGGCCATACTTTGAATAAGAACTTCCATGGTGTTGAGTAAAAATGAGGGTTGAGCGTATTCGGTTAAATAAATGCCGGTAAACAGAGCTGGAATGATTGCAACTGTTAAAGCAATTAATATCAGGTGCAAAGTCCCCCGTATAGCAGGCAGTATTCCCCCTTCTGTTCCCAGCGGCGAACCAGCCGGAGACAGACGCAAAAAATCAAGGCTTAAGGCTGAGCCACCCTGAACAATCAGGTAAGCAATCAGACTTATCAAGCTTAATAGCAGAAATAGGCCGGAACCCCAAAAAATTATGATCAAGAAAGAATCAATGACTTTATTCATAGCTAATACCTGGGCATTTCATTATTGTTGACCAAGTAATTAATTAATATGTTTATTATAGTAACCACCAGAATTAATACCAGCCCGACCGCAAACAGGGCCTGATAATGCAAACTATGCGGAACAGCGCTGCCTATTTCCAAAGCAATAAGGGCGGAAAGCGGTTCACCCCGGCTAAACCAGGATTCAGGAAAACGCAATACATTTCCTGCTATCATTAGGACTGCCATAGTTTCGCCTGCTGCCCGCCCGAAGGCCAGGGCGATTGAACCTAACACGCCCTTTTTAGCGAGGGGCACAATTACTTTCATGGTGACATATGGTTTGGAAACTCCGACTGCTAAAGCGCTAAGTTTGTATTCAGGCGGAACTGCTCTTATTGCAGACTCAGAATTGACAACGATGTAGGGCAATACCATGAAAGCCAAAACAATAGAAGCAGCAAATAACGATTCGCCGCTTGAAACCTGAAATTTTATCTCAAAAAATTTCACTAATACGGCTGCACCAAGAAACCCATAAACAACCGAGGGAATACCAGTAAGAACGGTGAGTGCCGGCCGCAGAAGCTGCGCCAGCCACTGTGGGGCATATTCTGCTAAGAAAATAGCACAAGCGAGGGCAAGAGGAATAGCAATGATTAGTGCTCCGAAAGCAACCCATAAAGTACTGGCCAGCATAGAGCCAATACCCAGCTGAATAGGCGGATAGATTGGACTCCAGTCAGTTCCTGACAAAAATGCCAGCGGTCTTGTCATTTGCCATACCGGCAGACTTTCCCGCAACATAAAAAAAAGCACTGCGATTAGAAGCAAACTACAGGTAAATGCTATCACAGCTGAAATTATTTTAAAAAATGTATTGCCAACATTATTATTCATCCGAATCTGCCTCATTTTATCAAATAAAAATAGTGGGCGGGAAAAATCTCCCGCCCTGAATTGCGATGTTTATTTGGCTGGAATATAGCCCAAATCTTCAACTACAGTTAAACCCTTGTCAGACATCAGATAATCTATAAATGCCTGTTGTTTGGCAGTTGGTGTGCTTTTAGTAATAATTAATAGGGGCCGTCCGATATCATATTTACCGGATTTTATATTTTCCAGGGTGGGAGCAATCCCATCAACCGTAAGAGCAATTAGTTTGTCTGGATTCTGGTTAACCAGACCGGATGATACATAACCTATAGCCATTTCATTATCCATTATTTTCCCGGCTAAAGCCCCCATGGAAGGTATTTGTTGAGCATCTTTGGAGATCGGGGTGCCTTTCATAACTGCATTATCAAAAATCTCACTGGCTCCGCCGCCTAAATCTCTTACCGCTACAACAATGTTCTTGTTGGGAAGAGCAGGGTCAAGCTGTTTCCAAGTAGTTATTTCACCACCGAATATTTTTTTCAATTCTTCCCGACTTATATCCGGTTTGATAGTCGCTACTGGATTTTTGGGATTAACTGCAATAGTTAAAACATCAGAGCCGATTTGGAAAGTTTTGCCGTCCTTTAATTCAGATTTCTCTTCATCTTTTATATTACGCGCAACCAGGCCCAAATCAAAAGTGCCATCAATGGTTGACTTTACGCCAAATCCTGAACCACCGGTGGAAACAAATATAACAATAGGTTCCTCGGGCAGACTAGGGTCTACTTTATTCCAGGTTTTATATTCTTCGGTAAAATTGTCTGCACATTTGGCAATAATGGGTGATAAAGTGCTGGAACCACCAATTTTAATAGATGATTCAGTTTGAGGTACAGTAGTATTTGGTGTTGATGTTCCAAGTTGACTGCAACCGGTTAGTGAAGCCATTAACAATAAACTAATCAGAGCCAGAACGAGTAGAAGTTTACGATTCAAGCTAAAAACCCCTTTCCATAATAATCAATCAATTATTCTGTTGTTCAGAATATCATCCAAGAGGTTATATGTCAAATAACTAAAAGTTATAGAAATATCAAAAACGATCGACTTAAAATAATATGCTATTAAAAGCTGATGCTGGATTAGGGGTGTAGATACGGCCATAGATATTTTCTAAGCCTGCCATCTCTTGATTATAGACAACAACAGTTGACATTAGTTGATTATAGTTAACAGGCTCTAAACTTTACCAACCTTTCTTCCCGCCACTGCTTTTCTAATACCCTTTCGATACTAATACGATATGGAATATTGTGCCAATTTAGTGCTAATGTTAAAATAATATATAAATTTAAACCCTATAAATTTGAATTTAACGGGGATGGAATGTCCCACTGGAGGAGAGATATTATGTTTAACAAATATCGTTATTCTTTATTATTTATTGCCTTAACATTTTTTATTAATTGGTTGCTTATTGGTCTATTTCTGGCACTGGGGGAGGGCTGGAATTCTACTGCTACCCCGTTGGTTCTGGTTGCTTATATGTTTGTGCCCATGCTGGTAGCCATCCTGGTACAGAAGTTGGTTAAGCATGAAGGGGTTATTAAACCTCTTCAGGTTTCTTTTAAACTAAACCGTTGGTTTTTGTTAGCCTGGCTTCTACCACCTCTGCTGGCTATTAGTGCTCTGGGGGTTAGCTTGCTTTTACCAGGGGTGCAGTATACTTCCAATATGGCCGGGTTATTAGATATTTTTGGTCAAAATTTATCTCCGGAACAAGTAACTCAGATACAAGCTCAGTTGGAAGCCCTGCCGATTTCCTATTTCTGGATTGTTCTTATACAGGGTTTGATAGCCGGTATTACTGTTAATGCGGTGGCGGCTTTCGGAGAGGAATTGGGTTGGCGGGGGTTTCTGCTGCGGGAGTTCAGACATCTGGGATTCTGGAGAGCTTCGCTTTTAATAGGTTTTATATGGGGAGTCTGGCATGCTCCGGTGATTCTGCAGGGACACAATTATCCTCAACACCCTTTGGCCGGAGTAGGAATGATGATAATTTGGTGTATGTTACTTACTCCTATTTTTGTATATGTACGGGTTAAAGCGAAGTCGGTTATTGCAGCGGCTATTATGCATGGAACTTTGAATGGGACTGCCGGATTGGCCCTTATGATGGTACGGGGCGGAAATGACTTGACCGTAGGTCTGACTGGTGTAGCTGGATTTGTAGTTCTCTTGCTGGTTAACATCCTGATTGCATGGTTTAATCCAAAGTTTGACCTGGAGACCGTTGGCGAATAAGCTGAACTTATGCAACAATTATTGAGATAAAACTCATAACATACTCCGGTTGGGGTATATCCATTGGAAGGTATCCACTCTATAATGGCGTTATATGCAATCTCAATTTGATTGTAAGGCCCGGTATAAAAAGAAGTAAGTGATTAGATGGTTAAATTGCCTTCATAGGAAGTAGTATTTCGTCCCAGAGCTTTGGATTTATATAAACCCTTATCAGCAATAGAAATTAATTCTTCTATAGTTAAACCATCATTCGGATATACTGCTATACCAATGGATATAGTACATTTAACATAATTCTCAGAAAGCTTGGTCTGTATCCGTTCACTTACAAAGAAGGCATCTTTTAATTTAGTATTAGGCAGAATTACTAAAAACTCGTCACCACCATAGCGACCTAAACTATCGTGGGGACGAATACTAAGTTGTACTATTTTTGAAACCTGCTGTAAAATGCGATCGCCGGCTAAATGACCTTCAGTATCGTTAATATTTTTGAAATTATCAACATCAAATAATAAAATAGTAAAATTATTTATACTTCCATCTCGTATTAATTCACACATGAGGTTGGTTATAGCTGCTTTATTTAGGGCACCAGTTAATGAATCGATACGACTGCTTTCCTCCAATTGATATTTTTCAGACTTTATCTCATAAATTCTTTTATTAACTTCTTGCTGAACGGTCCTATCCCATTGAGCATTAATTTGTTCCGCTTCAGCAATTCTTATAGTTAAATAATCATAAGTATTTTTACGAAAATACAGTACTAATAGACTATATACCAGAAAAACAGCGACTGTTATCATTACCTGACTGTGAACAAACAGGGATAATTGGATAAATAAGCTCATAAAAAGTGCCAACTGCAGTAATAATGAATAATCCGGGGTCCGGGAATACTTAATGAAAGCAATTACAATGATTACAGAAGTAATTGTTAACAGGTAATTGGTAGCAGAAGCCAACAGGGGATAGTATTCGGGGGAGAATAAAAGCCAGATTGATAATGCAGCAATAAATACTAAAACGATTATATTTATCTTAATATCCGGATTTACAATTAAAAAAAGCGCAAAAAATAAAAATGGCAGGGTGTTCATAAGTAAAAAGGCTGCGCTTGCCAGGGGACCGTTAGGAAGAAAGAAGAGTAAAAGAGCAAATAAAAATGAAAGAGTAAATGGCAGTATTAGCTTATACATAGCTTTGTTATCCCAAAAAAGTATAGGGAAAGTTAGAATTATCAATGCTAAAGCAAATGTAGATATTACTACCAGATTGTCCAACCAGGTATAAGCTAACATAATTTACAGTTCTCCACAGGAGCTATTTTTGGCTTAATTGTTTATACATCATTTCGGCAATACCAATTGAGCCGTTTTTACTAATTTCACGAGCATATTCATCGTAAAGCATGGATTCAAAAGTTTCTTCGGCAAAACTTCGGGTAATGAATTCACTACGGGGAATTGAAGCACGCATGGTTTCCATTACCTTGCTTAAGAAAACACTTTCCAGCTCTCGACAGGCTTGCATAAGTTTCTCTTCGTCTTTGGTTTTTAAAGCATTATTTAAAACTTGATTGAAATCCTTATTTGATTTTGCCTGTATATTAGCCTGGGCTGCATATTCAGTTATGTTGCCGGGGATGGAAGGGTCGATTTTCAAAGGTTATACCCTCTTTCTTTTATCGGCGAAGATTAGTTGCTGTCTGCAACATTTCATCGGATGATTGAACAACTTTTGAATTAATTTCATAAGCTCGTTGAGCTGTTATTAAGTTTACCATTTCTTCAACAATTTGAACATTAGACATCTCCAGATAACCTGCTTCCAGGGTAACGGTGCTGTCTTCTTCAGGGTCCCAATCGACTGGCTCTCCTGAATTTACGGTATCTCTGTAAAGGTTTCCCCCCAGTTTTAATAATCCGGCCGGATTAATAAATTTTGCCAACTCCAATTGTCCGGCTTCCTGAATGTCATCTTCACCTGGTAAGAGGTAGGTGACTCTGCCATCTTTCTCAATAGTTATTTCGTAGGCTTCCGGCTCAATAGAATCTACCCCGATATAGTAGTATCCATCAGAAGTAACCAGACGTCCTTCAGCATCAATTTTAATGGCACCGTCACGGGTATAAAGAGGTGCATCTTCTCCGGGTACTTCAATCTTAAAAAAAGCTTGCCCGTTTATGGCTACATCAAGAGGATTTTGTGTGTCCTGAAGGTTACCCTGGGAGAAGATAGTGTAAGTAACAGCCGGTTTGACCCCCAGCCCAATGTCCAAACCAGTGGGTTGATTAATTTCTTCATTAACGATTGGACGACGAATTGCCTGATAAATAAGATCCTGGAATTCCACCCGCTGTCTTTTATAACCAACGGTGTTTACATTGGACATATTGTGGGCTAGAGAATCAACATTTAACTGTTGAGCGAGCATACCAGTACTGGCAGTATAGAGAGACCGCATCATGATAGTTGTCCTCCTTTAACAGCTTTTAAAATGGTATATCAGTCAGTCAATACCATACGGGCCTCTCGTGTGAGTCCAGCCCGATACTATTATCATCACTATACTATCGAGATATTTAAGGAAGATACTTAAACCCCCGAATCCTGAATGTAAGGGAATATTTAAGAATAACTTTAAATAGCTCTATAAAACGCATTATTTGTAATGTTATTGACTAAAATTTTTATTAGATTTTTCATATATTTTTACTTCAATCATATTCTGATTATAGGAGGTGACAGTAGTGATTAAAATCTCCGATTTACGTAACCGGGATGTAGTAAATTTGTTGGATGGTAAAAGACTGGGCAATATTATTGACATTGATCTTGATTTGGAAAATGGTAAAGTTGTAGCCTTGGTGTTGCCAGGCAGGACACGAGGATTCCTGTTTTCCAAGCGGGAAGACATTGTAGTACCCTGGAATAAAATTGTCAGAATTGGACGGGATGTAATCCTGGTGGAAGTACCCATGGTTAAAGAAATGGATGATTATCGCAGAGATTATCTGCTTGATGAGGAGAACTATTAGAAGCAGCTTAAGGTTGCATTGTTTGTCGGCTTTATAGATAATAAGGGCAAGTAACGTATTATGGCAGGTTATGAGGTGATAATGTTGAGATGCCCATATTGTCAGGAAATGGAAAGCCGGGTTCTGGATTCAAGATCCTGTGAGGAGGGTACATCTATACGCCGACGGCGTGAGTGTAATGCTTGCAAAAGAAGATTTACTACTTATGAACGTTTAGAGGAACGCCCGTTGTTAGTTATTAAAAAGGGTGGAAATCGAGAGCCGTTTAGTCGTCAGAAATTAATGAGCGGTATTACCCGAGCCTGTGAAAAAAGACCAGTGAGTATGGAAGCAATAGAAAAAACTGTGGCTGAAATAGAAGGTAAATTACGTGATAATTATGATCGTGAGGTTAGCAGCATAATTATTGGTGAGATGGTAATGGCTCATCTAAAAGAGATGGACGAGGTTGCTTATGTTCGTTTTGCATCTGTTTATCGTCAATTTACTGATTTAAACAGTTTCATAAAGACTATAGAACAGCTTAAAGAAGATTAAATATATTATTTCGCCCGTCATTATTTTCTAAAGATCTTCTTCGATTTCCAGTTGAGTTTCCATCAATTGCCGGGCTTCATGCAGACGCTCGGCTGGAACCAGTAGTTTTGACTCAGCCAGAGGGCCAATAGTTATAGGAAATTGAGGCACTTCAGCCCGTTCAATTATTACCGGTATACCACAACCACGCAGCATACTTTCCAGTACCGTATCATTTGGAGGAAAAACCGTAACTAACTTTACCCAATTGAATTTGGTTAATTGAGCCTGACAATGTGGACAAATAGTTACATCTCTTGATATGGTTTGTTTACAATAGGGACAAGTCATTTTATCGCCTCCTTTTGATTATTTTATTTTATACAGGAGAAGAAAACAAATGCAAGATTGGCATTGGCAGCAAAAATGGGGGATATCGTACATCACTATTCCTGAATGGGCGGATATGGGGGCATTAGCGGCTTTTTCAGCCCGGTCGGGCGGTATTAGTTATATGCCCTTTGATTCGCTGAATATGGGGCTTCATGTTGGCGATAACCCCCATCATGTAATTGAAAACCGAAAACGGTTTATGCTGGCAACAGGGGGGCAATTGGAACAGATGGTTTGTTGTCAGCAGGTTCATGGTGATAGAATCAAACTAATAAACCATAGCCATGCCGGACTTGGCGCAAAAGAAATGAAGACTGCAATAGGTGATTCGGATGCTATGATTACCAATGTTCCGGGAATATTTTTAACTACTTTTTATGCTGACTGTATTCCGGTATATTTCTTTGATCCGGTTAAGAGAGTTGTTGCTTTGGCTCACAGTGGCTGGAAGGGGACCATGCTGAGAATTGCTGAGAAAACTTTACAGAGTATGACTGAGGAGTATAAATGCAAGCCCAAAGATATCCGCAGTTTTATTGGGCCTGGTATAGGAAGTTGTTGTTTTGCCATTGACGGTAGCTTAGCAGATAAAGCCATCCGGGAATTTGATTCTTTAAGTGATATAATCAGGTACAATAATGGTAAACAATATTGGGATTTACCGGCAACAATTTATCAGTGTCTGATTAAGGCGGGAATTGAGAATAACCATTTAAACATATGCCCATTATGCACCTGTTGCAATGCAGATTATTTTTATTCATTTCGCCGGGATAAAGGGAATACAGGTCGCATGGGGGCAGTAATTACTTTATTGGAAAGGAATTAGCAGATGAAACCGTATAAAATTCTGGTTGTAGACGATGAAGACTATATTGTTGAACTGGTGAGATTTAATTTGGAAAAGGAAGGTTATCTGGTAGTTTCAGCCAGCAACGGAGAAGAAGCGCTTAATTCAGTAGCAAATGAAAAGCCTGATCTTATTCTACTGGATATAATGCTGCCTAATATTGACGGTCTGGAAGTATGTCGTACTTTAAAACAGAATCCGGAATTTAATACTATTCCTATTATTATGCTAACTGCCAAGGGCGATGAAATTGATACGGTGCTGGGTTTGGAAATGGGTGCCGATGACTATATTAAAAAACCATTTAGTCCTAGGGAAGTAATTGCTCGCGTAAAAGCAAGATTAAGGGCGTTGAAGGTTCTGGAAGCTGAAAAAGTTGTAGGAGAAAAGGCTTATGTTATTAAGGAACTTATTGTAGTGCCGGAAAAATATGAGGCTTTTATGGGTGAAACCAAATTGGAATTGACACCTAAAGAGTTTGAACTATTAAGTCTTATGGTAGCTAATCAGGGCAAGGTATTTACCAGAGAGGCTTTATTGGAAAAGGTTTGGGGATATGAATATTCAGGTGATACTCGTACAGTAGACGTTCATATAAGACATTTACGTCAAAAATTAAACGATGATTCCAATTTCCCCGATTATATTGAAACCGTTCGGGGAGTAGGATATAGATTTGTTGAAAGTCGTCTTAAATAGCCGGGGGGAATATCATGCTGACCTTAAATGAGGAAAAAAGAAAAATGGAGGCCATACTAACCAGTATGGTTGATGCAGTAATAGTGTTTGATCTCGATGCTCGTATGATAATAACCAATAAAGCTGCTGAGAATCTATTTATGGCCAGAGAAGGGGATCTCATTGGCAAAAAATTAGAGAGAATAGATTATTCCGGTCAAATAGGGGCTATGATATTTGAAGTGCTTCGCAAAGGTAACGAAGTTTTTACTGAAACTACTATAAGTCCGGGAAGACAAATATTCAGGGTACATGTAGTACCGATAAAAGATGAGGCTGGTCTTATTGAGGGAGCAGTTGCTGTATTTCATGATGTTACTGATGCCCGTAATTTTGATCAAATGCGTTCTGAGTTTGCGGGTAATGTTTCCCATGAACTTCGTACCCCGCTGACTTCAATTAAGGGTTTTGTAGAAACTTTACTTGATGGTGCTATGGAAAACAGTGATACCTGTCGACGTTTTTTATCGATTATTGAAGCTGAAAGTGATCGCTTGACGCGAATGATAGATGATTTATTGTGTTTGTCATCAATTGAATCCAAGGAACGTATGATCAATCCCCAACCAGTTTGTTTGAATCGTTCCATACGCAGTATATTAAATATCCTTGGACCACAAATTAGCGAAAAAAATTTACATGTGGAGTATGTTTATCCTCCTGATTTACCCAGAATTAATGCAGATGAAGATTTGCTGGGGCAAGTAATGATTAATTTATTGGATAATGCTATTAAATATACACCTCCTGAAGGACGTATTCTAATAAGATGTTATAGAAGGGACAGCCGTATTATTACTACTTTCACTGACACCGGTGTGGGTATTCCCCGTGAGAGTATACCACGTGTATTTGAACGCTTTTACCGCGTAGATAAAGCTCGTTCCCGCCACCAGGGAGGAACTGGTCTGGGTTTGGCTATAGTCAAACATATTGTTGAATCCCATGGTGGGGAGGTATTTGTGGAAAGTGAAGTTGGGCAAGGTTCAACTTTTAGTGTCAGTTTTTTAATTGCCTGATTTATAATTTTAGTTAATTTCAGTGGAACTATAATTATATTACGCAAAGAAGGAATTTACCGATACTACAACGAATTTAATATGATTGGGGCAGACTATATTATGATTAATAAAAGGCTGGACAGGTGAATTAGGTGATAAATATTCCTGCTAATATTGATAACATCAAAGTCAGAATAGAGCGGGCTGCCAGGAAAAGAAACGTTGATCCCCATTCAGTTACCTTGATAGCAGTCAGTAAAATGGTTGATATACCTTTGGTAGAGCAAGTTTATAGTTTGGGAGTCAAAGATTTTGGAGAGAATCGGGTGGCAGAATTAAACCGTAAACGACAGATGTTGCCCGAAGCTAACTGGCATATGATTGGTAGATTGCAAACTAATAAAGTAAAAGATGTGGTGGGTAATACCTGTTTAATTCACTCTCTGGATCGATGGAATTTGGCTGAAGCTCTTAATCAGCGGGCAGAATATAAAAAGGTACTTGTATCAACTTTATTGGAAGTCAATATTTCCGGTGAAGAACAAAAAGCTGGTATTGCACCTCATTTGGTAAAATCTTTTTTGTCCGAGATCGGTCAGTTAAAAAATTTAAAAGTTTTAGGATTAATGACTTTAGCCCCACTTAACGATAATCAAGAAGAGAGCCGTCCGATTTTCCGGGAACTATATGCATTGCGAGATCAGTTAATTAAAAGTTCATTTAGAGGGGTAGATTTGACTTACTTATCTATGGGAATGTCTCAGGATTTTGAGGTTGCTGTTGAGGAGGGCTCAAATATGGTCAGGATTGGAACCTCAATATTCAGGGGATGAGCGAGACTATATTATTCTGAAAAAAGGAGGAATAGCTATGGGAATGGCAGACAAATTTTGGTCCTGGTTGGGTATTGAAAAGGAAGAGATTAGCGAAGAGATTTATGAATTACCGCAAAATCAGCCGCATAGCTTTGAGAATGTTCGTGCCAATGCCAATACTAATGTAGTGTCTATTCACAGTAATAAAACCATGAAAGTTGTAGTATGTGAACCAATCAGTTTTGAGGAGGTACAGCCTCTGGCAGACCATTTAAAAAACCGTAAACAAGTCATTTTGAATCTGGAAATAACTCCGCCGGAAATATCACAGCGAATTATTGATTTCATTAGCGGTACTACATATTCATTGGAAGGTCATAGCCAGCAGCTAGGTAAAAACATTTTTATTTTTACCCCCAGTAATGTAGAAATATCTAAGGATAATAGAGCTATGACACGCAAGCCTAACTGGTATAATCCATTAGGAGGAGATAAATAAGTGCCGGTCTTGGGAGTTATCGGATGCGGAAAAATGGCCATGGCTTTGTTGGGAGGACTCACGGGCAGCGACTTGGCCTTTGATAAAATATTAGTAAATGATATTGACCAGAGCCGGGTTAATTTATTTATGGATAAATATAATGCTCACAGCGCAGATGCAAATTTGCTGGTAGAATCCTGTGATGTAATAATATTAGCGGTAAAACCTGCTCAGGTAAATGAAATTATTACGCTTACTTCTTCAAACTGGAATTCATCTAAAATATTGATATCTATTGCTGCCGGTATAAGTACTGTAACCATAGAGGCAGGATTACCTGCTGCTGTACCGGTTATTAGAGTTATGCCAAATTTACCTGCAGTTATTGGTCAAGGTGTTTCTGCTATTTGCCCGGGAGAACATGTTAAAGAAAATCATCTTACCCTGGCAAAGAATATTTTAAATGCCATAGGGGTTTGTGTAGAAGTATCCGAAAAACAGATGGATGCTGTTACAGCTATTTCTGGTTCCGGACCTGCTTATATTTTTCTCGTGGCAGAAGCGATGATAAATGCTGGAATACATATAGGTCTTGATTCAAAAATCAGTAGGGAATTAGTGGTCAATACCATTAAAGGCAGTATTGCTATGTTAGATGAACAGGATATTCACCCGGCCATACTGCGTGATCAAGTATCTTCCCCCGCTGGAACAACTATTGCAGCCATACGTCAGATGGAGGAAGATGGTATAAGAAAAGCTTTCTTTAATGGAATAGAAAAAGCCTACCTGCGTTCCATTGCGCTGGGTAAACCTCAAAAATAAAGGAGTATTAATTGTGGTTGAAACCAATATTATATTATTCGTAAATCTTGCCTTTCAATTGCTAATTTATCTGGTAATCGGCAGATGTATATTATCTTTTATTAAGCATAATCCTTATCAACCAATAATTAAATTTATCTATGATATAACTGAACCAGTAATGGCACCCTTTAGGAAAATAATACCTAATGCTGGTGGAATAGACTTTTCCCCTATATTAGTTATTTTGGCACTTTCGCTGGCTCAAAAACTTATTAATGATTTATTACTTATGATTTTATAAAGGGGACAGCACTATGAGTACCAGCAATATTGAACTTTTAGCCCCGGCCGGTAACTGGGAATCCATGCAGACAGTTATTAAAGCTGGTGCTGATGCGGTTTATGCCGGCGGTAAACGCTTTAATATGCGTTTACTTCGTAAAGACTATAACTTCAGCGATGAAGAATTGATAAATGCAGTAGATTATCTGCATGAACAGGGGAAAAAATTATATATAACCCTCAACAATCTATATTATGATTATGAGTTGGCTGAACTGGCTGATTACTTAAGTTTTTTACAGGGCATAGAGGTAGATGCCTTAATTATTCAGGACTTGGGGTTACTGGATATATATAATGATATGGGCCTGTCAGTGCCTTTACATGCCAGCGTACAGATGGATATAGGCAGTTTGCAGGCAGTACAGAAATTAGAAGAATTAGGATTTAAGAGAGTAATATTATCGAAGAATCTATCATTGGATGAGATCGCCTATATTAATAAACACAGCAATCTGGGAATTGAATATTTTGCTCATGGAGACCTGTGTATTTCTCATACCGGGCAGTGCTATTTCAGTAGTTTATTGGTCGGAGAAAGTGGTAATCGTGGCCGCTGTATAAAACCTTGCCGTTGGGAATATATGTTATCCGGAGATGATGACTGCTTAGCTGATTTTCAATACCATCTCGCCCACAAGGACCTTATGTTATATCCCCATGTTGCTGATATGGTACGTGCTGGTATCAGTTCATTTAAAATTGAAGGACGTATGCGTCCGGCTGAATACTTATATCCACTGGTATCCGTTTATCGTCGGGCTTTGGATGCAGTTATTGAAGAACCGGAATTATTTCAATTGGATAGCAATGATTACGACGGTTTAATGGAAAATCGCATACGGGATTTTACCAGCGGCAGCTTATATTACAGGATTGATAGTGACTCCATTGGATTTGACGGAGCTAGGGAACCTAAGTTTCCAACCTCCCCTAAAGAACTTTTAACTTTAAAAGCAAGTGATTATCAGAATTTTACCGGTTCGAATAATTTTAAAGTTGATTTAACTGTAAAAGTAGGGAATCTTGACTCATTAAAATCAATTTTAAAAGAAAAAATTGATAGGGTTATTTTGGGGTTGGATAATTTCCGGCAGGTTACAGATACCTGGAATCAGGACAAGCTGGCTGTTGCCATTAGCTTATGCAAGGATAATGATATAAAGGCTATAATAGAAACTCCCAGAATAGTTACGCAAAATGATATACAGAACCTTATTAATACACTGGATGCTCTGCCAATGGAATGGATTGAAGGAGTAATGGTAAATGATCTGGGAAGCTGGCATCATTGTAATAACAATGGCTACCCGGTTTTAGGAGGCCCAGGATTAAACATTACCAACTCGCGGGCTGGCGTCTTGCTTAATCAAATTGGTGTAAACCTGATTTCTATATCATTGGAGAATAACTTTAGTGATACGATGAATATTTTGAGTGAAAATTATCCAACTGAAATGTTGGTACATGGTCCATTATGCCTATTAATTACAGATTATTGTGCTGCCTGTGGAGCTCGGGGGGAGGACTTTAATACTTGCGGACATTATTGTCTGCAAGAATATGGTTTAACTGATGAATTAAATAACCAGTATCGAATCCGCAGCGACATTAATTGCCGTAACTATATTTATCATCCTTATGACTTGTGTTTATTTCATTATACACCGCTTTTAGCCAGAGCCGGGGTTAGCAGTATGAGAATCGAGGGACAATTTTATACCCCGGAACTATTAAGCCAGGTAGTCAGTATTTATGCTGCCGGGTTACAGAGTTTGAAAAGTAATGAATGGAATCAATTCAGTAATTTTTATAAATTATTAGATCTATTTCCCCAGGGACTTACCACTGCCAATTTTACCGGTCACTACCGGGAATAATTTATAGGAGGTTGGCTATGATTACTGGAATGGAAATACGTAATCAACAGTTTCGCAAAAGTATACGGGGATTAAATGAGGAAGAGGTAAAAAACTTTATTGAACGTATTGCTTTGGATTATGAGAGTCTTTATGGTGAGAATGCTCAATTAAAAGAAACTGTGCAACGTTTGGAACATGAAATTACCCGCTACCGCCGTATAGAGGAAACTATGAACAATACTCTGATTCTGGCACAACAAACGGCTGAAAATCATAAAATTAATGCTCGTAAAGAAGCAGATCTTATACTCGAAGAAGCTAAACAAAAAATATTTGAAGTTTTGATGTCATATCAGGATGTGGTAAAGCGGGTTAATACTTTTAATGCTGAAATGAAAGGTCAAATGACAGGGCAATTGGAACTTTTAGAAAAAAATCAGCAAAAGATGGCAGAACTATCCGAAGTATTTAAGGGTAATGATTTAAAAGCCATGTTAGGTAACCTGGAAGTAGCTTCTAATTTGGATGAGTAAATAATGCTTAATATAAATAATACCTCAGAAGGTGTGCGGTTGAATATTCGGGTCCAACCCCGATCTTCTCAAAATAAAATTTGTGGTGAGACCAATGGGGCATTAAAAATAAAAATTACTGCTCCGCCAGTTGAAGGAGAGGCTAATCAGGCCATAATAAAACTTCTGGCTCAATGGTTAGAAATCCCCCGTGCTAATATCAGTATTGCCAAAGGTGAAACCTCCAAAAATAAACTGGTAGATATTATCGGGGTAGATGCCCAGTGGTTGGAAAACAAAATAAATGAGTTTTTATAAGAGCAGGTAATATTAATGTACTTGCTCTTTTTTATATTTTTGCTTAGGCAAGGCGACGAGATAATATTGATATTATCATGGAACCAAGAATTAATGATGCTCCGATCAAAGCTTTAGTTGAAAACATTTCTCCAGCGCACCAATAACCGGCCAGAGCTGCAAATACCGGTTCAGCTGTCAGAACAATAGCAAAGCGAGTGGGGGTACTGTACTTTTGCAAGGCGTTTTGGATTAGAAAAGCTAAAGCAGTAGCGAATACGGCAGTGACGATAATAGCCACAATTAATGAAAATGAAAATTTTGCCGGCCAGGGTTCAATCAGCAGACCAATACCCAGACAGACCAGGCCAACAAATAATATTTGTATTCCGGTTATGGCAATCGCATTATATAAATGAGAATATAAGTCAACCAGCACAATATGGATGGCAAAACATAAAGCACAGACTAAAATCAGTAAATCTCCGTATGCCATGCTTGATAATCCATTGGGTACTGAAAGCAAATATAAACCGATGGTAACTGAAACCACAGCAAAAATAGTGCCGGTCGGAGGAAGACGACGACGCAGGGAATAATAAATAATTGGTACCAGTACAACACTAACACCAGTAATAAATCCGGCATTGGAAGAAGTGGTATACTGCAGACCTACGGTTTGAAATGCATAACCAAATAACAGAACCAGGCCCATTATCATTCCGGTTGTCAAACTATGACGATTAACCTTGCCAATATTTTGTGGAGATAATAAGGCCAAGACAGCAAAAGCGAGCAAAAAGCGTAGCCCCAGATACAGGAAGGGACCAATTTCCAGCAGCGCATTTTTTACTATTACAAAAGTTGTTCCCCAAATAAAAGCAACAAAAAGCATAGATAAATCCGCTTTTAGACGCGGACTAAGACCATTCATAACGATACCTCCCAATGGCAGCCAATTTTTATAATAACATAAATAATGGAATAGAAGTGCGATAAACTAATCGTTGTCGATTATAGTACGAACTTGTATAATTGTGTTTAGATGTTTGCGGACAAGAAAAGACAAAAGGAGTGAAAACTGGATGAAAAAATTTGGACTATTATTACTAACCACCTTGCTAACAGTTGCACTGGTTTTCTCAGTGGCAGGTTGTACAGGACAAAAACAGGAACAGAAAGTATTAAAAGTTGGAACCAATGCTACATTTCCTCCATTCGAAATGCAGGAAAATAATGAATTTACCGGTTTTGATATGGATTTAATCAGGGCTATTGGTGAGGAACAAGGTTACAAGGTTGAAATTAACCATATGGATTTCAAAGCGCTCATTCCTGCTTTGGGAAATAAAAAAATTGACGCTGCTATTGCCGGAATGTCAATTACTGAGGAAAGATTAAAGTCAGTAGATTTCACAAAAGCCTACTTTAATGCCGGACTTATTATTGCAGTAGCCAATAATAATGAGACTATTAAAACGACTGAAGATTTAAAAGGGAAAAAACTAGCCGCTCAAAATGGCACCATTGGAGCAGCTTATTGTGATGAAGTAAAAAAACTGGATGCTAAAACGGAAGTAAGAATCTTTGATGATATTGGCGCAGCATTTATGGAATTGGAAAAAGGCGGAGTTGACGCAGTAGTTAATGACCATCCGGTAACCGCCTATTATCTGAAAACCACTGGCACCAGCAAAGCCAAAATGGTTGGCGATATCTTTTCTGCTGATGATCAGTATGGTATTGCCATAAAGAAAGGTAATACTGAAACGCTGAACATGCTTAATGAAGGTTTGGATAAAATTAAGGCCAATGGCAAGTACGATGAAATCTATAAGAAGTGGTTTTAATTTGGTTTAAAATTTAAAAAAGTGTGGCGCGACGGGTAACCTCGCGCTTTCACTTTGTTTAATCAGGAGGAGTATACTTTTATGCCCTGGGTAGAAGTTTTTGGTATGGGAATATTAGATAATATTATCTCTCAAAATGGATATCAGGTGGTTCTGAGAAATCTGGGCTATTTCCTTGGAGGTGCCGGTTATACTATATTTATTACGGCATTATCTCTAGCTATCGGAATGGTTTTAGGATTATTTGCCGGATTAGGGAAATTATCTGCCAATAAAATTATTTATATGTTGTCGACAGCTTACATTGATTTTTTTCGCGGAACTCCATTATTTGTTCAGATATTTCTCCTCTATTTTGGTATATTGCCGGTTTTATACGATAATGACCCGGTTTCATCAGCTATTATTGTATTAGGTTTAAATAGTGGTGCTTATATTGGTGAGATTGTAAGGGCGGGAATACAGGCAGTTGATAACGGGCAAATGGAAGCTGCCAGGTCTCTGGGAATGAATCAGCGCCAGGCCATGACTTATGTAATATTGCCGCAGGCTTTTAAAATTGTCATCCCCCCAATGATTAATGAATTTATTGCTTTATTAAAAGACTCATCGTTAGTTTCCGCCATCACTGTACCGGAACTTATGCATCGCGGTGATCTGGTATTTGCCAATACCTATGAAGCAACCTGGGTATTTGGTGCCATAGCTGTTATTTATTTTGTAATAACGAAAACTATTTCCGTTATAGGTGATAATGTGGAAAGGAGGCTGGCAACCGATTGATTCAGGTAGTAGATGTCTATAAATCGTTTGGACAGCTTCAGGTTTTAAAGGGAGTTAATTTTCAGGTTGCTCCCCGTGAGGTAGTCTGTGTAATCGGTCCCAGCGGCTCAGGGAAAAGTACTTTGCTGCGATGTATTAATCAGTTGGAAAAGACAAATTCAGGGCAAGTATATATTGATGGTGAAGAGCTTACCCACCCTAAAACTGATATTAATAAAATTCGTCAACAGGTGGGAATGGTATTTCAGTTGTTTAATCTCTTTCCGCATAAGACGGTTTTAGAGAATATTACCATGGCACCAATAAAAATTAAGGGTATTGCCAAAACCGATGCAGATAAAATAGCTATGGAGTTATTGAAAAAAGTAGGTTTAACTGATAAGGCTCATGTGTTTCCGGGAAAACTTTCCGGGGGACAAAAGCAAAGAGTAGCCATAGCCCGGGCTTTGGCTATGCAGCCCAAAGTAATGTTATTTGATGAACCAACCTCGGCATTGGATCCGGAGATGGTTGGCGAGGTACTGGCAGTAATGAAGAATCTGGCTCTTGAAGGCATGACAATGGTGGTTGTGACTCATGAGATGGGATTTGCCCGCGAAGTGGGGGATCGGGTAGTATTTATGGACGAAGGTATAATAGTTGAAGAGGGATCGCCGCAAGATATTTTTGATAATCCACAAAATCCACGCACGCAGGCCTTTTTAAGTAAAGTGTTGTAGAAATAATCAGACAGGACGATAAGGCGAAACGCCAGAGTTAAGGAGGCTTACAGCCTCCTGTTGCTTTGATACCGGAACTGTATTTATCAATATCAGGTTTAAAATTAGATGATACGATAATGTTATTGGAATGGAGTTGCGGGTATGACCAGGAGGAAAACCAATACCATCTTACAGATACTTGCCGCCACTTATCCAGATGCATCAACCCGTCTGCATTATGATAACTTATATCAGTTAATGGTGGCAGTTGTTCTCTCGGCGCAATGTACTGATGAACAGGTTAACAAAGTAACCCCGGCTTTATTTAAGCATTACCCTGACATTAACAGTCTGGCGAATGCAGATTTGAACGAACTGGAGAAATTAATTAACAGGGTAGGCCTATTTCGTGCCAAGGCTAAAAATTTAAAAGCGGCTGCAATTATTATACAGGAAAGATTTAATGGCCAGATACCTGACCAGTTTGAAGATTTATTAACTCTACCCGGTATAGGCCGCAAAACTGCCAATGTAATAATTTCAGTAGGGTTTGGAAAACCGGGTCTGGCAGTAGATACCCATGTTCAACGGGTAGCAAACCGTACTGGTATGGCTCGTGCCAAAACGCCCCATCAGACTGAAGTGCAGTTAAAACAGAATATTGACCCCAAAGACTGGAACCAGACTCATCATTTACTGATATTTCATGGCCGACAGATTTGTAAAGCCCGTAATCCTTTATGTGACGTTTGCCCAATAGAAAAATACTGTGAAAAAAACTTGGAAATGAATAAGTGAATATTAACTTGATAATGATTAATAATAACGTTCGTTTGAATGTCTTGCAGCTTGGTTGTGTTGATTACATGTATATGCTAAAATAATAGCGATTCTTGATAAATCGTTTAATTACATAGTTTTATTACGATGAATGGAAGAGTAAGGAGAACTGCTTGACTGAAGAGAACCTGGGAGGGTGTGAACCAGGTGCGGCAGACTTCTGAAAATCACCCAGGAGTATTTGAACCGACTGAAAAATAGGTTTAAACGTTACCCGCGTTAAGGGTTTAGAGTGGCATAGTAATAAAATGCTATTAGGGTGGTACCGCGGAAGAATACCTTTCGTCCCTGGGGATGAGAGGTATTTTGTAATTTAATGTTTCATTAATTAATGAGGTGATTTTTCAATGGCAAAAAGTAAATATGACAGTACTTTAAATCTGCCCCGAACAGAATTTCCGATGCGTGCTAATCTTCCTACCAGGGAACCGGAAATCTTGTCTTTCTGGAAGCAGACAGATATGTATCATCAGGTTCAACAGAAGAATGCTGGAAAACCAAAGTTTATTCTTCATGATGGCCCTCCATATGCCAATGGAGATATTCATCTGGGACATACACTGAATAAAGTATTAAAAGACATAATAGTTAAGTATAAGAGTATGAATGGATTTGACAGTCCTTATGTGCCGGGTTGGGATACTCACGGTTTGCCTATTGAGCAGCAGGCTATTAAGAACATGGGAATTGATCGGCATCGTACTGATGTGGTTGAATTTCGCCGTCATTGCCGGGATTATGCTTTGAAATATGTAGATCTGCAGCGCGAGCAGTTTAAACGCTTAGGGGTAAGAGGGGATTGGGATAATCCTTATCTGACCTTAAAGCCGGAATTTGAGTCTATTCAAATCAAAGTTTTCGGTGAAATGGCTAAACGGGATTATATTTATAAAGGATTAAAACCGGTTTACTGGTGCTCAGATTGTGAAACTGCATTGGCTGAAGCGGAAGTGGAATACAACGAAAAGTCATCTCCATCTATATATGTAGCCTTTCCGGTTGTTGATGGCAAAGGTGTACTACCGGAAGATTCATTTATCATTATCTGGACTACCACTCCCTGGACTTTACCTGCCAATACTGGTATCTCGGTTCATCCTGAATTCGATTATGTAGTAGTCAGGGTAGATAATCAACTATATACAGTTGCCAAAGGATTATTGCCTCAGGTCGCTGAAAACCTTGCCTGGGAGAAAGTTGAGATTATAAAGGAGTTCAAGGGGGCTGAAATTGAGCGTGCCCAATGCAAACACCCCTTTTTTGAACGTAATTCATTAGTAGTATTAGGAGAACATGTTACCCTTGAGGCCGGGACTGGTTGTGTGCATACTGCTCCAGGTCATGGTGAAGATGACTTTTATGTGGGTCGTGAATATGCCCTGGAAGTTCTGTCTCCAGTTGACGACAAAGGTAGATTTACTGATGAAGCCAAACAGTTCAAGGGTTTATATGTTCATGATGCCAACCAGGCCATAATACAGGAACTGGAGGCTAAGGGAAGGCTGCTTAAAGCTTCCAAACTGGAACATCAGTATCCATATTGCTGGCGTTGCAAACACCCGATTATTTATAGAGCAACTGAGCAATGGTTTGCTTCAATTGATGGTTTTAGAAATGAAACGCTCAAGGCTATTGATGAGGTCAAATGGATTCCTGCCTGGGGAAGGGACCGGATTTACAATATGGTTCGTGATCGCGGTGACTGGTGTATTTCCCGCCAGCGTACCTGGGGTGTTCCTATTCCAATCTTTTATTGTGACAGTTGCGGTGAAACCGTTATTAATGACGATACTATCAATCGAATCAGTTCGCTTTTTGCTGAACATGGTTCAGATATATGGTTTATGAAAACAGCTCAGGAATTGTTGCCACCGGGATACAAATGTGAGAAATGTGGCGGTGAAAGCTTTACTAAAGAAACTGATATCATGGATGTATGGTTTGATTCCGGATCCAGCCACATGGCAGTATTGGAGACTTATGAAGATCTAAGATGGCCGGCTGATATGTATCTGGAAGGCAGCGACCAGCATCGGGGATGGTTTAATTCATCGATTTCCACAGCAGTTGCGGTTAGAGGTACAGCCCCATATAAGCAAGTTCTAACTCATGGTTTCGTAGTAGATGAACAGGGACGCAAGATGTCCAAGTCATTGGGAAATGTAGTTGATCCATTAAAATTAACTGAAGAATTGGGAGCGGATATATTAAGACTATGGGTTTCCTCAGCAGATTACCGTAATGATGTTTCCGTATCAAATAACATCATTCGTCAAAGTGCCGAAGCTTATAGAAAGATTCGCAATACCTGCCGGTTTATCATAGGAAATCTGGCTGATTTTGATCCTAATTCAGATAGGGTGAAATACGATGATCTGTCTGAGCTTGATAAATGGGCATTGTTGCGTTTGGAGAAATTAATTCGCCGTGTTACTAAAGCTTATGATCAATATGAATTTCATGTGGTATTTCACTCCATGCATAATTTCTGTACGGTTGATATGAGCAATATTTATTTTGATGTTTTAAAGGATACGCTATATTGTTCACCAGCAGGGGCCCAGGATCGCAGAGCCGCTCAAACCGTTCTTTATGAGATAATTAATGCTTTGGTAGTAATGTTGACGCCCATTCTGGCTTACACCAGTGAAGAAATATGGCAATTTCTGCGTAAGCCCGAAGATCCGGTAAGTGTTCAACTATTGAATTGGCCTGAATTCAGGGATGAATACCTTAATGTTGAAATTGGCGGTCGTATGGATAAAATTTTACAGGTAAGAGAAGTAGTTACCAAAGCCCTGGAAGAGGCTCGGGCAGCTAAAACCATCGGTCATTCCCTGGCAGCGAGCGTAACTATTTATGCCAATGAAGAATGGCTGTCCATGTTAAACGCAACGACTAATCTGGAGAAAATATTTATAGTTTCCAAACTGGAATTGAGTTCAATAGAAAATAAACCTTCGCAATCGGTAAGTCTGGAGAATGTTGAAGGAATTTATGTGCAGGTTGGCCCGGCAGAAGGCGAAAAATGTGAACGCTGTTGGACCATCGACTTATCGGTGGGAACAGATAGTGATTATCCGGTATTATGTAACAGATGCAAGTCGGTCATAATGGAACAGGATAAACAGGAGGGATAACCGTGGAAGAAGGTAAGAAATTAATTATCACGGTTTTAGGATATGACCGGGTGGGAATAATTGCTACTATTTCCGCAATATTAGCTGAAAACCAGGTAAATATCCTGGATATTAGTCAAACCATTCTGCAGGGGTTTTTTACCATGGTGATGGTAGTCGATATGAGCAACAGTAAATGTGAGATTGGCCAGTTAAGAGAACTTTTAGTGGAGGCAGGCAGAAATCTGGGACTGGAAGTTACTGTGCAACATGAAGATATTTTTAAGTTTATGCATCGAATTTAATTAATGATTTATTTTAATTAATCCGGGGACAGGAGGCCGGCAATGCCTTTTCATATCAGTAAAGATGAGATTATGGAAACAGTCAGAATGGTTCAGAGTGAGAATCTGGATATTCGTACCATTACCATGGGTATAAATATCCAGGATTGTCGTCA
>Ga0209312_1000642_pt1 | contig 29669 bp, 28 predicted proteins | sample BioC13SIPDNA_4_FD_185744 | JGI IMG/M metagenome (GOLD analysis project Ga0209312, IMG submission 185744) | Anaerobic biogas reactor microbial communites from Washington, USA - Biogas_R1_B C13 SIP DNA (SPAdes) (version 2) | ecosystem: Engineered > Bioreactor > Anaerobic > Unclassified | place... | reverse complement strand
TTTCTCCAGTGGACCTGGAGGGATTCGAACCCTCGACCTCTTCAGTGCGATTGAAGCGCGCTCCCAACTGCGCTACAGGCCCGTTGCCCTTCCAGATTACAAGACTCACATTCTAACGTTTTGAGCCAGGAATGTCAAGAACAAGTTTGCCGTCTAACCTGGCCGGGTTTTTCTATTCCCGCTCCGTTTCTTGCTTCATACGCCCCAACAATTCGAGCAAGCCCGCTTCACTGCTATGGCTGTGGGGGCCCCTCGCGCGCCAAAGTTCCTTGCCCTGCTGGTCGATCAAGAGCACAAAAATATGCTCCTCATCCTCCAGGTTCAGAGCAGCCCGGAAATCATTTTTGTCCAGGTAAAGCGTGATCGTGCGTTCGCGCGATTTTGGGTTAGGGATGCCTGCCCGCATGCCCTCATTGATAAAAAACTTTGAGAAGGCATTCAAGCTGCGGATGGTGGGTAATTCGTAGTAAACCAGCCCCGGAAACCGGGTTTCAAGGGACTCAGCCAGGCCTATCCAGGTATTTACCTCGTCTTGTTGCCATTGCTGGAAAGCGATAAAGAGCAGGTTGTACTCGCCCGCAAAATCCTGGGGAAGGGTCAGTTTCTCTCTTTGTAAACTTGAACCGCTAACTGTTGGAAAAGTCATTTGGATACCTCTCAAATAAAGAATAAGTCAGTTCAATCAACTGGAAGAACTGCGGTAAGCCAGCAAAACCCGCTCCCGGGCGAACTTGTGATCCACGATCGGAGCCGGGTAGTCGCTGTCAATCTGGAAGCCAAGCTGCTTTTGCAATTCCGCTGGCATCTCCCAGGGGGAGTGAATATATTTCGTGGGTACAAGCCCCAATTCCGGAACCCAACGGCGCACATAATCGCCCTTGGGGTCAAACTTGAGTCCCTGCAGGATGGGGTTAAATACCCTGAAATAAGGCGCGGCGTCTGTGCCTGTGCCGGCGGTCCACTGCCAGCCGCCGTTGTTGGAGGCTGGATCGCCATCCAAGAGGCTCTGCATGAAATAGCGTTCACCCTCCTGCCAGTTGATCAACAAATCCTTGGTCAGGAAGGATGCGGAGATCATGCGGGCGCGGTTGTGCATCCAGCCAGTAGCCTTCAATTGCCGCATAGCCGCATCCACCACCGGGTAGCCTGTCAAACCGGCTTTCCAGGCGGCAAAACCAGCCGGGTCGTTTTGCCAGGGGATATTCCGCAGGTTGGCCCGAAATGCCTCCTGGCGTACATTGGGAAAGTGATAGAGGATGGCAGCATAAAACTCGCGCCAGATGAGCTCGTTGAGCCAGGTTTCTGCTCCATCCTGTGCGGTCGTCAGCACAGCAGCTTGGGAGGCTTGCCGGGCAGCCCACACTGCCTGGCGTGCGGAGAGCATGCCCAGGCGCAAATAAGGGGAAAGTTGCGAGGTGCCATCCAGGTCCATACGGTTGCGCAGCTCGGAGTAGTCCGCTATGGTGGCTTCGATGAAGCCAGAAAGCCTTCGCTGAGCTTCTTGCTCACCCGCTTTGAATGAATCCTCAGCCAGAGGGGAAGACTCCTGGGGGATCTCAAGGCTGTCAAGCTCAGGGGGCGTGGTGATGTGATCCGGGACAGGCAGCGGGTTGCTATTGGCCGGCAGACTGCGCCACTTGCGGCTGAATGGGGTAAAAACCGTGTAAGGGCTGTTGTCAGCCTTGAGCAGCATGTCCGGGGAGAAGACAGTCACTCCTAAGACAAGCTTCAGCGGCAGGAACAGCCCAACCTTCTCGTCCCGCTGACGGGCATAAGGCGAATAATCTTCTTCGGCAAAAATGCTTCCGGCCTTAGTTTCACGCAAGAGTTCAGTCAGCACTTCAAGCGGATCACCCCGCCGCAAAACGAGTCGGCTGCCTCGCTGCTTCAGGCTCTGGTCCAGTTCGCGCAAGCCTTCATACAGGAAAGCCAGGCGCGCCTCGCCCGTGTACTCAGAGGCTAAAAGCTTTGGGTCCAGGATAAAAACCGGCACAACCTGCTCAGCCTCACGCAGGGCTTCTGTCAGGGCTTGATTGTCCTTTAGGCGCAGGTCGCGCCTGATCCACCAGATGGCAACGTTCATACTCTAAATCCTTACATCCTTTTGTCTTTTCAATTATATCAACGCCCAACCTGGGTTTGCCTGCAAGGCCAAACAAGGAAAGTACTTGGTAAGCAATAATGTTGCAAAAAAAATCCAGAGATGGAGAGAAGAAAAAGCCAGCTGTAAATCAGCTGGCTTTTTGCTAGGCTAGGGTCGGTTTAAGCGCCAGTATTGGTGACGGAAGTGGTTTTCCTCTTATCGTCTTTGAGTTTGCGCTTTTCCTTAATTGTCAATTTAGGTTTTTTACGTTCTTCTTTTCCAGCTTTATCTTTGCTTGCCATGGTATCCTCCTATCTCACATGAAGTACATTATTATTATAGCGCAGTTATGCGTAAAGCGTCACGGCAATGGTATTATTATGTATCAGTGCCTCTGGGCGCTTGAGTGATCATCAATAAAAAGGAGATAAATTTTGGAAGAACTCTCAAGGCAGACAAGGATTCGTTACCTGCTGACCTTGTTGATCATGATCACGATTCCCTGTTACCTGTTGGGGTTTATTCTGCTGCGTTTGGACCGCGGTCCACAGCCTAAAAAAGCAACTGCCACTTTTGCGTCAGTGATCACTGAAACGCCAACCATTACATTGACGCCATACTTGACCCGGACGGCTTCGATCACACCAACTGCCACAGCCACTTTTCCCCCAACTGAAACCAGCACCCCAACTGAAATCCCAACCGAAACGGAAATCCCAACTGAAACTCCGCTGCCTACAGATACACCTGTTTTCACTGACACGCCTATTCCAACGGCAACTGAAGAAATACCACCCACAGAAACAGCGCCTCCAACCCAAACTGAGGTAACGGAACCAGAACCTGATACTCCCACTCCAACCCCAAATCCATGAAAGAGGACTATGAGTTTTGAACTGCTTCCCTTCTTAAAATCGATGATCTCTGTAGCGGGTTTATCCGGCTACGAAGACCCGATTCGTGATGTTGTGGTGCCGGTCTGGAAAGACCTGAGCGACCACACCTGGATCAACAGCCATGGTGGACTGCACGCAATCCGCTATGGAAGTGGTCCTGAGCCACGCCCGAAAGTGATGATAGCGGCGCATATGGACGCCATCGGTCTGATGGTGACCGGCATCGATCAAGGCTTTTTGCGGATCACCCAGGTGGGAGGCGTGGACCCACGCATCCTTCCCGGTCAAATGGTGACCGTGCATGCCACAAACACCGGTTTTACAGCTGAATTGCCCGCCATGGTGGTGATGCCCGCCGCACATTTGCTGCCCAAGGATGCAAAAAGTGGACCTCTGCCGCAGAAGTATTTGTTGGTGGATACCGGTTTGCACCCTGATGAAGTCGAGCGTCTTGTGCGGGTGGGAGATGTTATCTCTTTTGCTACCGAGCCGCGCGAATTAAGTGGAGAAACCATCAGCGGACACACGCTGGACAACCGCGCTTCTGTTGCGGCCACAACCGTAGCGCTGGATTTGCTCTCCCGCCGTAAACATCTTTGGGATGTGATTGCCATCGCAACCGCGCAAGAAGAAGTTGGCGGTATTGGAGCAATGGGCAGCGCCTTTGACATCATGCCGGATTTTGCCATCGTCATCGATGTCACCTTTGCCAATGGTCCCGGCGGCGGGGGCATGGGCAACTTCGATCTGGGCAAGACGGTTCCGCTCACCTGGGGGGCTTGTGACCATCCCGCGCTCTACAATGCCATGAAGGCCACGGCTGATGAGTATGAGATTCCGGTAACGCGTGATTTCTCCCCCAGTGGTTCTGGAACAGACGCCTGGGACGTGCAGGTTGCCCAAGCCGGCATTCCGGTGGTTGAACTGGGTATCCCGCTGCGCTACATGCACACCCCTGTAGAAGTTGTTTCCATCAAAGATATCAAACGAGCCGGGCGCCTTATGGCTGAGTTCATAAGCGACCTGCCGCTCGATTTTATGAATACGGTAAAGTGGGAGTAAGCCATGACAGAAAAAATGGAAATCTCCGCAAAATTTGACCCTCAATTTGGTGAGCAAGAGCTCGACCTGCTAAACCGGCTCAGTAACGCCCTGGCAGTTTCTGGGGATGAGCAGGAAGTACGGGCGATTGTTTACGAGGAATTGAAAGAATTCGAAGACAACATGCACACCGATGCCATGGGTAACGTCTTGGTTACCCGTAAAGGGTCAGACCCCGAGCGCATCAGAGTGATGATTGCCGCGCACATGGATGAAGTTGGCTTGATGCTCTTCAAAGAAGACGGTGACGGCTTATTTGAATTCAAAGTTATCGGTGGTGTCGACCCCCGGCAGCTGGTTGGCAAACCGGTCATTATTGGCCGGGATCATGTGCCTGGAGTGATCGGGGCAAAAGCCATTCATCTGACCACAAAAGAAGAACGCGAACAGGTCTTGAAAGTTGAAAGTTTGCGGGTCGATGTGGGTTTGGGCGGCTCAAAATTAGTAAATATTGGCGACCGGGCTACCTTTGCCACCAGCCTGGCCGTGCTTGGACCAAGCTTGCGGGGCAAGGCCTTGGATGACAGGTTGGGCGTTTTCAACCTGATCCAACTGCTCAAGAACGCCCCCGAAAACATTGACCTTCTGGCAGCTTTCACCGTCCAGGAAGAATTGGGACTTCGCGGCGCGAAAGTGGCAGCTTACCATTTCAACCCGGATATCGGCCTCGCCATGGATTCAACGCCGGCCAATGATATGCCCGATTTTGACGGCGAACCGGTCTCAAGTTACAACACAAAACTTGACGGTGGACCGGCAATTTATCTCATGGATGGAGCCACAATTGGGGATCATCGCCTGGTAAAATGGCTGACTGAAACAGCCGATGCCGAAGGCATCCCCTGGCAGTACCGTCAACCCGGCAAAGGCGGAACGGACGCGGGCTCTATTCACAAGACCCGCTCAGGCGTCCCCAGCGTTTCTGTTTCAGTTCCGCAGCGCTACTTGCACTCAGCTGCCGGGATGGTCCGGATCGCTGACGAATTAAACACCTTGAAATTGATGCATGCCGCTCTTTCGCGGCTTGATAAAACGATCATTAACCCGCAGGAGAGAAATTAATGGAAACTACAACCAATAAAAACGAAACTTTTCAAAATTTACTGCAAACGCTGGTTGAAACCCCCGGACCCTCCGGCTCTGAGCATCTGATCCGCCAAAAAATTGAGCAGGAAGTCCGTGAATTTGCTGACGAAATTTACACCGACGCGCTTGGAAACCTGATTGTTCGCAAGGACAGTAAAGGAGAAGGTGGAAAAAGGGTCATGGTTTCTGCTCACGTTGATGAGATCGGCCTGATGGTAACCCACATCGATGACAACGGCTTCGCCCGCTTCATCATGATTGGCGGCGTCAGCCCCTATACCTGCCTGGGTGGACGGGTGTTGTTCATGAACGGCACACAGGGGGTGATCGGGTTGGAACGCTTGGACAAGGATGAAAAACCCAGCCTTGAAAAAATGTTTATCGACACCGGCGCTACCTCCAAAGAAGATTGCAAAATCAGTGTTGGCGATGTCTGCGGATTTGAACGGCCATTCCTTGATTTGGGCAAACGTTTGGTAGCCAAATCGATGGATGACCGGGTGGCCGTGGCGGTTGCCATTGAAGCGCTAAAACGAATTGAAATCACTCCCAATGAGATTTTCTTTGTGTTCAGCGTCCAGGAAGAAGTTGGTATCCGCGGCGCTATCACAGCCGCTTACGGCGTTGATCCTGAAGTCGGCATAGCTGTGGATGTTACCCGCACTGGTGATACCCCCAAGAGCAACAAAATGGAAGTTGCCTTGGGTAAGGGTCCAGCCATCAAGGTGAGAGACTCCTCCTTCATAGCCGATCCAAAAGTTGTCAATTGGATGGTCCGTGAAGCCAAAGAGCAGGGAATGCCCTATCAGATGGAAGTTTTGGAAGCAGGCGGTACTGACGGCGCGGCTATCCAACGCACCCGGGCGGGAGTGCCTGCCGGCTGTCTTTCCATCCCTTGCCGCTACATCCACTCGCCCTCTGAAATGGTTGATCGTGAGGACTTGGAACACAGCGTGAGCTTGTTGAGTGCTTTGTTGAGTAAAGGCATCCAGCTTTAAAGATTAGCTCTCAAGATGCTTTACAATAAGGTCTATGAAAAATAAGAAGCATCAATACCGCAAGGATGGACTAAAAAGGCTTGCATTGTCAGTTCTTTTACTGACAATGCTCACGCTTACAGCCTGTGAAAGTCTGCCTTTCGACTTAGACTTACCCTGGGCTCTGCCCACTTCTGTAGTGCCAGAAAGCACGGAAGAACCTGAACAGGATCTGACGCCAAGCCCTGAAAATGAGACTGAGCTTACGGAAACTCCCGCGTTGCCGCCTTCAAAGCTAATCCTCTGGCTGCCGCCGGCATTTGACCCCAATAATGAAAGCGAAGCGGGAACAATCCTGCAGGAGAAGTTAAATCTCTTCGCTTACGAGAACAAAATTGAAATCATTGTGCGCGTAAAATCGCAGACCGGTGCTGGCAGCCTGACGGATGCACTGACAGCCGCCAAAGCAGCTGTGCCCGAAGTGCTGCCGGATCTGATCGCCCTCTCCGCGCCAGAACTTCAGCTGGCAGCAGAAAGAGACTTGATTTACCCTCACGAGGCTTTAACCCAGCTCTTGGATGAGAACGATTGGTATCCTTTTGGTCATCAACTGAGCGAAGCTGACGATCTTATCGTGGCTGTTCCGGCAATTGGCGATTCACTCTCCCTTGTTTATGACTCAGTCTATCCCTTCATCCCATCAGATGACTGGACCAATGTAAAGGGCAACTATGGTTATTTTGCCTTTGCGGCTGACGATCCGCAGGGAAAATTCCTGCTGCTCCTGTATATGGCAGTTGGCGGAGAAGTGATGGACGGCCAGGGCTACGCGCTTCTGCAGGAAGAGCCGCTGATTGAGGCACTGCAAATTCTTAAAGATGGTCGGAATGCGCGTCACATTAGCAGCCTGTCATTGGGATTTCAAAACGAAAGCCAACCCTGGCAATCTTTTCTGGACCGCGCTTTGAATACCGCGGTAGTGCCGGTCAGTTTGGTTTTGACCGGTCTGGATGAAAGCAAAGATCAGCCTGATCCCGCTTTGACCCAACCCGATTTCAGTCTCGGCACCGGGTCAGCCTGGGCTTTGGGGAGCCCGGATCCTGCCAGGCAAGAATTAGCCTTGAAATTGCTGAGTCAATTATCTGAAACAGAATTTTTAGCCAGGTGGAGTGAAGCCATGGGTAAACTCCCAGCCAGACCTTCTGCCTTGGGCTATTGGACCCATCCCACCCTGAAACCCGCTTTGGAAGTGATTGCTCAAAATGTGGAGCTCTATCCTCCTGAAGATATTTTAAACAAACTTGGTCCCATCCTCAGGAATGCTACCCTGCTGATATTACGAGATAACGCCAGCGTCAGTGAAACTGCCCGTTTGGCTGTTGAGAGCGTGAAATAAAGATGGAAGAAAAAGATTCTTCCCCCGTTAGCACCAGAAAAAACTCCAGAGGAGTTGTTGGAACTGTGATCGTGCTGGCTGTCATGGCGCTTGCCCTGATCGTTTTTGTGATGATCAATGAACGAACCCCGCTAGTAGAATTAGTTTCGCAAACCCAGACCGCCCAGGTGCAGGACGCGCTGCTTTTGTCTACAATGGTCCCCTGTGAAGACCCTGAAATTGACCCCGTTCCGATCAATCCGGTTGTCAATGTGAATGGAATCGTGATCATGGGAGGTGCCTTGGTGCTGATTGTGCTGGCAGCGGTCTTGAGGGAAGCTTTATTGACTCGTAAGGAGCCATAGGTTTTTTGATGAATCGAATTGAATATTTTCAAGAACAATTGAACAGCTCAACTATGGATGCTGTGGTGATCAACCCTGGTGCCAGCCTGAAGTATCTGACAGGCTTGGATTTCCATTTGATGGAACGCCCGGTCATCCTTTTTATTTCCAAGCGGGATAAACCGAGGATCATCCTGCCCAAACTTGAAGTGGCAAAACTTGAAGACTTGGATTCGGAGATCCAACCTTATTTATTTGGGGACGATCCCAGCCAATGGGGGTTGGTCTTTCAGGAAGCTTTGGCTGCTTTTCAAGGCAAAGCCTTGCGCGTAGGTGTGGAACCAACACGTTTGAGATTTTTGGAGCTTTCGTTTTTACGACAGGTTCTCCCGCAAGCCGATTTTATTGATGGCAGCGCTTTGTTTTCAGGTCTGCGTATGCACAAGGACGAAAATGAAATCAAGAAAATGCGGAGAGCGGCTGAAATCGCTGAAAACGCATTGCTGGCAACCTTGCGCAAAGTCAGAATAGGACAGACAGAAAAAGAGATCGCGGCGGAGTTGTTGATCCAACTCTACCAACACGGTTCTGACCAGGAATTGCCTTTTGCGCCAATCGTCTCCACTGGTCCCAACAGCGCCAATCCGCATGCTTCTCCAACTGACAGAAAACTTGCTGAGGGAGACCTGCTGCTGATCGACTGGGGGGCAAGCTTTGAGGGGTACGCCTCTGATATAACGCGCTGTTTCTATTTGGAAAATTTACCTGATCGGATGCGGGATGTCGCCGAAACCGTTCAAAGAGCCAATCATTACGCGGTCTCGGCTGGAAAAATGGGAATGAAGGCTGGCGAGATCGACCACATTGCCCGGCAGGAAATCGAAGAGAGCGGTTATGGGAACTATTTTATCCATCGCACAGGCCACGGTCTGGGCATGGAAGCCCACGAACCTCCTTACATTTTTGCGGATAATGATCAGATCCTTGAAAAAGGCATGGTTTTTACGGTTGAACCAGGCATTTATTTGCCCGGAGAAGGCGGTGTGCGCATCGAAGACGATGTCGTTGTCGGCGAGGATGAACTGATGAGCTTGACCTCGCTGCCCAGGGAAGTAATGACGATCGAACGCTATTTGGAACTAATGGATCTGTTTGCCAACCTATGATGAACGTAAGCTATGAAACCTTGACCATCGGCCCGATGGGTAATAACATCTACTTCCTAATTGATGAGGACAGCAAAGATTGTGTCATCATTGACCCGGGCTTCCGCCCGAAAACCCAATTGGATTTTATTCAGGAACACGGCTGGAATTTGCGTCAGATCTGGATTACCCATGGGCATTACGACCACACCGCCGGGGTCAAGACCATCAGCGAAGCTTTTAAACCCAACATCCCCATTGCCATGCACTCCGTAAGTTTTAATTGGGCTAAAGAGAACCCTTCAGATCTGGAATTTGGCGTTTCGGTCGATGATGTCCCCAGGGTGGACATCCCTCTCCTGCAAGGTAAATGGTTGAGCATCGATCCGGATAGCTCTGAAAAAGTGGTCGAGGTCAGGGACATTTCCGGGCACAACCCTGGTTCAGTCTTGTTTTATTGCCCCTGTTTGAAAATTGCCGTGGTAGGGGACGCAATCTTCAAAGAAAGTATCGGGCGGACCGATTTTCCAGGCAGTGACCACGCCTTGTTGCTCAAGAATATTCGCGAACAAGTTTACACCCTGCCTGATGATACAGTTTTGTTACCAGGGCACCTGGGACCAACCACAGTCGGGCACGAGAAGCGCTTCAATCCATTTGTAAGAGCCTAACCTAATTTCTTTTTGACACCGCAAGCCTGATGGTTGCGCCTGTTTATTCAGGCATTTCCAAGCCGCCGCTTGCAGCCATCCAATCCACAATACTTTCAACAGCCTTGGGGATATCATTGTCGCTCACATCCACCCGCAAAACCGGCAGGAGCGAACGACTGACAAATTCTTCAAATACATCCTGTTCGCGTTTGAACTGCTCCAGGTCGTCATATTGTTTGGGATTTCCGGAAACTTTCAGGCGTTCTTCACGGGCGGCGGCAAATGACTCGGTTGAGCGGGTGCAGAAAATCAGGCGAAAATTGAGCGGAAGCAGCCGTTCTTCCAGCCAGGTAAAGTCAAAGTCTTTTCCGTAACTTAGATGCTGCACTACTTGGGTGGAAATATGAAAACGATCTATCACCCAGGAATAATAGCGATTGAGCTCAAACAGCTTTACCCAGGTCTGGTAGCTTTCCATTGCCTGGGCTTCTTCTTCGGGGGCAAAATTGATCAAACCTCGCCCCCAGGGGTAATTGGTGAAAGTGCACCATTCAGCCGAAATCAAGGGTGAATGATAGCGATATTTGCGCGGACCGGTGAACCGGGGGTGCTCGTTCAGTTCGAAGGCGATCTCCGTTTTGAAGGTCAACCTGGTTCCTTCCAGGATCACTTTTGGGGTTAGTTTGGACATTTTATACCTCTTGACTGCGATGATCACCCTGCTTGGCTTATTGCTTGACTATGCTCATTAGTCAATTTTAATCTTTTCTAAATTTTCTGGGAGTAGCAATGATGATGTTTCACTAAAATTTTGCCTCTATCCCAATGACCATGCAAAACCTCAAAGCAATTCGTAATTTGAGTTTTCAAAAGACCTCACCGTAAAATCAAGCTGGGAATATAATAAGCAGATTCGTTTTAAACATACCCACAATCGGAGTATCTCATGGATAGTATTGAAGTGAAAGATCTGACCAAGTATTATGGAAAATCCCGCGGGATAGAAGAGCTCAGCTTTTCAGTCCGGGAGGGCGAGATTTTTGGCTTTATCGGCCCCAACGGAGCAGGCAAATCAACCACCATCCGGCTCTTACTTTCTCTGATCCATCCCACGGCGGGGGAAGCCTTCATTTTTGGTAAAGACGTCACCAAAGATGGTCCGGATATTCGCAAGGATATCGGATATTTGCCCTCAGAGGTCTTTTACTATGACAATATGCGGGTGGCTGACCTGCTGAATTATTCAGCCAGCTTTTATCCAGGCGATCACAAAAAACGCATTGATTATCTGGCTGGGGTGATGGAGCTGGATATGAAGCGCAAGATCCACGACCTCTCTTATGGCAACAAGAAGAAAGTGGGCATTGTGCAAGGGCTGCTGCACAACCCTAAATTGCTTTTCCTGGATGAACCCACCAGTGGGCTTGACCCTTTGATGCAGCGGAAATTCTTTGAATTGATCCGGGAAGAAAATAAAAAGGGAGTGACCGTATTCTTCTCTTCACATTTTTTGGGAGAGGTCCAGCGCCTGTGTGACCGGGTCGGGATTATCCGTGAAGGCCGCATGGTTGAGATCTCCGACATTAAAACGCTGCAAAAGAATAATTACAAAAAAGTCCGTTTTATTTCCAATGGCAATGAAATCAAGTTCGATCTGCCTGGGGTCAGCAATCTCCAGAAAGAGGACAGCTGGACCGAGTTTTTCTACTCAGGCGATATTAATCAAGTCCTGAGAAAATTGAGTGATTTATCGGTTGAAGATCTGATCATCGAAGAACCTACGCTTGAAGAGATCTTCATGCATTATTACGAGTAGGCGACCCATGAACAAAGCCATCTACCGTTACGAACTACGCCAACGCTGGCCATCCGTTGCTATTTGGGTTGGATCCCTGACCGGATTACTCCTGGTTTTCATGTCGCTCTTCTCCAGCTTCACCAGTGATATGGCGGCCATGAACCAGATGCTTGAAAATTTCCCTCCTGAATTTAAAGCGGTCTTCAGCCTGAACGCGCTTGATCTGGCCACGCTGGAAGGTTACTTTGGCTTTTGCTTCATCTTCTGCCAACTTTGCCTGGCAATTCAGGCCGCTAATTATGGGCTCAGCCTGATATCGGTGGAGGAAGCTGAACTGACGGCAGATTTTTTGCTCACCAGACCGGTCAGCCGTCCCACCATCCTCACCAGCAAGCTTATGGCTGCCTTGAGCAGCTTGTTGATCACCCAAATTCTTTTTTGGATCGCCAGCCTGGCCAGTATTAGCTTATTTAAGGGCGACGCGGACTATGATCTGAGGGCGATTGCTCTCCTGCTGGGAAGCACTGTGATTTTTCAGCTGGTCTTTTTCAGCGTGGGTTTGCTCCTTTCGCTGCTGGTGCGGCGCATGAATAGCGTCACACCCTGGAGTCTGGGTCTGGCTTTTGGAACCTATGTGATCAGTGCCTTCAGCGGCGTCCTAGGGGATGTGACGCTTGAATACCTGAGCCCTTTCAAGCATTTTGACGCCGGGAGGATCATCCGGGAATTGCAGTACGACCTGCCCCTGGTTCTCCTGGATGTGGTGCTCATCCTTGTGGCTGTCGGCTTGTCTTACTGGCTTTATCAAAAACGCGACATTGCTTCGCCCTCTTAGGAGCAGGATATGAGAATGTATTTTCGAGAATTGAAAGCTGGAATAAAGTCGCTCCTGATTTGGACAGTAGTGATTGCTTTTCTAATCATCGTGGCAGTTGGCAAGTTTGCTGCTTTTGAGGGTAATCCTGAAAGTCTGGCTATCCTGGACACTATCCCGCCGCAGCTTCTGGACGCGCTAAGCATGCGCGCTTTCAACCTGACCACGCTGGAGGGTTTTTTTGGGGTCATGTTTGTCTACTTTACCCTGATGGGCGCGATGGCCGCGGCGCTTTGGGGTAGTGAGGCAATCGCAAAAGAAGAACGTGATCGCACGGTGGAATTTACGCTTGTGCTTCCGGTCCAGCGCAAACAGATCGTCACCGCCAAACTGCTGGCTGCCCTGACCAACTGTGCCTTGTTTGTTCTCTTCACCTTGCTGATCTCAGTGCTGGCTGTGCGCGCCTACGCCCCCGCAAAATCCATGTTTGATTTTCTGCGTCTGGAGATGCTGGCAATGTTCCTGATCGAATTGGTCTTCCTAAGCATGGGAACCATGCTGGCTTGTGCCTCAAAAAACCCCCGCAGGGTGGGTTCCGTGGGCATCGGGCTGATTCTGGTGTTCTACTTTATCAGTATTCTCGCCGGGATGCATGAGAAATTGACCTGGTTGAAATACCTGACCCCCTTCGGCTGGTTCAACGCCAGCGATTTTTACCGCAGTGGAAGCTTTGAACCTTACGCTTTGGTGCTAACGGGAATCACGGTTGTGGTTTTCCTGTTTGTGGCATACGCTTCTTACGACCGTCGGGATTTATACATTTAGGCCATAACAAAACTTAAAGAAAAAAGCTTCCTGATTTTCTCAGGAAGCTTTTTTGTTGACAAATCGAATAGCTTACTTTGCGTAACTGACCGAGCGTGTTTCCCGGATGACCGTTACCTGGATCTGACCCGGATACTGCATGGTTTGTTCAATTTCGTTGGCAATGTCCTTGGCAATCACGTGAGCCTGGTAATCATCGATTTCTTCAGGTTTGACGATGATGCGCACTTCACGCCCAGCCTGGATGGCATAACTCTGCTCCACGCCTTCATGGCTGTTGGCGATGGTTTCAAGCGCTTTGAGGCGCTTGATGTACTGCTCCAGATCTTCTCGGCGGGCACCGGGGCGAGCCCCGGAAATGGCGTCTGAAGCCTCAACCAGGATGGCCTCAACCGATTCCTGTTCAGTTTCATGGTGATGGGAGGCGATGGCGTTGACAACCTTGGGGTTGACACCGTGCCGGCGGGCAAATTCTGCTCCCAGCAGGGCGTGCGTGCCTTCAGAGTTGTGGTCCATGGCTTTTCCGAGGTCGTGCAAGAGGGCTGCAGCGCGGGCAACTTCAACATCAGCCCCTAGTTCCGCTGCCAGAATACTGGCGATTTTGGAGGTTTCAACCGCATGGGCTAATTGGTTCTGGCCGTAAGAGGTACGGTATTTCAGGCGGCCAAGTTTTTTGACAACCTCTGGATGCAGCCCGTGGACCCCTGCTTCGTAGACTGCTTCTTTACCGGCTTTGATAATGTCCTCATCCATTTCTTTGCGTTCTTCTTCCAGGATCTTTTCGATATAAGCTGGATGGATGCGGCCGTCATTGACCAGGCGGGTCAGCGTGCGGCGGGCAATTTCCCGGCGGACGGAATCGAAACAGGAAACGGTAACAGCTTCGGGCGTGTCATCCACGATCACGTCCACACCGGTGGCTTGTTCAAAAGCGCGGATATTGCGCCCGTTGCGGCCGACGATACGGCCTTTCATTTCTTCGTTGGGTAATGTCACCAGGGAAGTGGTCACTTCGGCAACCTTGTCGGAAGCGACTCTTTGGATGGCGTCCGCGATCAGTTCGCGGGCTTTTTCCATGCCAGTTTCGCGTGCTTCAGTTTCAATCTGGCGTATGATACGGGCCATGTCAGCGTGAGATTCTTTTTCAACTTCTTCCAAAAGGATGCCGCGGGCTTCATCAACCGTCATTTCGCTGACCCTCTGTAATTCTGCGGCGCGTTCTTCATATAGCATGTCAATTTCGTTGGCGCGCTTGTCGACCCGGCTTTGGCGTTTATTGAGATTGTTCTCCCGCTGCTGCATTTGGTCAAAGCGATAGTCAAGTTCTTCCCGGCGTTTGATCAGTCTTTCGTCTTCTTTGTTTAGATCATTGCGGCGGTTTTGGATCTCGCTTTCAGCGTCTCTGATAATTTTGAGCGCCGAATCTTTGGCTTCCAACTCGGTTTGGCGGGCTTTTTCACGAGCCTCAGAGAGGATGTCGTTACTGCTTTGTTTTAGTTTTTCTTCTTTGCTTTTACGGATCATCGAAAAAATCAGATAACCGATGACAATACCCAGAACCAAGGCAATGGCAGCCCAAACTAGAGCCATGCTCTGTCCTGGTGGACCTGCTTGTAATAATGTTTTCATTGTGTCAATTGCTCCATTTTCTATGTTCCAAACCCTCTGGTTCTTTGTTTTCTTGCCATAGCTGGGGCAGGCATTCCTTTACTGTGGAATAGGAGAAACCCCTCCGCTGCAAAGCGGCTCCAAGTTTTTGGAAATACTCCTGCTTTTCTAATTTTTGGTAACGTTTGTTGAGTTTTCGGCCGGCTGCCAGCGCGAGCTCAAGATCGTCCAGCTCAGCAGCTTCAAAAACCTCCAGGATGGCCTCATCGTCCACCCCTTTTTGCCGCAGTTCCATCTTCATCATGCGTTGACTGCGAGGGCGAAAGGTCTGTCGGTTTTCAATCCAGTCACTGGCGAACTTGGCGTCATCGATCAGCTTTTCAGCTTGAAGATACGCAAGTATCCTTTCAATCAGTGACTCTTGATAGCCTTTTTTCTGCAAATAGCGCAGCATTTCCTGCCTGGATCGACTCCGATAGCTCAAATAGCGCAAAGCCTTGCCCAGGGCGCTCTCATACTCGTCCTTGGACAACAAGCGATCGATATCGTTTTCTGTGAGTTTCTGCCCAACAGAAAGCCAGGCTGCAGCTACCCGGTCAAGCGAAAACGCGTATTCGCCATCCAGGTGTATATTGACCCGGTTTCGATTGCGCTGTTGCGCTTGAATGCTTGTGATTTGCTTTTCCATCGTTACCAAAAAGCCATGGCTTGCGACCATGGCTTTGATGTTCACGATAAGACGGTGGTTAGCGTTTTGGAACCTTTTCAGTTATAAACGAAACCACAAAAACAGTTGATAGGGTTTAAACTTTGTCCGATTACTGTTCCTGTGTGTCCATTTGCCTAAATTGTTTGTGCTCCATAGCTTTTCGGAGCGATTTTTTCCAAAAGTCGGCAGACGCTGCTCCGCCGTTTCATTAGCTAACCTATCTTTTTGTTCTCAAAATCCATGATTCGCAAAAAGAACCATGAGTGTGTGTTTGTTGTTACATAGATTATACAATAAATATCTGAAACTCGAAACGTCAATTTTAGTTAACATCCTACATTCTTCTTTAATACAATTTATGCAAACTGATTCGCTACATCTATAGGTTGAGACTTATTCTCGTGCTAAAATATGAGAATGGAACAGAAACAAGAACAAGAGGATTTTATGACACCAGCTGTTAAGTCGCATCAAAAGCAGCGCTTTTGGCAGATCATTGTGCCTGTGGTTCTGATCAGCTTGTTGCTGCTTGCCGGCCTGGTTTGGCTGATCCTTACTGGTGGCACTCAGACCCTCAGCCTGAGCAACTTGAGCGGCGCCGCGTTGGTCCTGCTTGCTCTGCCTTTCTTTTTGATCACCCTGGTCACCCTGGTCATTTTGGCTGGAATAATTTTTGGGCTCTCAAAATTGAAAGCGGTTATTCCCCAGGCGGGGCTGACAGTGCTGCAAATTTTTGAAAAAATACGCTGGTACATGCGCAAGGGGGCGGATATCAGCGTTCAACCTTTGTTGATCTTTAACCAAAATTCTGAAAAATTTAAACAGGCTTTTCGCAGTCTGAATACAAGGCTTCTTGATAAAGGAAAATAATCATGAATCAATCGATGAAAACCGTTACACTGATTGTCGGAACTTTGCTGGGCGCTTTTCTGGGCTACCGGACTGCTCTTAATTTCATTGATGCGGCAGAAGAAAGTACGGACAAACTTCCAATCACAGCCTCTCAAGGCTTGCAGGTGGGTCTGACAGCTGTCAACGCTTTAAAACAAATCTCAAAAATCAGTCATACGCACTCATAGACAAGGATTTTTTTGTTCGAACTTACTTTTTTAGGAACGTCCGCCTCTGCGCCTTCGATTAAACGCGGTCTTTCCTCTCTTGTTGTGCAACATGATGGCTTCCGTTTCATGGTCGATTGTGGTGAAGGCACCCAGCGCCAAATTCTGAAAAGTGGAATAGGCTTTAAACGGCTGAATCATATCCTCCTGACACACGGACATTTGGATCATATCTTGGGCTTGGCAGGGTTGCTCTCAACCTTTTTGCGTTGGGAAGCCATTGAAGAAGTCAATATTTACGGCAGCCGCCACACCATGGAAAGGGTTGACGACCTGATCAATGGCGTCGTTCTGCGCAATCAACAACCTCCCATTCCGGTAAATCTGCTTGACATCAAACCGGGTCTGATTTTCAGCTCAGACAAGTTTGAAATCACAGCTTTCCCTGTCTCTCACCGCGGGTCTGCTTCGCTTGGATTTCGCTTTGACGAGTTCGGGCACAGGCCTTTTATCCCGGAAGCCGCTGAAGCGCTGGGGATCCCCCCCGGACCCTGGCGAAAAGACCTGGTTGAAGGCAAGCCCATCACTCTTCAGGACGAGCGCGTGATCGATCCGGATCAGGTGCTGGGTCCTGAGCAGCCTGGCACAAGCCTGGTTGTGGTTGGTGACGTTGGCAAACCGGAAAAATTGGCGGAGTATGTCAGCGGCGCGGATGGCCTGGTGATGGAAGCGACTTATCTGAATGATGAGGTCGAAATGGCGGATGTCTACGGACATACCACCGCTGAAAAGTCCGCTTTGCTTGCCAAAGAGAATGGCGTGAAACAATTGATCCTGACCCATGTCTCCCGACGTTACAGAGACGAAGACATACTCAACGAAGCCAGAGCCGTTTTTCCGAACACTTTTTTGGCACGGGATTTTGACAACTACCAAATCAAACGTGAAAGTTAATAGTTGGAAACTGATTGATCTGTCCCTATGGAAGACTCCTTTTTTATGATGGAAGAAAAACAACTCATTCTTGCCTCCGCTTCTCCCCGCAGAACCGAGTTGCTGCGTCTGCTGGGGCTGCCTTTTTGCACCCGCCCCACCCATATCGAAGAAAGCAAACTCCCAGACGAAAGCCCACAGGACTATGTCAGGCGCATGGCATTTGAAAAAGGTAAAGCGCATTCAGCCGCTCCCAATGAGTTTGTGCTTTCCGCGGATACCATCGTCGAGTTGGACGGCGTGGTTTTGGGCAAACCGCTGGATTTGGCCGATGGTGAGCGGATCCTGAAACAACTCCGCGCACGAACCCATAAGGTTCATACCGCCCTGACTCTTCAAAACGCCAGCGATTACTCTAGTTTTTCTGATAGCTGTGAAACCCTCGTGCCCATGCGCGACTATTCTGATGATGAGATCCACCAATACCTGGCCCGGGATGAATATCTTGACAAGGCTGGCAGTTACGCCATCCAGGACAGCCAGTTTCATCCGGTCACAAAGGTGGAAGGCTGTTACGCCAATGTGATGGGTCTGCCGCTTTGCCATGTCTACCGGCTGCTGAAAAAGGCTGGACTTGGATTGGACGTGGATATCGCCAGCGCCTGTCAGCGGTATAATCACATCACTTGCGAGGTATTTCCTTTAATACTTCAGGATATTGATGATGAAAAGACTGAATAAAGTCCTGATCCTTTTTGTGTGTTTGGGCATCGCTTTGAGTGCCTGTAAACCTGTTGCGACAGTTGAACCAACTGAGGTTCCAACCATTCCTACTTCCTTGCCGACACCAAGCGTCAACATTGAAACCGTCCCGGATGTTGAAGAAGCCGCCAAAGCCTATCTTGAACTTTGGAAAGCGGAAGATTACGCGGCTATGTATGCCCAGCTCAGCCGGCTTAGCAAAGACGCCTTCACCCAGGAGGACTTTGAAGCCAGCCTCAAGGATACGGCTGTAAAACTGACCATGCAAGGCATGGATTACCAGATTCTCTCCAGTATGCTCAATCTGACCACATCCCAGGTCAGTTATCAGCTCGATTATGAAACAGCCCTGCTCGGCAATATCAGCCGGCAAACGATCATGAATTTAATTTTGGAAGAAAACCAGTGGCATATACAATGGGATGCCAGCATGATGCTTCCGGAGTTAGCCAATGGAAATTACCTTGAATTGGTGATTGAAGTCCCGGCCAGAGGCAATATCTACGCTTCAGACGCCTCTGACAATTATCCTTTGGTCTCTTTTGAAGATGCTGTGACCCTGATGGTCACTCCGGGCAATATCGAAGAAGGCACTGAGAATGGCATGGTTTCCCTGCTTGCCCGGGTTCTTTCCCGCTCTGAGGACAGCATCCGGGAAGAATATGATGACATTTCTGACTATCAATACGCAATTATTGGCGATATTACCGCTGAAACAGCCAACGAGTACTATGACCGCCTCAGCAATTATGCAGGGATCAGCATGACAAATTTCAGGTCGCGTTTTTATCATGACGGTGGCATCGCCCCGCACGTGACTGGCTATGTGCTCAATGTTCCCGTTGAAGAATTGGAATACTATCAGCGCCTGGGCTATACCGGCGATGAAAAGATCGGCGCTTCTGGCTTGGAAGCCTGGGGCGAGGAGTATCTGGGTGGAACGCACGGCGCGGATTTATACGTCAAGGATCTGCAAGGGCAGGTGTTGACGAAAATCGCGGAAGCGGATGCCAAGCCCGCCCAATCCATCTACACCACCATCAACAGCCAGCTGCAATACTGGCTGCAGCAAAGTTTGGGCGACCAGGTTGGGGCAATTGTTGTGATGGAACGGGACACGGGCAAGGTCATTGCCATGGTTTCAAACCCTGGGTTTGACCCCAACGTCTTTGTTGGTCCGTCCTATACCTACTATTCCATCGCGGAAGTTACCCAAAATCCCTTCAATCCCATGTATAACCGGGCAGCTCAGGGTGTTTATCCCCCGGGCTCTGTTTTCAAAATTGTCACTATGGCTGCCGCGCTTGAAACCGGCGTCTTCACCAAGGATTATCCATATTTCTGTGACAGCCTCTGGTATGAGCTGGATGGTTGGGTAGGCAAAGACTGGACCTACGATAAGGGCTTTGGAGCTTCAGGATTACTGACCCTGCAGCAAGGCTTGATGCGCTCCTGTAACCCCTGGTTCTGGCATATCGCCTATACCCTCTGGAACGATGGCTATCGAACCGCTCTCCCGGACGTTGCTTACGGCTTCGGCTTGGGTGAGAATACCGGTATCGAAATTCCTGAATTTCAAGGTAACCTTAACCGCGAGCCAACAGACATAAACGAATATGTCCAGATGGCGATCGGACAGAGTACCTTGCAGAATAGCCCCTTGCAGATCGCCAATTTTGTCGCCGCGATTGGTAACGGCGGCACACTGCACCAACCAACCGTAGTGGAGCGCATCGGCATGACAGGGCAGGACCCGGTCTATGAGTTTGAGCCCAAAATTTTGGGTCAGCTGCCAGTCACCACCGAAAATATTGAATCCATCCAGGAAGCCATGATCATGGTCATCCGCAATCCAAGCGGAACGGCTAACTTCCAATTTAGAAATTATCCCTACAACATTGCCGGCAAAACCGGCACAGCTGAAAATCCAATGGGCACATCGCACGCCTGGTTTGCTGGCTATACCTATGAGAACGACCCGGAAAAACCGGATATCGCCATTGCCGTCATCCTCGAAAATGCTGGCGAAGGCTCAGAAATGGCCGCGCCCCTTTTCCGTCGGGCAGTTTCCCTCTACTTCACTGACAACGAGAGCAGTGGTGGCACCATGCCCTGGGAGGAAAGCCCCTACATCCCCGCGCAACCGGAAGAAGAGGAATAGCTTGCAATTCAATCAAAGGCTGCATGACTGATCTGCTCCAGGGTTTGGTAATTCGCACTCAGGCTGGGTACCAGTACGTCCGCACAGAGCGCGGTGACTATCGCTGCCGCTTGCGGGGGCGTCTGCGCCAGGGCAGAGCTGAGGGAGACCTGGTGGCTGTGGGGGATCAGGTGCTGATCCAGCCCCAGGAAGATATGACCGGCAGCATTGAAAAAGTGCTGCCCCGCAAGAGTGTTTTTTCCAGGCAGCTTTCCGGCATCAATTACGAGTATCGGCAAATTATTTTGGCTAATGCTGATCTGGCAATGTTGGTTTTTGCCTGCGCCGATCCCGAGCCAAAACTACGCATGCTCGACCGCTTCCTGGTCATCACTGAAAGAGCGCATATCCCCGCCGTGATCATCGTCAACAAAATAGATTTATGCGGTCTCGAGCAAGCCAAAGAGATTTTTTCACTGTATGATAAAATTGGTTACGAAGTCTTGTACGTTTCCGCTTCAACCGGCGAAGGCGTCGAAGAGATAAAAAAGCATCTCAAAGGCAAATTAACCACCCTGGCCGGTCCTTCCGGCGTCGGTAAATCAAGCCTGATCAACCAGATCCTGCCTGGCGTCAAACTGGAAACCAAGGAAGTCAGCCAGGGCTTGGGCAAAGGCAAAGGCCGGCATACCACCCAGGTCAGGCAGCTTTTTGAGGTGTCAGAAAATGGCTACATCGCGGATGTGCCCGGTCTGCGCACTTTGGCATTATGGGATATCGAAGCGGAAGAACTGGACGCTTATTTCAAGGAGATCGCTCCGCTTGTGCCTGAATGTCAGTTCAATGACTGCAGCCACTCGCATGAGCCGGGCTGCGCGGTGCAAAAAGCCGTCGCGGAAGGGAAAATCCACCCGAGCCGCTATGACTCTTACTTGCGCTTGCGTTTTCCTGATGGCGATTTGGAGGAAGAAGAATGAAAAAATCAAGGATGATTATGGTCCTTTTGGTAATAAGTCTTTTGTTGGCGGCTTGTGCTGAAACAAGCCCAACGGCTAGCCCCACCCAACCGGAAGCGACTGCGACAGCGACGCTTGCGCCAACTCCAACCCCAACAGAAATCCCCCCTTTAGTCCTGAATGTCTGCATGGCAGTGGAACCGCAAGGGCTTTATCGCTATAACGGTCAGGAGAGCCTTGCCAAAGCAAGCCTCTTCAGCGCGATCTACTTTGACCTGCTTGCCAAAAATCTGGCTGACGGCAGTCCGCTCTATTTTGAACAGGAGATTAGCCAGGAAAGTGGCGCGATCCAGCTTGATGTCGTCCCGGTTACATCCGGTCAGCCTGTACTTGACGCCAAAGGCAACCTGGTCTATCTCTCAGAAGGTACCTTAATTGAAGCACCTTTCAACCAGTCTAGCGCCGATCCGATAGTATGGGATCAAAGTCAGGAATATTTTATGAATCAATTCCGGGTCAGCTTCCACTTGAAACCGGATTTAAAGTGGTCAGATGGCCAACCCTTGACCGCGGAAGATTTTGTTTTTTCCTACCACCTGGAAGAAAGAGCCAACCTGGGACACAACAAATGGTTTTTGGACCGCACCGCCAGTTTGATCGCGGAAGACGAACACACCCTGGTTTGGACCGGCATCCCCGGTTTTGTGCCCAATGAGCATTTGGACTTGATCCCGCAGCCGCTGCCGGAACACCAGTTAGCTGAACTTTCGGATTCTGATTTATTGACTGCGGAGGTTTCCTCTCAACTCCCGGCAGGTTGGGGTGCCTATCGTTTGGTCAGTTGGGAGCCGGGCAAACAGATCAGCCTGGAGAAAAACCCATTTTTCGTCCTGAATGCTCAAAACCTGCCCGCTTTTGATCAGCTGAACTTCCTGATCGAACCCGACCTGGAGACCGCGCTGCAAAAGCTTGAAAATGGCAGCTGCGATGTTTTGGACCCCACCTACGGTTTGGAAGCTTTGGATAAAGCGCAATTGGAAACAATCTCAACAGGAAAAAAATTAGTTGCTGAAAACTGGCAGCCAGTACAGCACCTGGTATTTGGCATCCAACCGGCGCTTTATGATCAGGGAGACTACAACCCCTGGAACACGAGCCGCCAGGATATTTTGGGCAACCTGGAGACCCGCAAAATTTTGAGCGCCTGCATCGATCCGGGCAGCCTGGTCAACCAGGTTTTGAGCTCGCGCCTGCCCGCGGAGGTCTCTTTTCCGCTTCGGGAAGAAATCAATGACGGCACTGACCTGGGTCAGGCCTTGGAAGAGCTGGGTTGGATCATGACCATTGGCTTGCAGGGCGACGTGCGCATAGCCCGAAGTGTGCCCAACGTGCTTGACGACACCGAATTACGCCTCAGTCTGCTCACCGGGCAGAGCGCCCTGGACCTGAGCGTGGCAGAACTGATCGCTGAAAGGCTGGCTGCTTGTGGCGTGGCTGTTGACATTAGCTCGCTGCCAATCAATGAGCTTTACCGCCCCGGACCCGATGGTCCACTTTTCGGCCGTAATTTTGAATTGGCTTTGCTTTCCTGGCAGCAGGAGCATCTCAAAACCTGTCAGCTCTACACTTCAGACCAGATCCCCAACGCCAACAACAGTTGGATCGGAACCAATCTGGCGGGACTGAACAACGCTGCCTTTGATGAGGCTTGTTGGCAAGCTTCAACCCGCTTCCCGGGCGACCTGAGCGATCAAGCCGATGCTCTCATGGCTGAATATTTGCCCGCCCTAAGCTTGATGCCTCATTACCGCTTGTGGCTCTATTCTGAGCGGGTCAGTTTTGGTGATGGAAGCCAATTCGCGGACATCTGGAAGTTTATTCCAATACAACCCTAAACCTTTTAAGGCTTGTTTTCAGCCTTGTGGAACTGATACAATTCAGCGACTCGTGATAAAAGCGTAAAGTGGTGTGAAACCTTTATTGCGGCACCTTTAACAAAATGACCACGAAAATCGACTTGAATTCGATCGATTTTTGACTTGATTTTTATGAGAAATAAGAAATTATCCTTTCTGCTCTTTTGCCTGATTTTGGTAGCTTGCAATCCGGTTATTGACTCACCCGTCTCAACAAGCATGCCTGAAACAGCCCTGCCAAGCGCTACGCCTGCTCCCACAGCAACCAGCATTCCTTCAACAACTGCCACCACAGTGCCTGAGAACGCGCTCAAGGTTTGCCTTGCTGAAGAACCATCTGCCTATTTGTATGATCCCAGCAACTCTGATCTGGCAACCCAAAGCCTGTTCGATCTGATTTATGTAGATATGTTTGCTGCTCAGGATGACAAAGGAAAACCGGCTTACCTAAGCAGTCTCCCCAGCTTGGAGAATGGCGATATTGAAATTTCGAATGTTCCGGTTGACATCGGTCAGAAGATCATGCTCAACAATGGGCACATTCTGGAGCTCAGTGAAGACGAACTGCCCAACTACTTGAATTACGGCCTGGTTGAGGTGGATGATGAAGGTGAGTATCAAACCGTCCAAACGCAAATCATTTATAAATTAAAGGCTGACTTGAAATGGTCAGATAACCAGGACCTGACGTCAGCAGATTTCGTCTTTGCCTATCAGTCCGCTAAAGCCAGTTCCAAGCTAGAGTACCAGTGGCTCTTGGAAAGAACCGCCAGCTTTGAAGCGCAAGACCAGCATACTCTGATTTGGAAGGGCATCCCGGGTTTTGTCCCGGCGGATAGCAGCGCCTTCCTTTGGCTGCCGCTTCCTGAACATAGATATGGCACTCTTTCAGCGCAAGAAATTTATGCTATTGACGCGAGCGCGCAGCTCCCTGTGAGTTGGGGACCTTACCAAATCGTCTCCTGGGAAGATGGGAAACAAATCAATTTGCAGCCCAATTCAAATTTCGTGCTGCAGACGGCTGAGTTCCCCGCATTCGAAAACCTGACCTTCATCATTCAACCAGAGCTTGAGGCTGCCATCAGCATGTTGGAAACTGGAGAATGCGATGTGCTTGACCCTTCTTACCGGTTTGACTTCTTGGACAAAGAACAACTTGAGGAGTTGGCAGAAACACACAACCTGGTGTTTGAGAACGGGCAGGGAAGCCTTGACCTGGTTTTTGGCATCATGCCCGCCAGCTATGATGTGGACTATTACAGCCCCTGGATCAGCGAGAGGCAGGATTTCTTTGGTAGCCTTGAGACACGCAAAGCCATCAGCGCCTGCGTCAACGCGCCTGAACTGGTCGCTGAAATCTTCCATGCTGCTTTACCCGATTTTGTCTCCCTTCCAGACTTAAAGGAAGAGACAGAGGAAATTGACCCCCTGCAATTGCTTGAGGAAGTAGGCTGGCTGCTGCCGGAGGATGATCCTGAAGGCATCCGAGTGGCTGATGATGTGCCCAACGTGATGGATGGCACCCGATTCAGCTTAAGGCTCTTGTTCGGTGATAAAGAAATAGAAAAATTACTGGCTGAAGCTCTAAAGAAAAACCTGGGCCAGTGTGGAATAGGCCTTGACTTGATTCCGGTAACTGAAAATGAGCTTTTTGAACCAGGTCCGCAGGGCTCGCTCTATGGACGCGCTTTTGACCTGGCTCTGGTCAGCTGGCCTGAGACAGAAGCAAAAGCCTGTGAACGTTATCTCTCTGACCGCATTCCGAGCCCGCTGAACAACTGGGATGGCATAAACGTGGCTGGCTTGATCAGCCCTGGCTTTGACGAGCTTTGCACCAGTGTTGGAGTAAAAACGGATGAAGATGATAAAGAAATCAAGGAAGATGATTTGATACAAGAGTACTTGCCTTCCATATCACTGCTTCCGGATTATCGGATTTGGGCTTATAGCCAGCGTTTGACCCTCCCTGATGATTCTGGTTTTTCTGACTTGTGGAAATTTGAGTTAAGTGACTAAAGCCTCAGGCTTGGTATACTATAGGTAATAATGGCATCAAAAAAATATTTAAAAGAATACGACCTGGTTGAATCTGAAGACGAAAAGGGTCGGCTCAAAAAAATCGTAGTCTATCGTGGTGATTACTTCACCCTTAATTTAGACGAAAATCAAATCCGGGCGATGAAGTGGAACTTCATCCTGATCTTTTTTGTGTTGCTCGGCCTGCACGTCGGGGGCGGCTTTGTCAGCAACCTGAGTATGTACAAAATCTATGTGGCCCTGCCCTATACAGCAGCGTTCTTTCCGCTTTTATACCTGGCAACAGGGGTTTTTCGCCTGCCATCGCAGAAAAGACCCTACCGCAGAGAAGAAATCGGTCTTTCTTATGACCGCATCATCTCAACCAGCCGCCTTTACCTGATTTTTATGGCAATTGGATTGCTGGGCGGGATAATTTACCTAATATTTTTCAGTAATGGACAAGATCTGGGACGGGAAGCAATCTTCTTTTTGCTCATAGCCGCAGCTATGCTTTCTGCCTTGATGATTTATCAAAAAGCCAGTAAGATTGAGATTAACTTGCAGCAAGAAGCTGCGAGTATTGAATAATGAGATAAGGACTTGGTGAAAATTGCCTTTGTTGACACCATTTTCTTATTAAATTATAATGACCCTAAATTCTAGAAGGAGAAATAGGAGAATAAATGAATAAACTTTCAAGAACCCTTTCAATTCTGATTGTGCTCGTCATGTTTGGCGTAGCACTCGCCGCTTGCGGCACTCCTACAGAAGTTGTCGAAACAGAACCCCCTGTAGTAGAACAACCCACTGAGGAACCCACTGAGGAACCTACTGAGGAACCCACCGAAGAAGTGGTAGAACCCACTGAAGAACCTGAGCCGGTTTTTGTCGAACAACCTTTCGGCGAGAATCTGCCCACCGAGCCCACTATCGATACCCCCTTAGTGGTCGCTTATCAGGATTTCTCTCAGAAATTCAGCCCATTCTTTGCTGACACCGCCTATGACGTAGACGTTGCTGGCATGACCCAAATCAGCATTATGACAACCGACCGTGTTGGTGGTATTGTCTACAATGGTATCGAGGGTGAAACCCGCAGCTACAACGGCGTTGATTACCTGTACAAAGGCGCAGCCGATATCGCTGTTGATTACGACGAAGCATCTGACACAACCAAATACACCGCCAAACTGCGCGTTGGTATGAAGTTCTCTGATGGCGAGCCTGTAACTGCAGATGATGTCATCTTCACTTACTACACGTATCTTGATCCTTCCTACGTCGGTTCAACCACGCTGTCTTCCTATCCAATCATTGGTTTGAAAGACTACCGGACCCAGACCACCACGGAAGTCTTTGATAAATACTCCGCGATGGCTGGTGAGATCTATGCCGCTGGAGTTGACCATGAGTGGTCTGACGCTGATGGTTGGACCCAGGAACAACAGGATGACTTTTGGGCTCGCTTGAAAGAAGCCTGGATGGCTGATGTAGCGTCCATTGTTAGCTATGTTGACCAAAACTACCGTGACGCTTATGCTGAAGATTACATCGGCATACCTGCTGCTGAGGTTGCTGAGAGTGATGACCTGAAAATCGTCCTTGGTATGGTCCTTTGGGGCTTTGGCGAAGTTGTTGATGGCAAACTAACCACCGCGGTCTCAGGTACTGAATTCGACCTGGTCGAATCATTCCCAACCATTGAAGATTATTACAACGAGACCTACCTGGCCTACGAAGGCGATCCCGTGGCTTATGCTTCAGTTGAATCACCCAATGGTGTTGACGTATTAGGCAATGTCAATAATGCTTTTATCGGCTACTGGGGTCCTCTGGACGAATCCATGGGCGGCGAAGGTGTTCCTAACATCGCTGGTATCAAGAAGATCGATGATTACACCATCGAAGTTACTACCTCCGGTTACGAAGCACCTGCTGTTTATGCCATCCTTGGCCAACAAATCACTCCTTTGCACTATTATGGTGATCCTGCCAAATACGATTACGAAAACAACATGTTCGGTTTTGACTTTGGTGATCTTTCCAAACAGGAAAGCCTGACCGCTACCCCCATGGGTGCTGGTGCTTACAAGTTCATCCAATATGACAACCGTGTTGTTTACTTTGAAGCCAACCCATACTACTATCGTGGTTGCCCCAAGATTCGCGAAGTCCAATTCCGTGAAACTGCTTCCGCCGAAGTTGTTACCGCTGTCCAATCTGGTGTAGCGGATGCTGGCGAAATGAGCTACAACGCTACTCGCTTTGACGAAGTTATGTCTGCCAACGCTAATGGCGAAATGACCGGCCCCGTGATCACAACCAGTCTGGTTGACAACCTGGGTTACGGTTATGCTGGTATCAATGCCTCCACCGTCAAAGTCGGCGAAGATCCGGGCTCTGAAGAATCCAAGAATCTCCGCAAGGCTTTAGCCACCGTTCTGGCTGTATATCGCGATGTCGCAATTGACAGCTACTATGGTGAAGGCGCCGCTGTAATTCACTATCCAATTTCCAACACTTCTTGGGCTGCTCCTCAGCCGACCGATGAAGGTTATCAGGTCGCTTTCTCTGTGGACGTTGAAGGCAATCCTCTTTATACTGCCGAAATGACTCAGGAAGAAAAATACGCTGCTGCAGAACAAGCCGCTTTAGGTTTCTTCGAAGCAGCTGGCTACACCGTTGAAGGTGGCTTAGTCACAGCCGCTCCTGAAGGCGCTAAGATGTCCTACGAAGTCATCGTTCCTGGTGACGGTACTGGCGACCATCCTGCCTTCGCTATTCTGACCGGCGCCCGTGACTCTCTGGAAAAAATTGGTTTTGAACTGAAGATCAACGATCCAGCTGATGCCAACATCCTCTGGGATGCTCTGGACTCTGGCGAACAGGAACTGTGGACCGCCGCATGGGGTTCCACCATCGATCCTGACATGTACCAGGTTTATCACAGCTCTAACGTCCCTGGTCTTGAAGGCAGCTCCGAATCCAACCACTATCACATCCAGGATCAGGAACTTGATGACCTGATCATGGAAGCTCGCCAAAGTGATGACCAGGCTTTCCGCAAGGCTGTTTACAAACAGGCTTTGGATCGCATCATTGACTGGGCAGTCGAAATTCCGACCTACCAGCGCAAGAATGCCATCATCTTCAGCACCGAGCGCGTCAATATTGAATCTCTGACCCCCGATATCACCACCTTCTGGGGTTGGATGAACGACCTCGAACTGGTCGAGATGAACTAACCGTTGATTTCTAACGGGTAATAAGATGAGCCCACCCCGACTGGGTGGGCTCATTATGTCTCTCAGAGATATTTTTTTATACGCAGTAGATTGAGGGAATATTTATGAAAACTTTTATCATCAGAAGACTTGTATTAGGTCTCTTCATCACCTTTTTCGGGGCGATGATTGCTTATACAGTCATCCGCAGTCTACCCACATCTTATGTGGAATCGATTGCCAGGCAGCGGGCATCCAACCCGCTCAGCACCAAGTCTTACCAGGAATGGTTGGATCAATTGAATCAGGTCTATGGCCTTGATAAGGGCATTATTCCTGGCTTCTTGGATTGGATCGGCAACGCCGTCCGCGGAAATTTTGGGGATTCCTGGCATTATGGTATCCCGGTGACCGAAAAATTCAAGGATGTTATCTGGATATCCTTCATGATGAACGTTATTACATCGCTTGTACAATTTTTTATAGCGATACCATTAGGCATCCTGGCGGCCAGGAAGCAATATAGCCGCACAGATTATGCTATTACCGTTTTCGCCTTGATGGGTATTTCTTTGCCCACCTTTTTCCTGGCGACGATTTTAAAATATGTGTTTGCCATAAAATTGCAGTGGTTTGACCTCTATGGTCTCACCGGGCGATTTTATACAACAATGACACCAATTCAGCAGATACTGGACAAAGGCTATCACCTGGTCCTGCCTGTGATCACATTAATGATGCTTTCCATTGGTGGCTTAATGCGCTATACGCGCACGAATATGTTGGAAGTACTTAACTCGGACTATATCCGGACTGCCCGCGCCAAAGGCTTGCCTGAAAAAGTGGTTATCAATAAACATGCTTTCCGCAACACACTGATCCCGCTGGTCACTTCATTGAGTGGTTTATTGCCCAGCATGTTCACTGGAGCAATGATCACTGAAACACTGTATCAGATCCCTGGGATTGGTTACATATCCTATCAGGCAATCATTCGCGGTGACATTCCGTTTGCTATGTTTTATATTGTTTTTCTGATTATTCTTACCCAGTTCAGCATCTTGGCTGCAGACATTATGTATGCCGTAGTTGACCCCCGGGTTCGGGTAAATTAGGTGGTGGATCATGAGTGAACTCGAGAATATTAATTTAAACAACCTACAAGAAGTTCCACAACCAGACCCTGCCAAGCAAGGCATGGCCCTTGATGATGCCCGCCGTGTGAAGACACTCTCTCCTGGCATGCT
>Ga0209312_1000628_pt1 | contig 30135 bp, 32 predicted proteins | sample BioC13SIPDNA_4_FD_185744 | JGI IMG/M metagenome (GOLD analysis project Ga0209312, IMG submission 185744) | Anaerobic biogas reactor microbial communites from Washington, USA - Biogas_R1_B C13 SIP DNA (SPAdes) (version 2) | ecosystem: Engineered > Bioreactor > Anaerobic > Unclassified | place... | reverse complement strand
ACTCTTTCCGGCGTGCGCAAGTGATTATTTTACACAAAAATCAGAAGCCGTCAAGCCGGAAAACCGATTGTTCTAAAAAATAGTCTTCTTTAACCGTCAACGGTGTCATCCTGAGCGTTGCCATCCTGAGCGAATGCGAGGGATTTGGCAGTTGAGCAAACCTAAAACAAACCCGAGATCCCTCCTCGCTTCTCTCGTTCGGGATGACAAGCAGGGACAACCCCGGTATTCCTCCCCTCCGGGGACGCGATCATCGCCGAAACCGCTCCTCGGGATGACAGGCCGCTTCGGCCGTTCAGGATGACAGTCTGTTTCTCTCGTTCGGGACGACAGGCAGCGGCGGTCGTTCGGAACGGCAGAGTCCAGGGTTCCTCCGGGACGACAGCAATCTCTAGCGTTTTACGGATTCCCTGAAACTCTCCAGGAACGCCTTTCCGTCTTCGATCTGTTTCGCCACCTGGTCGAAGGCCGTGCCCCCGTAGGTCCTCCGCCGCTCCACCGCCGAGCGGAGCGAGAGGAGCGGGAACAGGTCCTCACCTGCTTCGGGAATAAGTTCTTTCCATTCTTCCCCGGTGAGATCGAACAGTCCTTTTTTCCGTGCGAGGCACTCTTTCACCAGGCCGCCCACCATTCCGTGGGCCTGCCGGAACGGAACGCCCTTTGCGACGAGATACTCGGCCACGTCGGTGGCGAGAAGGAATCCGTCGTTCATTCCCTCAGCGGCCTTTTCCCCGTCCACTTCCACCGCCGACAGAAGGGGGACCAGAACGGCAAGCATCTCCTCAACGGTCCGCAGGGAAGCCTGGAGTCCCCGCTTGTCCTCCTGCAGGTCCCGGTCGTAGGTCAGGGGAAGGCCCTTGAGCGTCACGAGAAGGTCGAGGAAATGGCCGAGGATCTGTCCTGTCTTCCCCCGGAGCAGTTCCAGCACGTCGGGGTTCTTTTTCTGGGGCATCATGCTCGAGCCGGTGCAGAAGGCGTCGGGGAGGAGAAGCCAGCCGAACTCCCTGGATGAGTAGATGACGAAGTCCTCGGCGAGACGGCTGCAGTGGGTGGCAAAGGTGACGGCGAAGGAATGGTAGTCCGCCATGTAATCCCTCTGGGCCACTGTGTCGAGGCTGTTCCTCGTGGGGGATGCGAATCCGAGCGCCGTGGCGGTCATCTCCCGGTTCAGGGGGAGGGTGGAGCCGGCGAGGGCACCCGCACCGAGAGGACATTCCCGGAGTGAGCCGAGGGCGAAGAGCAGCCGTTCGCAGTCCCTGGAAAAGGCTGCGAAATGGGCCATCCAGTAGTGTCCCATGGAAATTGGCTGGGCCTGCTGCAGATGGGTAAATCCGGGAACGATGACGTCCATGTGCCGGGCGGCCCGTTCCAGCAGCACGGCAAGAAGGGCCTCCATTCCGGATGCAATGTGCCGGAGCCGGTCCCGGAGGAAGAGGCGCATGGTGACGGCAACCTGGTCATTCCGGCTCCGTCCCGTGTGGAGCCTGGCACCTGTGGGCCCGAGGAGTTCGATGAGGCGGCTTTCGATGTTCATGTGCACGTCTTCCAGTTCCTGGGTGGGAACGAGGGTTCCCGAAGCGATCTCTTCCCTGATCCTGTTGAGCCCGTCCTCGATCCGCCGGGCTTCTTCCGGGGGGATCAGCCCCTCGGAGCCGAGCATCCGGGCGTGGGCGACGCTCCCTTCGATGTCATAGGAAGCGAGCGCCCAGTCGAGGTCGAGGGACTGGGTGAATTTCTGGACCGCCTGGGCGGTGTTTTCGGTAAATCTTCCCTTCCACATGAAGGCGTCTCCTTTCAGGGGGCAATTTCTTCAGCAGCGGCGGACGCAGACCGAGACCTCCGGCGCCGGGCAGTACAGGGGATCGAGAGCCTTCCGGAGGTACTCTCCCGCGGGGTGAAATCCGAGGGCAAGCCAGGACGCCGCCTGGAGGTGAAGGCATTTCACCCCTCCCCTGGAGGGTGAGAGGTAGTCAATTCCTCCCGTACCTCCACGGCGCAGGGTGCTCCATACGCCACCGCGGTGTTTCCGGAGGAAGCGGGCGGAGGCTGGCTGCACCATGAGCAGGCGGAGCCGGGCGTGGAAGAGGTTGTACTCCGTCCAGGGAACAGGCTGTTCCAGCCTTGTCCGTTCGAGTTCCGTCACCGCCCCCTCCGATTCGAGAACCCCGCACAGCCTCACGAGGTGGGGACAGGTGAGCCAGAATGTGGTCGGAAAGGGCTTCCCGTCCCGCAGGGGACTGCAGGCGATAACCTGAGGCACACCGAAAATGCATCGCCGGGCGATTCCTGCGACCACAGCCCGGTCGAATCTGCGCCCCTTCATCTGGAGCGAGACGGCGATCAGGTCCCGGGGACCGGACGGCTCAAAAAAGGAACGGGGGCGGATCCGCCCCCCTGAAAGCTTTCCGGCTGACCGGTTCACTTCGCCGGTTTGCCCCGCTTCTTCGCCGCCCTTGAGCTGTTGAGCTTGTTGTTGAGGTCGGCGATCTTCGCTTCGCTTGCCTTGAGGTAGTTCGACAGTTTCTTCTCAAAGGAGTCCCTGGTGTCCTCGGGTGCCGCAGGCCCGAAGGATGATGCCCTGGGGGACTGGGCCGGCCTCGGAGCCTCCATTTTCTTGAGGGAAAGGTCGATCCTGCCTTTTTCGTCGATCTTGATGACCTTCGCCTGGACTTCCTGGCTGAGGGAGAGAATGTCCTCGACCTTCTTCACGAAGCTGTGGGACAGCTCCGAGATGTGGATCATTGCCCTCTGGCCCGTTTTGAGCCGGACAAAGGCGCCGTAGGGCATGATCTGTTCCACCGTACAGGTCACAACTTCCCCGGGAGCGAGGGGGGAGGTTTCTGCTTTTCTTTCTTCTGCCATGCGGTTTTCTACCCTCCACGAGTATTGGATAAGGATGTATGGTCCTGGAAAAAAAGAAACGCCGTGGTACTGAATGTTTCGGTAGAAACCACCCCCGCAGGTTTAGCTGTGCTTCTGTATTTCCGTCCATCTCCACTCAAGTCCCCCTCCCTGCCGAAGCAGCCGGACAAGGAGGAGACCCCGGGAAGTAAAAGCGCGACTGTAGGAATTATACCAAACAAGAAGCGTTCCTTTCTCTTTGTTCAGAATACTTTTTGCCACTCCGTCCCGGATGACCGGGTAGAAAAAAGCGAGGGGGATTTCCCCTTCCCGGGACGGAATTTTTCCCCGTGCGTGGAGAAGCCTGGTCTCCCTCTCCTGGGGAAGGTCCATAATAAGCCGAAGCCCTTTTCTTGCAGGGGCCGCTCTCAGGGGGTCCACTTTCCCGGGAGTCTTTCCTGCCGTTTCCTCCCTTTTCCAGCCGTACACGGCCGGAGGCAGGACGGAGAGGGCCATTTTTTTCGGTCTGGCCTTTTGTGTCGTTTCCGGCAGGGGAAGAGGGCCTCCCGATATTCTCGAAGCCATGGCCGCCCCGTACAGGGCCGTCCCCAGGACTCTCCGGGGAGGCCTGAGCGGGCGGACAACCGCCTTCCGTTTCAGGAACCTCGTCTCTACGATGTTTTCTCCGGGCCGCCAGGACCGTACGGAGACCCTCCCGAGAAAAAGCCTGGCGATATTCTCCCGGAGCCGGTCAAGATCCACTCTTTTCCTCGCCCAGGGCACTCATGGCCTTTCCCATCCTGGAAAAGGGCTCCAGCAGGTCCATGGTGGCCGCCGCTTCCACGAGGATGGAGGCCGTCGACCGGGCGTCCTCTTCCCTGTTTTTTTCGCCGGGCAGGGAGAAACGGAGCGGAGCGCTGACCCCGTCGGCCTGGAGGATATAGGATCCGGGGTCGTTCTGCTTCTCCAGATCGCCGGTGGCATCGAGGGGAGCCCGCGTCGTCGGGGCCAGCAGGATCGTTTTTGATTTGGCGAGCTTCGCCAGGGGGTCCAGAAGATCGCCGTCCCTGCATATCCACAGGACCGGCGGGACCTCCACGGCGCCGACAATGCTTTCCAGGATCAGTTCTTCCTTGATGTAGACGTCGAGAGCGTTCCCATAGAGGATTTTCTCGATTTTCGAAGGGGTGATGGGGTCCGTGTACCTGAAGTCGGCGGGAATGCCCCGGAAGTCCGTCACAAGGACGGCACCCCGAAAGGTTCCTTCCGTTCCGTCAACAAGCACGTACCCTATATTTTTGCCGGCTGCCTGGAATGCCACTCTCTTTCCTCCCTCGTGCGTTTCCGTTCATGCGTAAAAATCAAGGCTTCCCCTGTCCGCCCCGGGAGAAGGGGGAAGCTCTTCCGGTTCTTTTTCGTCACGGGGAGGCAGGCTTTGCCTGCCTCTCTTGCCGTCCTTTTCAGACCGGTCCCTCTTTTTCTTCGCGCCGAGGCGTTCTTCCTCGGCGGACTGCTCGGCTGCCTGGACGGAACTGTCCCTGTGAACGGCTGCGGCGGCTCCCTCTCCCTGCCGGCCGGCCTGAAACGCCGCGGCGGACGGGTCCTTCATCTGCTGGGCGGTATGCTCGAGATTCCAGTGGGCGAGCTGCATGTTCACAGGGGTCACCACGGGCGTTCACCTTCCTTTCGCTCAGTAGTCGAAGGGTTTGACCTTGACCTCTCCCCCGTCGTAGACGAAGGAGCAGAACTGCTGCTTTTCCCGGACGATGTACGTCAGCCCCCGAACGGAGACGGTCACTCCGGGGTAGCAGACGCCCTTCACCCGGACACATCCCTTGGCCTTGCTGTTCTCCATCTGCTCCTCGATGATCCTGAGTTCCTCCCTGGCACTGCCCAACTGGCTCTGGAGCTGGAACTTGGCCTTCGTGAGGCTGATCATGAGAGCCCGCTTGTTCTCGTCGAGCTGGCCCGCCGCTTCAAGCTTCTTCAGGAACGAGAGGTTGGCCTCGATTTTTTCTCCCTTTTCCTCGGTCTCCGCGAGCAGGGAGAGAAGCTGTTTTTTTCTCTCGGTAAGCTCGGCAAGCACGCCGACGATTACTTCCGTTTTTGTCCCCATTTCGCTTCCCAGGGTGAGGCAGACAACTTCAAGACCTGCCTGCACTTTCCCGCCCGCGATCTGGGACTTCTGGCCGCCGAGGACCGTGATGTTGCCGTGGGCGGCAAGATCGCTGTGCAGCACGGCGTTGGTCACTGTGATGTTCTGGCCGCTCCGGACATGGGCCTGGTCGATGAAGCCCACGGTGATATTTCCGTCCGCCTCGATCTTCGCCTTGTTCATTCCCCGGATGCCCCCGGTGATGGAGATGTTCCCCGTGCTGGAGAGATGGGCTCCCTCCACCACGCCCCGTATTTCTATGTCGCCGGAGGAAACGATCTCGAAGCCTTCCCTGACGGCTCCGTTCACCAGGACGGCGCCGATGAAGTTTATGTTCCCGACGCTGTAATCCACGTCTCCGTCCACCTGGAAGACGGGGACCACGTGGAGTTTGCCCCCCTTCAGGACAAGGTTTCCGTCGATGAGGGACAGGAGGTGAATTCCGTCCTCTGAGGCGCAGGTTCCCGCTCCCGCCGGAAGCGGCCGGTCCTTTCCCTTTTTTGCCCTGAGGACGGTCCCCTTCACCGTGACGCCGTCCGTTCCTTCCGTGGCCGGAATTTTCTCGGCGAGCACCTGGTTTTTCATCACCACGGTCACCGAACTCAGGTTCTTGAGGTCCACCCGGCCGGATTCGTCCTCTTCCTTCGGCTTCGCGGCCCCGAACTGGACCTTGTAGTCGAAGTCCGCATCGGTACCGTCCATTGCGGGTGTCCCGGTGGCGACGACAGTCCAGGACCTGCCTCTTTTTTCGGATAGAATGTCGGCAATGAGCCCCTTGTCCACGCCCTCGACGACCCCCTGGGCGGAAAGGAACTCCAGGACCTGGTCCGCCGCGGGCCAGGGCTTGTCCGCGAAAGGAGGCTCGATCCAGAGTTCCGCGGACATGGCATCGGATGAGATCTTCACTTCGAGGGCGGCGTCCTTCTCCTGTTCCGGGTCTCTCTCCGCCACTTTGACGGGAGAGCCGTCCTTCCGGGACAGGAAGGTCATTACCACATCACCGTTGTAGTTCTCCACACCTTTCAATTTCATGAAGTTAACCACCGACGGCATGGAGTAGTCCGCCCCTTCGGAAGCCGAAAGGTAGACGCCGTCCTCCCTGAAATCAAGATGGAACCTGTCGTCTGCCACTATTTTTCCCCCCTGGCGCGGGGCATGCCCGCAGCCCGTCGTGCGGCTGCGCCGCCCCTCCGCGGCTGTTTCTTCTCCCGGAAACTCCCCCACACCTCCGGGATCGTGCCGGTGAGGCTCCCGTCACTCCTTCGCGGCGAGTATCCCCCGAAGGGCCGCGAGAGCCTTGCCGTGAATCTGGGAGATCCTGGATTCCGTGACTCCCAGGACTTTCCCTATTTCCTTGAGCGTCAGTCCTTCATAATAATACAGCGAAATGACCTGCATTTCCCGTTCCGGCAGCCTTTTCAGGGCCCCTGCCACACGGACCGTTTCGTCCTCGTCCTCGAGCAGGTCGGCAGCGCTATCCCCCTCGTCGGGTATGATTCCGTCCCTGCTGACATCGCCGTCCTCCAGGGAGAGCACTTCATCGAGGGAGACGATATAGCTCCTGCTCGACAGTTCCAGGGTCTCCCTGTATTCTTTTTCGTCCATTCCCAGCACATCCATGAGGGCCTGGTCCGATAGGCTTCCCCTGTCCTGCAGGACCGTTTCCATGGCCTTTCCGAGCCTCTGGAGCTTCTCCCTGCCCGTCCTCGAAATCCAGTCGTACTTCCTGAGCTCGTCAAGAACCGCTCCCCGTATCCTGGGAACAGCGAAGGTCTGGAAGGAAAAGCCCTTGGACACGTCGAAACGGTCGATGGCGTCAAGAAGGCCGAAAACGCCGAAACTGAGCAGATCGTCGTAGTCCAGCCCCGGCGGCGGAGAGACAGCCATCCTGGCAGTGACGTACTTGACGAGGGGAAGATACCTTTTGACGATTTTTTCCCGGGCGCGGGAGCTTCCCGTTTGGAGGTACTCTTCCCAAAGTTCGGCATCCAGGGCTTTCAGGACCACAAAGGCACCCCCTACCGTCCGAAGAGGAAATAGAAGATAAGGGCGAGCAGCAGGAAGAGCGCCATTGCGGCAAACACTTTCCCCACCGAAAAGGGAGCGTCCTTTTCTCGGATCTTCGCCGCCGCCCTGTCGCCCGTTCTGAGCTTCAGGTCCGTTCCCGCTCTCAGCACCCCTTCGATGCCCGTGCTGATGTGGAGCTTCACGAGAAGCTGGCCACTCGGCAGCCTTTCCACAGAGAGGACGGGAAAGGCGGGCTGTTCTCCGGAACGCTCGAATACCTTGGAGATGATTGCGGACACTCCTCCCGTCTTTTCGAGCTCCACCGTGACGACGTCGCCTCTTCTGAGGTCGGAGACCGCCTTGCCGTGAACAGGGTCAAGGACAGGCCTGCAGGGGATCTGGACCGTACCGAGAGATCCCAGGACGGAAGGATCGCTCTCGTCGTCCCTGGCCGGGGCCTCCTTCGGCTTTTCGTCCACGGTGATCCCGCCGGCTTCGAGCCGTGCCTTGTTGAAGATTTCAGTCTTGAGGTCATAGACGAGATCATAATGGACGATTTCAGAGAAGGCTTCGCCGAGAGCGGAGAGTATTTCTTCCTTTGCGCTCCTGGACTGAAAGAGCTTGTTGATCGCGGTGGGGGTAAAGATTGCCTTCGCGGCCTTGAGCATGCGGGTGTAGAGGGTCCGTTCCGGAGTGCCGCCGACGGTGGCTATGGCCGTCCGGACGGACTCCCAGCCGGCATCGATGTCGAAAGTTTCCGGAAGGCTTTTTGCGCTGACCCAGAAACTTTCGTCCAGGATCTCGCCGGTGTTGCCCCGGCCCACAAAGCACAGGGCGCCGCCCAGTTCCCCTCTCTTCCGGGCATCGAACCGAGCCTTGACGGCGATATACTCCGGTGTCAGTGTCCTGACCAGGGCCAGGATCTTCGACGGATCCCCCGAGGTGCTCCGGAGGATGACTTCAAGGGCCTCCGGAGAGCAGGAGAAAAGGGCGCACAGTTCGTCCGCCGTCTCCTTCGGAAGGGTATCAAGAAACGGGGGAGGGGGAATTTCTCCCTGAGTCTCCGGTCCAACGGCGCCCTGTCCTCCGCCGTCCGGCGCGGGGGCGGAAGAGAGATCGGTTTCCTTGTGCAGGTCTTCCCGAACTTCATTCCGTTCCTGTTCCATGGCTCCTCCTGTCAGGACATTATGTCAGATTTCCGCCGTTCCTTTCCCCAGCACCTTTACGGTGAGCATCCATGTTTTCGTGGAGAATTCCACGGTTCTTCCCTTGTTTCCCCCCGTGTCGGCGGCGGAAAGGGGAATTCCGTGCTTTTTGAGCATCTCCTCTGTTTCCTTGGCATTTCTGCTGCCCACCGCAAGAAAATCGGTCTGCGCCCCGGGAAGGGCAAACATCTGGGATCCGCCCGCTATCTTGGCCTTGAGTCTTGACCTGACGGCTCCCTTGCGGCAGACCTCCGCGATCAGGGCAGGCACAGCGGTGTCGGCGAATTTCCCCGGCTTTTCCAGGGCCTTCCCCCCGGCTCCACGGCTGTCGGGAAGCATAATGTGGACCATGCCCGCCACCTTTGCGGCCTGGTCATAGAGCACGAGCCCTATGCACGAACCCAGCCCGAGCGTCACGAGGGACTCGGGAGCTGAGACGACCACCATTTCGGCCATCCCTACGTGATGCGCCTTGTCCATTCTCTAGAGCACCTGCAGCTTTCCGAGAAGAATCTCGAGAGAGCCGGGGTCGGGAAGCATGACCACTTTTCCCGAAACTCTTCCCTCTACGTTCTCCACCTTCAGAGAGGTATCCACGATGAGGGCGTGCTCACCGGACTGCCCGAAGATGGAAGCCACTACGTCGAGGATGGAACCGAGCATGTCATGGGCGACTCCGGGGACCGAGATGCTGTGGGTTCCCCCTATGAGGACGTTGATGGCGTTCAGGAAGGAGCTGAGGATGATGTTGCCCACTTCCGTCAGCGCACTGTCCCGCATCTCCTCGGGAACCGAGGCGGGGTCCATTCCGCCCATCTGCTGGCCGATGAGCAGGTCGACGAGTTTTCTGCTCTCGTCTTCTTCCTGGATGAAGATGAGGCTGCAGGTGAACTCCCCTTCGGACCGGACAAACACCGCCGACACCATGGTCAGGGGATCGCCGTAATATTCCGCCAGTTCATAGATGGACACCAGTTCCGCCTTCGGGACATCCATGTCCACCGGGCGGGCGAGCATGATGGAAAGCGCCGTGGCGGCGTTCCCCGCGCCTATGTTGCCCACTTCCCGCATGGCATCGAGCTGCAGATTGCTGAAGTTTGCGAGATCCATGAAGGGGCGGCTCCTTCCCTACCTGCCGTAGAGGCCAGCCACGTCGAGGATGAGCGCCACGTTTCCGTCCCCAAGAATGGTGGCGCCTGCTATTCCCCGGATTTTCGAGAGGAAGCGGCCGAGAGACTTGATGACGATATCCTGCTGACCGATGAGTTCGTCCACGATGAAGCCTATCCGGGTCTTTCCCGTCTTGACCACCACCACGGGGTATTCGTCGCTAGTCTCCTCTCCGTTCCTGGATGTGCCCAGCATTTCCGCCAGGTTGCACAGGGTGAGCACGTCTCCCCGAAGAAGGGTGGCAGGAGTTCCGTGGACCGTCTTCACGTTCTCTTTCTTGACGAGGATCGTCTCTTCCACGTTCTCCAGGGGCAGGGCGTAGGTTTCGTCCCCGACCTTGATGAGCAGGGCGAGAACGATGGCGAGGGTGAGGGGCAGGCGGACGAAGACCCTGGTACCGACTCCCACTTCGGTTGAGACATCGAACTGGCCGCCGAGGGACTCCACCTTCGTCTTCACGGCGTCCATGCCGACACCCCGTCCCGACACGTCAGTGATCTTTTCCGCCATGCTGAAGCCGGGGAGGAAAATGAGGTTCACCACTTCTTCGTCGGACATGGCCGCCGACTCCTCCTCGGTGATGGTGCCGTTGGCCAGGGCCTTCGCCCTGACCTTGGAGGCATCGATGCCTTTTCCGTCATCGGTGACCTCGATGATGACGCCGCTTCCTTCCTGGTAGGCGGCAATTTTGATGAGGCCCTTCTCCGGCTTGCCGGCTTTTTTCCGTTCAGCAGGAATCTCGACGCCGTGGTCGATGGAGTTCCGTATGATGTGCACCATAGGGTCGCCGATTTCGTCGATGACGGTGCGGTCGAGTTCGGTTTCCTGTCCCTCCATGACCAGTTCGATTTCCTTGCCGAGGGTCTTGGAGAGGTCCCGCACGAGGCGGGGGAACCGTTCGAAGATAAAGGACACGGGCACCATGCGGAGCTTGGTCACAAGCTCCTGGATGTCCCCGGAAATTCTGCCGAGCTGGGAAAGGGGCTCGTCAAACTCCCTGAGGTGCGCCTCCTGGACCAGGCGCTCGATCCGTGCCCGCCCGATCACGAGTTCTCCGACAAGGTTCATGAGCTTGTCCAGCCGTCCGATGTCGACCCTGACGGTCTGGCTGGCTTTTTTTGCAGCCTCGGATTTTTTCTGGGGCTGGCCGGGCGCGGGAGAAGTGCTCCCGCCGGAGGGATGAGGTTTCTCTTCCCTGCCGGCCCCCGCGGGGGGAGCTTTCTCTTCCGGGGCTTCGACGGCTTCAGGGGCCGCCTGAGGGACGCCGCTTTCGCGGCTGACCTCGCGGACGTCTGCGCCGACAACTTCGCTCACCCTGGCTACAGCCTCCCGGACCTGTTCAAGGGAACGGGACGTGGCGGTATACACAATAAATTCGTGGTCGAATTCCTCGTTTTCAAGGGCTTCCACCGGAGGCACAGTCTTGATGATGTCTCCCATTTCATCGAGCCGGCTCACCACCATGTAGGCCCGGGCGGCTTTCAGCAGGCAGTCCGGGGAAAGGGAGACGCGGACTTCGTACACGTTCAGCCCCAGGCCCGTGGCCTCCGAGATCCACTGCAGCTCCTGAGCGGAAAACTCTTTTTTCTCTCCCGGAGAGGGGGTTTCCTCAGCTTTTTTTTCGGCCGCCTGCTTTTCTTTCGGTGCATTTCTCATGGCGGACACGAGGTCTTCGGTTTCGACCGATCCGTCGCCGTTTCCGTTCCGGATGGAATCCACCATGGACTGGAGGGTGTCCAGGGACCGGAAGAGGAGGTCGATATCCTTCGCCTTGAGGCTGTATGTTCCCCTGCGGACCGAGTCCAGCATGTCCTCCATGGCGTGGGTGAGAGAAGCCATCCTGTCGAATCCCATGGTGGACGACATGCCTTTGAGGGTGTGGGCGGACCGGAAGATCTCCGCTATGTTGTCCATGTCCGCCTGGTCCTTTTCAACGGCGAGGATGAGATCGTCAAGATGTTTCAGATTGTCTCCCGCCTCGTCGAGAAACGCCCCCAGGTACTGGCTCATATCCATATTCGTCATGGCTGATCATCTCCAGCTTCGTAAGGTCTGTTCATTCTCTCACGCTTCGGATCATGGCTTCAGGTATGGAATACAGGGGAAGGAGTTCGTCCACCACCCCGAGCTCCACCGCCGACTTCGGCATGCCGTACACGATGCATGTCTCCTGGGACTCGGCGATGATCCTGGCCCCTTTCGACCTCAGGGCGGCCGCCCCGTCAGCGCCGTCCCGTCCCATGCCCGTGAGGATCACGCCGACGGCCCTGCCTCCCAGTTCATCGGCCACGCTCAGGAACATGATGTTCGCCGACGGCTTCACCGAGAGCAGCGGGGGGGCGTCCGACAGGCCGCAGCTCAGCCGGCCCGCCTGGCTCCGCTTTACTATCATATGATACCCTCCGGGAGCGACTACGGCTAGCCCCGGCCGTAAATCCATCCCTTCCGTCCCTTCGGCCACATCAAGTTCGGACATGGTGTCGAGCCGTTTTGCGAAGGACAGGGTAAAGTCTTTCGGCATGTGCTGCACGATGACAATGGGCACCGGGAAATCACCCGGAAGCTGTGAAATCACCTGCTGCAAGGCTCTCGGTCCCCCCGTGGACGCGGCGATGGCAAGAATCTCCGGACGGCCCGCCCGGGGCGGGAACGATGGCTGAAGCCGGGGCCTCGCCGGCTGGAGCAGGGGCGGGGGTGTCATGGGGCGGATGCCCTTTCTTTCCCTGCCCCCCACCCGTGCGGTGCTGGCGGCGATGACCTTGGCGACAAGGTCGGCGGAAACGTCCCGCATGTTGAGGGAGATGTGTCCCGACGGCTTGGCGACAAAATCCACGGCGCCCGCCGAAAGGGCGCGCAGGGTAATCTGGGCTCCCTCCTGGGTCAGGCTGCTCACCATGATCACGGGGAGAGGATTCTGCTTCATGATCTCCTCGAGGGTGGAGAGCCCGTCTCTCCGAGGCATCTCCACGTCGAGGGTCACCACGTCGGGGGAGAGTTCGGCGATCTTCTTCAGGGCGTCATCTCCGTCCCTCGCCGTCCCGGCCACCTCGATGCGGGGATCGGTTCCCAGGATATCGCTCAGGATCTTTCTCATAAAGGACGAATCGTCCACTACCAGCACACGTATTCTCGACTCTGTCATGGCAATCCCTTCAGTAATTTATTGGCGTCCTGCCAGCTCCTGCTGCCGGATGAAGGCGCCGAGTGTTTTTTCCACGGACCCGGGCATGGCTTCAAAGGCGAAGCCCATCTCCCAGGCATCTTCTTTTCTGAGCTTCCTCACGACTTTCCCCGCGAGGAAATAGGTGGTTTCCTGCAGGGGAAGCCGTACCAGGACCCTGTCCTGTTCCGAGAAACGCTCCGAAAGGGGCAGGGGCATCAAGACGCCCACCCCTCCGAGGCTGATGTCCCTGGAAACGGCGTGGGTCCATTCTTCTGTTTCGGCCTTCATTCCCTCGCCCTCGAGGCGGAAGAAGGAGGTTTTCAAAAGGCAGGGCACCCGGACGAAATAACGCCTCTGGACTCTTTCCGCATTCGAAACCGGGGATACCCACAGTATGGGAACACCGTCATGGGGGCCACCCCTGGCAACCGAAACAACTGCCTGGTACAGGGCTCCCTCCGTCTCCACTTTTAATTTCAGCTCCACGTTCCTGAGGACCGGAAGAAGGGCTCCCCGGAGAAGGGGATGGGAAAGGCCGATCAGGTCTCCCTTCACATCTTCCACCCGGGAGGGGTAGGTTCCCTTGTACAGCCCCGCCTCGTTGAAGAGGAAAACCTTCGCCCCGACCCTTCCGTTCATAAAGTTCAGGAACGTCCCGGGAGTCATGTTCTCCATGGCTTATCTCCTCAGGCCGAGGCCCCGGGCGAGCCGGAAAAAGAAGGACTTGACGCCCCTGCCAGAAGGAAGCGACTCCTGGGCCTCTTCAATGCCGAGAATCCTGTCGGCCACCGACCGGAGCCGGCGGGCGGCATCACTGTCCGGAAAAGCGGTGAGCAGTGGCGTCCGCTTCCTCACCGCCAGGGAGACGGCATCGTCCCGAAGCACCGTTCCCCCGAAGGCGGGCGAAATTCCGAGGAACCGGGACGCCGCGCTCCGTATGCGGTCGGCCACATCCTCCCCTTCTTCCGGAGAGGATGCCATGTTCACCACCACGGTCACGTCCGCCTTGCCCCCCCCTGCGAAGGCGAGGGCTTTCAGCACGCCGTAGGCGTCCCGGATGGACGTGGGTTCGGGCGTTGTCACGAGCAGCACGGTATCCGAGGCGGCGCCGAAGGAGATGACGTTCCTGTGGATACCGGCCCCGGTATCGATCACGAGCACATCCGCCAGGCTCTCGAGAACGGACAAGCTGTCGATGAGGTTCAAAAGGGCCTCTTCGCCGAGGTCGGCCAGTTCCCTGACCCCAGGGCCTCCGGGAAGGACGGAAAGGTTTTCTCCCAGGGGAAGAAGGATATCCTGGATCTGTTTTTCTCCCCGGATGACATGGGCAAGGTTGAATTTCGGCGAAAGGCCGCAGAGCAGGTCCACGTTGGCCATGCCTAGGTCGGCGTCGAGAAGGACGATCCGTTTGCCTCTCCCGGCCATGGCCAGGGAAAGGTTCACCGAGATGTTGCTTTTGCCCACCCCCCCCTTGCCACTCAGGACGGCGAGGGAGCGAAGCCCGTACCCTGCCCTGACGGGTCTGCGCTGCATGTCGACTATGCGCCGCAGGTTTTTCGCCTGGTCCCCGTTCCTGGATTCAACTTCAGACACCGCCTGTTTCCCTCTCTTCCCCAAGGAGCATTTCGGCCAGCCGCATTCCCGATGCGACCTCGATATCGTTGGGAACATTCTGCCCCGTGGTGATGAAGGAGACGGGGCGGTCAAAATCCAGGAGGATATTGAGAAGTGCGCCGTAGGTGGTGGTTTCGTCGGTCTTGGTGAAGATGACCCGTGATATGGGGACCACCCCCATGCGTTTCACCACATCGAGCATGTCCCGGTATTTCATGTTCGCCGCGAGGACAAGGTGCACCGCGTCGGGCTGGAAGGCGAGATAGAGCGCCCGCATTTCCTCGATGCGGGCGCCGTCCCTCTGGGAACGGCCCGCGGTGTCGAGAAGAACGAGGTCAGCCTCGGCAGTCTTCTCCAGGACGGGACCGATGTGCCTGGGGTCGTCCACCACGTCCATGGGGATTCCCAGGATCTTTGAATAGGTTTCAACCTGCTTCACCGCCGCGATCCTGTAGGTGTCGGCGGTGAGCAGAAAGACTTTTTTCTTTTTCCACAGGGAATGAATGGCCGCCAGCTTGGCGATGGTGGTGGTTTTTCCCACGCCGGTGGGACCGATGAGCATGACTTTCCGGCCTCCGAGGGCTTCCCAGGACTCCTGGGCCGCCACGGAGATTTTTTTGCCCAGCCACTGGATGAAATTCCTTCCCTGGGGGTCGTTCCTGAACCGTTCCACCAGGGAACGGGCATGGGTTTCGCTCACGTCCGCAGCAAGGAGTTTTGCCAGGATGTCCTTCCCCTCGTCGGAAGGAGGCGGAGGCGGAGCCGGTTCGGACCGCTCGGTCTCCAGGCGCTTCAGGACGAGGTCCAGCCTTCTGGCTATTTCGTTGACTTCGTTCTGGAGCTTCTCAGGGGAGACCTTTTCGGGAGGCTCCGCCAGGGGAGCAGATTTTTCCGATGCCAGGGCAAGCCCTTTCGGTGAAAACTCCACGCCGTCAGGGGTGACCTCCGGGGTCGGAACTTCTTTCTTCACTTTCAGTGGGCGGAGTGAATACACACCCGCAGCGGAAAGAGCCTGGTCTCCCCGAAAAGGCGCTCCGGCGAGAACGGAAGATTCGCTGTTGGAGACGCCCTCTCCCGGCGAAGCCATGGCCTGCTTGATCTCGAGAAGTTTCTGGAAGGCCGCGAGCCGTTCCTTCTTTTCGGCATCGCTCTCGGAACGGCGGTCCTCCTCGAGGACCGCGGCGCTCACCTGGAGGACGGTGCGGCGGAAGAGGCCGAGAAAGCCACCTGTTTTCACCTGCCGGGAGGAGAGAATGACGGCATCCGGACCGAGACGGTCCCTGGCGGTCCGGAGCGCTTCGGCGTCATCTTTCGCTTCGAAGGTGATCTGCGTCCCCCTCTTGATTTTTATAGCCAATTATTCCACCATCCCGACCGACTTAAGCTGTGCTCCCTGGGATATTTCATTATAGGATATCACAAAAAGGCCAGGCAGCGATCCTTCAAGAATCCGCCGCATGACCAGGCGCACGTCGGGGTGGACGAGCAGCACGGGAACCAGCCCCTTCACGGACATATCCTCCGCGGCTCTCGAAACGGCCCCCAACATCTTCTGCACTTCCCTGGGGTCCATGGTGAACTGCCATCCCCGGAGAAGGTCGCCCTCCATGGAGGACTTGACCTTCTCCTCCCAGTTCGGGGAAAGGGTGGCAACGGTGACCGTGCCGTTCTCATCCTGGATGCGGAGAGTGATTATCCGGGCCAGGGACTCCCTCACCCGCTCGGTGAGGAAATCCACGCTCCGGGAGGTTTTTCCGTAGTCCGCCAGCGCTTCGAAGATGCTCACCAGGTCGCGGATGGGGACCTGCTCCCTGACGAGGTTCTGGAGGACCTTCTGGATCTCCCCGAGGGACAGCGCGGCCATCATCTCCTCGACCACGGCGGGTGCGGCCTCCTTCACCATGTCGGTGAGCTTCTGGACCTCCTGCCGTGTGAGCAGATCCGCCCCGAACCTCTTGATGACCTCCGAAAGATGGGTCGCCAGGACGGAGGGGGCGTCCACAACGGTGTATCCCAGGGACTCGGCCTTGTCCCGCATCTCGGGCGAAATCCACACTGCCGGCAGGCCGAAGGCTGGTTCAACCGCAGGGACACCGACGATCTCCTCCTCGGCCGATCCCGTGTTCATTGCCAGGTAATGGTCGGGGAGAAGCTCTCCCCGACCGGTCTCCGCTCCCTTGACCCGCAGGATGTACTCCGTGGGCTTGATCTGGATGTTGTCCCGGATGCGGATGGGGGGAACGATGAGGCCGAATTCCATGGCCATCTGCTTTCTGATGGTGCCTATGCGGTCCAGCATGTCTCCTCCCTGCCCGGGATCCACGAGGGGGATGATGGCGTATCCGATTTCCGCCTCCATGGGGTCCACGGTGAGGAGTCGCATGACATCCTCCGGGGACGACGGCGCCGCCGCCGGTTTCGCCCCTTCTCCGGGAGCGCCGGGGGCCTGGGCTTTCCCGCCTTCCCGCCGCTTCTCCCCTCCCCCAGCTTCCTGGATTTTCCCCTCCCTGTAGACCCAGTAGCCCATGAGGGTCAGGAAACAGCCGAGAAGAAGGAAGGGGATGGTGGGCAGCCCCGGCACCAGGGCCAGGGCGAAGAGCAGCACTGCCCCGATGAAGAGGGGGCGGGGATAATTGGTCAGGGAGGAGAAAATATCCCGGCCCAGGTCCGTCTGACCCGCCGCCCTGGTGACGATGATGCCTGTGGCGGTGGAGAACAGCAGTGCGGGAACCTGGGAGACGAGACCGTCGCCCACCGTCAGGAGGCTGTACAGGCCCAGGGCCTTTTCCAGGGGGAGTCCCCGCTGGAGCACCCCGATGGCCAGTCCGCCGATGATGTTGATGACGGTGATGATAAGCCCGGCGATCGCGTCTCCCTTGACGAACTTGGACGCGCCGTCCATGGCTCCGTAGAAGTCGGCCTCCCGCTGGATGGTGAGCCGCCGTTCCCTGGCGCCCGCCTCGTCGATGAGCCCGGCGTTCAGATCGGCGTCGATGGCCATCTGTTTTCCCGGCATGGCGTCCAGGGTGAACCGCGCCGCCACTTCCGCCACCCGTTCCGAACCCTTGGTGATGACGACGAACTGGATGATCACGAGAATGAGGAAGACCACACCGCCCACGACGTAGTTTCCTCCCACCACGAAATTGCCGAAGGCGCTGATGACCTGCCCCGCATCGCCGTTCAGCAGGATGAGCCTCGTGGTGGAAACGTTGAGGGCGAGACGGAACAGGGTGACGATCAGGAGCATTGTGGGGAACGCGGCGAGATCGAGGGCCCTCTGGGCGTAGAAGGTTGAGAGCAGGACAACCACTCCGAGGGTGATGTTCACTGTCAGGAGCACGTCCAGGAACCACGTGGGCAGCGGGATGATCATCATCACCACGATGAGGATCACAAGCCCCGCCATGCCTATATCGGAATAATTGAGCATTTTTTTGAACACCGACATGTTCGTCGTTGATTCCGCCACCCGACCCATCCTTCCCTTGAGAAAGCAGTTTGTTTCGTTCTATTCTACATGAAAATCGCGGACTGGCCGTCCTTTCCTTCCGGCGTCCCCATCTTCGGCCCGGGGGGAGCTGAAGTCTTTCCTTTCCCGATCCTGTAGACGAAGGCGAGCACTTCGGCCACGGCCCTGTAAAACTCCTCGGGGACCTCGTCGCCTACCTCGAGATTTTCAAAGAGGCTTCTCGCCAGGGGCTTGTTCTCCACGACCGGAACGCCGTTTTCCCCGGCGATTTCCCGTATTCTCCGGGCCAGGAAACCGCTGCCCTTTGCGCTGACCACAGGGGCATCCATGGCCTTCCGGTCGTATTCGAGGGCCACTGCCAGCCGTGTGGGATTGGTGATGACCACGTCAGCCTTGGGAACGGAGGACATCATCCGGCCCCTGGCCAGTTCCCTCTGTTTTTGCCGCATCTTGCTCTTGATCTGGGGGTCTCCCTCCATCTGCTTGAACTCTTCCTTGAGTTCCTGCTTGCTCATCTTTATGGACCGTTCGAATTCCCATTTCTGGTAGACATAATCGAAGAGGGCGATGACGAGGAGCAGGAAGGCAAGCCGGAAGCTCAGGCCCAGCAGTTTATCAAGGAGCCTGGAGACTCCCGTCTCGAGAGGGAACCGTATTGCCCGGACCAGCTCCGGGGTATCCTTCCGGAGGGAAAAATAAATCACGAGGGCAAACAGGGCCGCCTTGAGCAGGCCCTTCACCATCTCCACCAGGGATCGTAGGGAAAGCACTTTTTTCAGTCCCGAGACGGGATTCATCCTGTCCATTTTGGGAACCAGGGGTTTCGTGGTCAGGAAAAACCCCACCTGGGACACCGTGACGATGAGGGCTCCCACTGCCGCGGCCAGCCCGATGGGAAGCCAGGGAACCACCATGGCGACCACCGTCTCGTTCCGGATTGCGGAAAACCAGCCGTCTTCCCTGATGGTGTTCCCCCCCATGAAGGCGATGGCGTCCGTGGTGAACGCGAGTATCCAGGAAAAAAGGAACCTCCCGAAGACCATGAGGGCAAAGAGTCCCACGAGGATCACGGCGGCGGCGCCGAGATCCTGGCTTTTCGCCACCCTCCCCTCCTCCCGCTCCTTCCGCCTCTTTCTCGGGGTGGCGGGTTCGGTCCGTTCCTGGGAGAAGAACTGGAGGTCGAAGGTCATCGCCAGGCAGTCGCTCCCCTGAGGGCAAATTCCACGTACGTCTCCATCTGTTCCGCCATGATCTCCACTGTGACGGGAAGCACCACCATGAGGACAAAAAAACCGAGGGCGATCTTCAGGGGAAGGCCCAGGACGAAAATGTTCATCTGGGGAACGGTCCGGGCGAGAAAGCCGAGCCCCACGTCGGCCAGGAGGATCGCCCCGTAAAAGGGCAGGACGAACCGGAGGCTCAGGACAAAAGCCTGCTGCAGCCACTCGCCGGCTCCAATATCCCATGATATTGCCAGGGCGAGCTTTCCGGGGGGGACCAGCCTGAGGCTTTCCACCACCGACTGGGTCATCAGGAGGTGACCGTTCCAGCGGAAATAGAACCACAGACCCACGAGAAACTGGAGCTGGCCTATGATGGAGGCCTGGGTCTCGCTCAGGGGGTCCAGGAGGCTCACCATGGAGAGCCCCATGGAAATGCCGATGAGTTCGCCGGAGATCTGCAGGACATAGAGCGGGAGGGCCGCGAGAAACCCGATGGCGATGCCGACGAGAAACTCTCTCGCCGCCGCGAGGAGGATGGAGGTCCAATGGTCGAAAACGGCAAGGGGTACCGCGGCGTCAGGGATGGTCCCCACCGCGGCGAGGGTGAGGAAAAAGGCGCACCAGAACCGCAGGGGAAGGGGCATGCTTGACGCCATGAAGGCGGGAGCCGAGAACATCATCCCCGTGAACCGGATCCCCACGAGGAGGTAGAAAAGGAGCAGTGTCACGAAGCGGGTCTGTTCCGCCGTCATTGGACGAACCGCTCAAGCTGGCCGAAGATGAGCCGCGCCATGTCGCCCACACGCCCGAACATCCAGGGGCCGAAGGCCACCAGCGCGAGGAGGACGGCCACGATTTTCGGTATGAAGATAAGGGTCTGCTCCTGGATGGAGGTGGCCGTCTGGAGAATGCCGATGACGAGCCCTACGAGCATGGCCACGAGGAGGATCGGGAGGGACGTGATGAGAGTGGTCCAGACTGCGTCGCCGAGCACGTCGTACATGTTCACGGGAAACACCGGTCATCGCCCCCTTACGTAAAGCTTTTCAGCAGGCTTGTCACCACGAGGTTCCACCCGTCGGCCATGACGAAGAGAAGCACCTTGAAGGGCAGGGAGATCATCATGGGCGGCAGCATGATCATGCCCATGGCCATGAGGACGCTGGCCACGATCATGTCCACCACGATGAAGGGGATGAAGATGACCACCCCCATCTGGAAGGCGGTCTTCAGTTCGCTGAGCATGAAGGCCGGCAGGAGGATCCTCGTGGGGATGTCGTCCTGGTTCCTCGGCTGCTCCATCCCGGCCATGGAGACCATGAGAGACAGCTCCTCCTGGCGGGTGAACTTGAAAAGGAACTCCCTGACGGGTTGTATGGTGCCTTCCCAGGCCTGGGCAGAACTGATGTTCCCCGCCAGGTAGGGAGAGAGGGCGCCGTCGTAAACCTTTCCCCACGTGGGCCCCATGACGAAAAGGGTAAGAAAGAGGGCCAGGCCGACGATCACCTGGTTCGGCGGCGTCTGCTGGAGTCCGATGGCCCGCTGGACGAACCCGAGGACCACAAGTATACGGGTGAAGCTGGTCACCATGAGGATAATGGCCGGGGCCAGGCTCAGAACTGTCAGGAGAGCGAGGATCTGGAGGGTCACCGCTACGTCGGAGGGGGATTCCGCCATGCGTACCCCGAACTGGAGCGCCGGCAGCGGAATAAAGGGAGCCCCGTCCTGGGCGAAGGCGGAGGTTGTCCACGCCGGGAAGAGGACCACGGGAAAAAGGAGTAACACCCTATTGAGAAAGAGCTTCGTCCTCGTATTGTTTCCAGTCTTCATATCTCCACCTGCCGATCACCCTCGTCCCGGCGCCTCCCGATGCCAGGGCGACCACGTCCGGCCCAAGCCGGACGATAAAAAGAACATCCTTGCCGAGGGGCAAGGATGCCATTATGTTTACGGCCCCCTTCGCCTTCAGGGGAGCGGTCCGCCGGGAATAGAGCACTGCACCGTATCCGGCGAGAGCAAGGATGGCCAAACTCAGCCCTATCCGGATCATGTACCCGGTCAGAGAGGGAGTTTCTGCCGGAGAAGCCTCCGCGGCGGCCGGGAGAAGGAACAGGAAGGCCACGGCGCAGAAAGCGGTCATGGTGAACCTTCTAGCCGAGAGCCTTGTTAAGCGCTTCCACCACCCTGTCAGGCTGAAAGGGTTTCACGATGAAATCCGTCGCTCCGGCCTGGATGGCCTCGATGACCATGGGCTGCTGCCCCATGGCGCTCACCATGACGATCCGGGCGCTCCCGTCGATAGACTTGATGGCCTTCACTGCGTCAATTCCGTTCATCTCCGGCATCGTGATGTCCATGGTGACGATGTCGGGCTTGAACTTCTGGTAGGAGACCACGGCAACTTTTCCGTTCTCCGCCTCGGCCACCACTTCAAAATCGTTCTTCGTCAGAATGTCCTTCAGCATCATTCTCATGAAGGCGGCATCGTCGACTATCAGAACTTTCCTGCCCATACTTCCACATCCCTCTCTCGGTAATGGCTAGAACGTCGGATTCCTTCCTAGAGCGAATGAACTCTTCCTGCAGACGACACGATTTCGGTAATGCGGACACCAAAATTTTCGTCGATGACAACGACCTCGCCCTTGGCGACAGCCTTGCCGTTGACCAGAATATCCACAGGCTCACCGGCCATTTTGTCTAATTCTATCACGGAACCCGGTGTCATGTTCAATATGTCGGAAATATTTTTTCTCGTCCGGCCCAATTCCACCGTAACCCGGACAGGAATATCCGCCACGAGGTCGATCCTGCTGTTTCCGTATCCCGTTCCGGCCTTCTGGACCAGCGGGACGAACTCGGCAGGACGGACGTCCACGGAGGACTGGTCGTACACGTTCCCGAAGGAGGGATGATCCGCATCCGGCGCCGGTGTTTCCGCCTGCATGCTTCCCTGGCTTGAGGGCTGTGACGGTTTCGGGGCCGCCGAAGGGGCCTTGGCGGCCGCCGGCGCTTCTTTTTTCCCTTTTCCGGAAACGAGCTCCCGGACCTCGTCGGCCAGAGCTTTGGCAACGTCGAGTGGAAGAAGCACCCAGAAGGGAAAGTCCCCCAGTCCTTCGATGGAAATCGCCGCCGAAATGGTCCATGCTTCATCTTCAGGGGATCTGGCGGGGAAAGGAAGCCAGTCCTGGGGCTCCAGGGCGGAGGAAATGCTTTCGGGTATGAGCCGTTTTCCCCCAAGCATGCCGCTCATGCCCGTGAAGGCCGCCCCCACCACCTGGCTCAGCCCTTCCTGGGCCGCGTTCAGGTAGAGTTCCCCCGCTTCCTCGGGAAGATCTTTCCCCTCTCCGCCCATCATGAGGTCGGCAAGGGTCAGGGCGCCCCGTTCAGTAATCACGAGAACCAGGGGGGCATCATTCAGTCCGCCGCAGGTCACCCGGAAAGAGAAGGGGGGCTCCTCCGGCCTGGATACAAAGTCCTTCTGGGGAAGCGCCGTCATTTCTCGGACGAGGGCGGTTACCTCCTTGCCGGCAAGCATGCCGTAGACGCTCGACGCCGACGTGGAAAAAATGCCCGCGAGGTCCTCGAGAATGCTCCGCTGTTCCGGGGAAATTCCCCCTTCGTTTTTTCCCGCTCCTCCGCCGCCGCCGAAATCGGCTCCTGACAAGAGAGCGTTAATTTCATCCTGGCTCAGAAGTTCGTCAATCATTGACCGCCCCTCCCTCTCTTTCGGGCAGATCATCCTCGCCCGGGATAATCTCCGATATTTCCGCGGCATACCTGCCGTTTACCGAGCCCGGCACGGCCCTGAACTTGACGAGGTTGCCGATGCGGACGCTCAGGGGATCTTTAAGAGTCTCGTCGAGCTTGATCACGTCGCCCGCCCTGAGCTGCATGACGTCCGCAACGTTGAGCACAGTGTGCCCCAGTTCCAGCGCAAGGGGGACCCGGACGTTCTGCATGTGCTTCAGGATAAAGTCCCGGGATCCTTCGTCACTCTTCCTGCCCGTGGAGGCGAACCACTGCTGGGAACTCAGCTTGTCCATTATGGGCTCCATGAGGAAGTAGGGGATGCAGATGCTCACCATTCCCTCAACGTCGCCCACCTTCAGCTTCAGTATGACCAGGAGCACCATATCGGTTCCCGGACAGATCTGGACGAAGAAGGGGTTGCTTTCGAGATTCTCGTAGCGGAACCGGACGTCCACCACCGTGCTCCAGCTTTCCTCGAGGAGCTCGAGCATCCTCATGATGACCCGTTCCACCACCGTCCGCTCGATGTCGGTCAGTTCCCTGACTTTTCCCGAAAATTCCCCCTTGCCGCCAAGCATCCTGTCGATGATGGCGAACACGAGGTTCGGGTTGATCTCGATGAGAGCGTTCCCGCTGAAAGGGTACATCTCGAGAATGCCGATCACCGTGGGCTGGACCAGGGAGCGGACGAACTCATCGTAGGCGAACTGGTCCACCGACGCGATCTCCGCCGAAACCATGGACCTGACCATGGTGGACATGGCCGTCGTCAGCTGCCGGGTGAAGGATTCATGGATCATCTGGATGGCCCGGAGCTGGTCCTTGCTGAACTTGTCGGGGCGGCGGAAGTCGTAGAGCTTGATTTTCTTCTCGTCTTCCTTCCGCATGGCGTCAACGTCGACGCTTCCGCTGGAAAGAGCTTCGAGAAGAGAGTCTATTTCACTTTGAGAGAGCACATCCGGTGTCACCACAATCCCCGCCTCCTTCCCGATCTACGGTTGCCCCGGTCCCGGTTACTGCAGAATGAATCCCTCAAAGAGGACCCTGACCACCGGAACCATGTCCCGGACAGGGGGCATAATGGCGTTTACCGTTCTCTTGATGTCCTCGGCGAGGGAGAGGATTCCCTCCGCATTGGTCAGGTCCTCGAACACCCTGTCCTTGGTGAGGAGAATCACCTCGTTCTTCACCCTGGCGAGCCAGTTCTGGGAAGAGATCATCTCCAGGGCCTTCGGGCCGCTCATCTCCATGGAGAGCTTGAAGTTGACCACGTGATTCCCTGCTCCGGCGAGATTGGAAATGAAGTCCCCAACGAAAAAGACCGGGCCGGGTTCTTCGATTTTCGTCCCCGAGGCCCCTCCTTCCGGAGTCATCCACAGTCTCCCGGCGAAAACGCCGCCGCCGAACCCGAGGGACAGCAGCAGAAGCGCCGTGAAAAGAAAAAGCAGTATCCGTTTCATCTGATTATCCCCCTTGTCGGCTGAAGGAACTTCAACGTCATTTATTCTTTCGGGTGCCGGGACAGGAACACCAGGTCCACCCGTCTGTTCAGCGCCATGTGCTCAGGCGTGTCGTTCGGTACGAGGGGCCGGTTGGGGCCGTATCCGACGGCCTGCAGCTTCAGCGGGTCGAAATTCCCCCTGAACTGGAGGTATGAAGCCACCGCAGCCGCCCGGGCCGACGACAGACCCCAGTTGTCCCTGTATATTCCCCCTTTGAGGGGAACGGAATCAGTATGTCCCTCCACGGCAACCGCAGGAACAGAATCCTTTATGAACTCCGCTATTTTGAAAAGAACTCTCATCCCCTCCGGCTTCAGTTCCGCCTTCCCGGAGTCGAAGAGGAACTGGTCGGAAAGGGAGACGGTTACCCCCCTCTGGTCGACCCGCACGATCACCTGCTTGTCCAGCCCCTCGCTCCGAAGGTAGTTCCGCAGGTTCTTGGCGATCTGCCGGATATCCGGCGTCACCCTCTGAGATTCTCCCGCCTGCGTCGCCGGCTGTCCGCCGAAGACGGCCGGATCCTGCTGTATCGACTTTCCTCCGGGCATGAATCCGAGGGCTCCCTGGAAGGACTGTATCATCATCTGGAACTTCTGCACGTCGATGGACGAAAATGAGAACAGCAGAACAAAAAAGGTGAGAACGAGGGTCACCATGTCGCCGTACGTAGCGAGCCACAGGGGCGCTCCGGGCGACGATTCTTCCTTCTTTTTCCGTGCCATCAGGCTTCTCCTTTCGCTTCCGCCGCCTTCTCCTCGAGGTCAAGGCGCTGCTTCGGCGGAAGGAAGACCTTCAGTTTCTCCTCGACGATCCGGGGGTTTTCCCCCGCCTGGATGGCGAGGACCCCTTCCACCATGAGTTCCATGGAGAGAACTTCCTGGGACGACCGAACCGCGAGCTTTTTGCCTATGGGGAGAGCGAAACCGTTGGCGATCATGGACCCATAAAAGGTCGTGACCAGGGCCACCGCCATTCCGGGCCCAAGGGCATCGGGATCCGCAAGGTTGCCCAGCATGGTGATGAGGCCGATGAGCGTGCCGAGCATCCCGTAAGCCGGCGCCAGCTCCGCCATGGAATCGAAGAGCGCCTTGTTGGATGAGTGGCGATTCTCCAGAATGCCTATTTCCGTGTCGAGGATCGCCTTGACGAGCTCCGGATCGGTACCGTCGACGACGAGCTGGATCGATTTTTTCAGGAAGTCGTTGTCCAGTTCGGAGGCATCAGCCTCGAGGGCGAGAAGCCCTTCCCTCCGCGCCTTCTCGGCAAAGCTTACAATGGTCTGCACCAGGGAGACCAGGTCGGGGGAGCCGCCCGTAAAGGCCATTCTGAGGATCTTGACGAAGCTTTTGAGTTTCTCCGGGGGGTTGGCCATGATGAGTGCCCCGGACGTCCCGCCGAAAACGATGAGCAGGGACGGGAAATCGATGAAGGCCAGACCCTCGCCGCCGGACATCACTGCGCCGAGGACGAGGATGAAACAAACGGCCATACCGATGACGGTTGTAAGATCCACGAAAACACAGCCTCCCTCAATTCAGTTTCAATGTACCGGAGAAAAAAAGCCTCAGTCCTGTTCTTCCTCTTCCGAAAAGGCCGTCTTCCCTCCGAGGAAGGAGAAAAGAACCTTCTGCCTGTACTTTACCACCAAATCCACGATTTCTTCCATCGGTTCGGCTACCACGTAGCGGTGACCGTTGACGAGCCGGATGACCGTATCGGGAGTTGATTCCACCGTTTCGATGAGGTCCGCGTTGATGGTGAATGCCTCCCCGTTGATCCTGTGCAGGGTGATCATTTACGATCTCCCCTACCGCTTGATGTTGATCACTTCTTCGAGCACCTGGTCGCTGGTGGTGACCACCCTGGCGTTGGCCTGGAAGCCGCGCTGGGCCACGATGAGGCGGACGAATTCTTCGGAAAGGTCAACGTTGGCCATCTCCAGGGTGCCTCCCGCGATCGTACCCGCTCCTCCCTCGCCGGCGGCGACGATCTGGGCGAGTCCCGAGTTGTTGCTGGCGGCGAAGGCGGTGCTGCCCACCTTCGTCAGTCCCGTCGGGTTGGAGAAGAGCGCCAGTGCCATTCTGTACAGGGGAAGGTTCACGCCGTTGCTGTAGACGCCCGTTATGGTACCGTCCTTGCCCGCCGCGAAGTCGTTCAGGACGCCCATTCCGTATCCGTCCTGGTAGTAGCCCTTGGTGGTAAAGGTGGAACCGTACTGGGTCACGCCTTCCATGACATCTTTCCCGAAGGACTCCCCGGTGAAGTCGAGGGTGATGGTGGCATCGTCGGCCCCGAGGGACGCGAAGTTCAGCCCGATGACACCCGAGGATCCCGTGGTGATCTTGCCGTCGGAATCAAATTCCATGATCCCCGTATTGTTCGAAATGGTCACCCCGGCTTCGGACGGCAGCCATGCCCGCCAGCGCCACTGGTTGTTGTCGATCTTCTCCCAGCTCACCTCGAGGGTGTGGGCGTTTCCCAGGCTGTCGTAGACATCGAGCTTCGTGTTGTGCACACTGGCGATCTTCTGGTTGATGGTCGCCAGGGATGTGCTTCCGTTGAGAAGGGTGATCCCGAGGCCGTTCTCGGTGGCCCGGGCGCTCAAAGGGCTTCCGCCGATGGGTGGGGTACCGGGAAGCTGGAATGTGCCGTCGCTGTTCATGGTGATCTCGAGGGTCTCGGGGTCGGCCGCCGTTTCGCTCCAGAGGTTGAGGATGCGGTTTCCCGTGGAGGCGTCGTCATCGTACTCCACGAGGTAGTTCACTGCCGTGCCCGAGGTGGAATCGGTCACCATCTGGAAGTTCATGAATCCGGAGAGCTCGATCTTCGACACGATCTGGTTTAAAGAATTGAGCAGGGTCAGGGTACCCGTGGCAGAGTCGTAGTCGGAGGTGAGAGGATCGAGGGGATCGATGAAGGCTCCGCTCAGGGTGACGTCAAGCAGGGGGTATCCCGATGTAGTGTCGATCCCGTTATAGGCGCACTCTATACCCGCAGGGGCTGTTGCCCCCGCTGCGGTGGACAGGGTGAGGAATCCGGCCTGGGTACTGTCTCCCGAGATATTGCTGAGCACATACCGGTCGGTCCCCAGGTTCACCGTGAGGGAGGAGTCGTTGGTCTCTATGCCCATGGGGAGGTAGGCCTCCACCCGGCTGTCGAGGTTGCACCTGTAGCCGGTGAGCTCCGTTGCCTTGGCGGGGATCTTCTGCCCCACGGGGATGTTGATATCCGTCAGATTGGATCCCATGGTGTAGGAAGAAGGGTCATTGGGGTCCACGGTCATACCGAAACCCTTCACCATGAATCCGGTGCCCGATTGCACCAGGTTCCCGTTCGCGTCGAGAATGAAGTTGCCCGCGCGGGTGTAGAGCTGTTCCGTCCCGTCGCTGACCACGTAGTAGCCGTCCCCTTCAACGGCCATGTCCGTCCTGTTGCCGGTGAACTGGAGCTGCCCCTGGGAATGGATGGTCTCGATGGCGGCCACGTTGACTCCAAGGCCGACCTGCATGGGGTTGATCCCGCCCCGCGCCTCGCCCGGGGCCGAAGCCCCCTTGCTGGTCTGATACATTAGATCCTGGAACGTCACGTTGGATTTCTTGAATCCCACGGTGTTCACGTTTGCGATGTTGTTCCCGACCACGTCGAGAAGGGTCTGGTGCCCCCGGACTCCCGATACGCCGGACATAAGGGATCGAAGCATGCTGTATTTCCTCCCTGTGAATTCTGAGATGCTGCAGTCCCTTGCAGTTTCAAGTTCGCCCGGCCTTCCGTGGGGGCTGTTGTGGGTTCTTGCGCCGAAAAGCTTTGTCCTATATTGAATCGGAGGTTTGCCTGTGTTTCTGAAGTCCTTTAGCCCACCGCCACGACCTTTTCGAGAGGAATATCGATATCTTCGGTGGTGGTGAGGATCACGCCCGACGTGTCGAACCGGACGTAGGCCACCGTTCCGTAGGTGCTCAGTCCGTCGTCATCGAGGTATTCCACGACCCTGCCGATGTAGTTCACCGCTGAGCCTTTGGTAATGGCGTTCATCTGTTCGATGCTCTTGTTCATGTTGGTCATCTGCTCCAGGGTGCTGAACTGGGCCATCTGGGCGATGAAATCCTTGTCCTTGAGCGGATCGAGGGGGTCCTGGTTGCTCAGCTGGGCGATGAGTATTTTCAGGAAGGCATCCTTTCCGAGTTCGCTGTTCGTTTCCCGGAGAGCCTCGCTCGCCGCCGCCGTATAGTTCGCTTCATTCGCGCTGTTTACTGCCGATACGGTCATTTCTCCACCTCCTAGGCCACCCAGTGAAGGAGCCCTTTTTCCAGATCCACAGTATAGGATGGGATGTCTTCTTCTGCCGCGCCGACCCTGCCGGACGCCCGGACATCCCTGTTTTTTGAACCGTCCCTGGCTTCTCCGTGCCCCTCTCCGCCGCTGTCCCTGATGTCAACCGTCAATTCGGCCACCTGGACCCCCTGCTGCTGAAGATGGGTCCTCAGAACCGTAATCTGGTCCTGGACAAGCTGCCGGAGCTGTTCGTTGCCGACCCTTATGGACGCTTCCACGCCTCCGTTTGTCGAGGCAAGTTCGATCTCCACCCGCCCGAGGGCCGGAGGGTCCACGATCATGGATGCCCTGTGGTGTCCTTCCGTCCTCATGAACCTGACCACGTTGTGCATCCCGTCCTCGAGGGCGTCACCGCCCCTTCCGGCCAGGGCCAGCTCCCGGGCGAAGCCGCCCGGAAGGAGGGACTTTTCCGTGCGGACACTCTCCATCCCCTGGGCCGGTCGATGGGAGAAAAGGGCTGCCCCGGTGCCGTCGTTCTTTCCGGACATGGACTGCCGCCCCTCTCCCTTCTCTCCGCCGCCGTTCCCTGAATGCCCGGCAGGAATGCCATCCTTTCGGGAAGCGGAGGAAAGAAGCCTGTTCTCCTGGCCTTCGGAACCGCCTGTCTTCTTCGATCCTTCCGGAACCGGATCCGCTTCCATTTCCGCAGCGGGAGCGGGAGAGAACGCATCCCTGTTCCCCTGGCCTTCGGAACCGCCTGTCTTCTTCGATCCTTCCGGAACCGGATCCGCTTCCATTGCTGCGGCGGGAGCGGGAGAGGACGCATCCCTGTTCCCCTGGCCACTGATACCAAAGCCCTTCGTATGTTCGTCGGAACTCAGGTCCGCAGAAAGGGGCTCAGCACTTTGTCCGGGTTCCGGTTCGTTTTTCCGGGAAAGAGTGTTCGTCAACCGGTCTTCGTCCAAAAGGACATCGGAGAACTGTTTTTCAGAAGCAGTCCGCTCTCTCTGTTCGTTCATCTCCTGATTCCCCGGCGCTTCTTCCCGGAGGGATCCTGCATCGATCGTGCAGGGAACATTGTCTTCCGGGGGGAGGCCGAAAGGAGAGGCTGTACCGGATGCGGAACCGGCCTGTTCTTCAGTCCGGAGAACCCTCATCCCCCGCCCTTCTTCCAGGGAGACGTCGTCCCGGACCATCATTCCTGCCGCCGTGGCAGCCGATTCACCGTCAGGCCCGGATTCGGGCGGAAGCTCCCCGGGAAGGGAAAGCGCTTCTTCCGGGGGAAGGTCTCCCTGTCCGGGGATTGCCCCGGAAAAAAGGATGCCGGTTTCTTCGTCTGAAAAAACGGCTTCCTCCCCGCCGTTTTCCACAGGGGCCCCTTCTTCTCCGGTGGCGTCCATTCTCCGGAGCATCGCCGTAAAAGCCGCATGAGGCGCAGGGAAAGAGATGTCCTTCGGACCGTCTTCGGTCAAAGGCACCTGGGACGGCTGTTCGCACCGGTGGAGCAGGCGGGAAAACCGGTCGTTTTTTTCTCCTTCAGGTTTCCGATGTGTTCCTGCCGGATCCGGGAAAAGCTCCGAAGGGCTCTTTTCCCTGGCTGCTGCAAGAAAAGGCGAGATCATTAGGCCGCACCTCCGAGTGTGTTACCGCGACCCACCGGCCGCGAGCCGTTCCGTCAGCCTTGCCGCTCTCACCGCTTCCATGCGGCCGAGAATGGATGCCCTGGCATCCTGGGGCATTCCTTCGAGGAGTTTCACC
>Ga0209312_1000610_pt1 | contig 31088 bp, 27 predicted proteins | sample BioC13SIPDNA_4_FD_185744 | JGI IMG/M metagenome (GOLD analysis project Ga0209312, IMG submission 185744) | Anaerobic biogas reactor microbial communites from Washington, USA - Biogas_R1_B C13 SIP DNA (SPAdes) (version 2) | ecosystem: Engineered > Bioreactor > Anaerobic > Unclassified | place... | reverse complement strand
ATGGAGGGGCGCGGCATGGAAAATGTTCTCCACGAACTCGTCGGTCACGGTCTCCCGGAACCGGGGATCCTCCCTCAGCGTGAGGGCTATCAGTCTGCAGTATGTCCGTGTCCGCTCGATGTGCTTTCCCGTTGCGTCGTCCCGGGACTCCGCCAGCTTCGAGAGGGCGAGAATGGTGGCAAGCTGGGATTCCGATATCTCCCTGACCTTTTCCCGGACCAGGTCCTCGAGGTAATGGTTGTGCCGTTCCAGCTCCTTCCTCATGCGGACGAGGGTAAGATGGGTCCTTACCCGGGCTGCGAGTTCTTCTTCCTGAAAGGGTTTGGTGACGTAATCCACTCCCCCTGCCGCGAAGGCCCGAACCTTGCCTGCAGGGTCGTCCAGGGCGCTGATGAAGAGCACGGGCACTTCCCTGAGCCTTTCGTCCTCCCTGAGCCTCCGGCAGATTTCAAAACCATCCATGCCCGGCATCATGATGTCGAGCAAAACCAGGTCCGGCACCTCGAGAGCTGCGGCTTTCAGGGCCATGCTTCCCCTGGGGAAGGCCGCGACGCGGTAGCCTCTCCGTCCGAGCAGCTCGACAAGGATGGTGAGGTTGGTGGGCGTGTCGTCCACCACCATGATCGTTTCGTTTCCCGTCCGGTCCGGAGCCGTGCTATCCATGGAACGCATCCTCCTCCATGCCGAGAATCCGGGCAAGCTGCCCGTAATCAAAGGCGGCCACGAGATCCCGGAGCCTCTTCCCGGCTGTTTCGTCACTGGCGGCCGCTTCGGCGGCAAGTTCCCGGAGCCTGAGTATGTCTCCCCGTTCCAGCGCCCGGACCATTCCGGAGCGTATTCCTTCCGGCAGGACCGACGGGAAGTCACCTCCGGGAACCGGAGTCGATTCCGCGGATATCTTCTCTCCCGGAAGTTCCCGCGGAACCGCCCCGATTTCTTTCGAGACGAGGGAATCCCGGCCCGGCGTTCCTTCCCGGTCATGATCCGACAGCACCGGAAGGCAGACACGAAATGTGCTTCCCTGCCCCGGTGCGCTCCGGACGGAAACATCTCCGCCCAGAAGGAGGACAAGGCGCTTCGTTATGGCCAGGCCGAGCCCCGTTCCGCCGGTCTCCTTTCCCGCCGAGGACTGGCTGAATTCCTGGAAGATGGCATCGAGGTCTTCCGGCGGTATTCCGGGGCCCGTGTCCTCCACTTCCAGCGAGAGGAGGACGCCGGGATCCCTTTCCGCTTCCCTGTTCCCTTCATCCTGAAGGGATTCAGCCTGTGCCCGGAATGTGATACTTCCTTCCTTCGTGAACTTGACGGCGTTTCCGAGGAGATTGAGCAGGATCTGCCTCAGTTTCCTCCAGTCGGAGGAAACAAAGGGGGGAACGGTGCTCCCCCGTTCGTACCGGAAAGCCAGTCCCCTGGCCTCCGCCTGGGGACGGAAGAACGCCGCCACGTCGTCAAGCAGGTCATGGAGATTGAATCCTTCGACGGCGAGCTCCAGTTTTCCCGATTCGATTTTCGAAAAATCGAGGATGTTGTTGACGAGAGAGAGAAGGTGGTTTCCGCTGTGGATTATGGTCCTGACCCGTTCCGCCTGGTCTGCCGTGAGGGCGGGATCCCGCTCCAGCATCCGGGCGAAACCGAGGATCGCGTTGAGAGGCGTGCGGATTTCGTGGCTCATGTGGGCGACGAAGGCGCTCTTGGCCCTGCTGGCCTGCTCCGCCACCTGGAGCCGTATGCGCTCCTGCTCGCTCCGCTTCCTTTCGGTAATGTCCGTGAGGGCACAGATGATTTCCTTTGGATTGTTCTCTTCGTCTGCCAGCACCAGGAGGTCGTCGTGAACCCAGATCGCTTCTCCGTTCTTTCTGAACAGCCGGTATTCCCGGACCCCTTTTCCCGCCCTGATCGCCGTCCGCGCTCCATCCCGTACCGACGGAATGTCTTCCGGGTGGACGATGGCCTTCCAGAAGCCCGGCCGCAGGACTTCCTCCGGCGGGTAGCCGAGCAGGGAGGTTACGTTCCGGCTGACCCAGGTGATGGAATGGTCGTCGGGGTTGAGGGTGTACACGATGGAAGGGCTCACGGAAAAAAGATGCCGCAGGCGCCGCTCGTTCTGCTCCAGTTTTTCCTGGGCCTGTATGCGGGCGGCGAGGGTGATTTCCCTGGCCCTGCTCTCCGCCAGGAGGAGGGACGTGAGAAGGACCGCCGTCACCGCCACGAAAGCCATGCCCTTGTAGATGGACAGACGGGTCAGGTCTTCAGGGGCAAGGTTCATATACTCAAGGAGCCGGTCTGAAAAGAAAATCCACAGGCCGGCAAATATGAGATAGGGAAGAACGATTCTCGTGATGGCACGGACAGCCTGACGTTTCATGGCCTCACCCCGGCACGGCCGCCGGGCGGGAGCCGGAAGAGGCTCTCCCGTAAACCCGGCAGAATTTTGTTCTGAAGATATTATACGATTCTCTCCCATTGTCAATGAAAAAGTCAAACCGGAGGGGGGATAAAAAGCACCCCTTCCGCATATTCCGGAAGGGGTGCCGGGGAAACGGATTCTTTATGCTCTAGGCCAGCAGTCCGGCCTCCCGCATCTTCTTCTTCATGTGCTCCAGAACGTCGCCGGAGGTGGGGAGGTTCGGAAGGAAGGGGTCGCCCACGTCGAGCCCCATGAGCCTGGCCATGTCCTTGGTGGCCACGGGGAAGCTCGCCCGGTCCATGGAGATCCGGACGGGGTTGAGGAGGAACTGGGCCTCCAGGGACCCCTTGAGGTCGCCCGCCCGGTATTTTTCATAGATGGATACCACCAGTTCCGGGAACATGTTCGCCGTGGTGGCGATGGCCCCGTCGGCACCGTGGGCGAGGGCGCCGTAGATCAGGGTGTCCTTGCCGCCGAAGACCTTGAAGTCCTTTTTTCCCGTTTTCGTGAGGCGGACGAACTCGCTCGTGAGGGTCATGTCGCCGCTGGAGTCCTTGATGCCCACGATGTTGTCCACGTCATCGGCAAGACGCGTCACCAGGGATGTGGTCAGGGAATACCCGACCCTGCCGGGGTTGTTGTAGAGCAGCACCGGCGTTCCGGGAACGGCTTCCGCGATGAAGCGGAAATGGCGGTACAGCTCCTCCTCGGTGGGCTTGAGAAACATGGGCTGCAGCACGGAAATCCCGCTTGCCCCGCATTCGGCCGCCATCCGGGCGAGCTCCCTGCATTTCCTGGTCTTGATGGTTCCCATGCCGAAATAGACGGGAACACGGCCCTCCGTCTCGTCGAGAATGATCCGGAGCCCCCGCTTCATCTCGTCCTCCTCCACCATGTAGAACTCGCCGTTGCTGCCGAAGGCAAGTATGCCGTGGACACCTCCATCGATGACGAAATTCACCTGGCGGCGCATTTTCTCTTCGTCGATGCGCTCGTTTTCGTCGATCACCGTAACTATGGGGGGAATGACTCCCCTGATGAAATCAATGTTCATCCTGCTCAATCCTTTCACGTCGTTATGGTTGCCCTGTTCTTCTAGGTTATCGGAGCGGGGTTGAACAGGCAGAGATCATTGTGAATCCGGTGTTTTTCTGCCCAGGGCCGTTTCCGCCCGCTCGCGGTGTCCACGATTTCCCTGAACAGCAGTTCTCCGACCTCCCGGATGGAGGCTTCGCCCGAGGCAATGACACCCGCGTCAACATCGATCAGGTCGCTCCACATGTCTTTCAGATCGGACCGGGAGGACACCTTGATCACCGGGGCCGCGGCCAGACCGTAGGGTGTCCCTCTGCCGGTCATGAAGACCTGCAGGGTCATCCCCGAGGCAAGCTGGCAGGTTCCGCAGACCATGTCGCCGGCCGGTGTGGAGGCATAGATCAGCCCTCTTTTCGACGGCCGCTCCCCGGGGGAAAGCACCTCCACCACGGGCGACCTTCCCGATTTGGCGATGGACCCCATGGCTTTCTCGACGATGTTGGCGAGCCCGCCTTTCTTGTTTCCCGGAGTGGGGTTGGCACTTCTGTCCACGCCGCCCGCCCTGAGATAGTCGTCATACCAGCGCATCTCCTCCGCGAGCCTCCGCCCCACGAAAGCGTCGGCGCACCGGGCGGCAAGCTGCCGGACTCCGTCCCGCACTTCGGTGACTTCGGAGAACATCACCGTGGCTCCTCCGCTGACCAGCAGATCGGAGGCATACCCGGCCGCCGGGTTGGCGGTGATCCCGGAAAAGGCGTCGCTTCCGCCGCACTGCATCCCCACGCACAGGGCGGACAGGGGGAGGGGCTGCCGCCGCCGTTCATTCAGGCGCTTCAGTTTTCTTTCCGCCATTTCGAGAAGGGCGTCCGTCATTGTGACGTATCCCCTGTGGTCCTGGAGCATGATAACGTTTTCGCCGCTGATTTCCCCGGGTTCGAGGAGCCGCTCCACGGTGAGCTTTTCGCATCCCAGGCCTACCACCATCAGCTCCCCGCCGAAGTTGGGATTCCGGAGAAGGTTCCGGAGCGTCCGGATGGGAATTTTCGCGTCCGGTGCGTCGATGGCGACGCCGCACCCGTAGGGATGGTTCAGGGGGACGATATCGTCCACGGCGGGATAGAGGGGCAGAAGCTCCTTTCTCATCCGCTCCACCGCCGAATTCAGCACCCCGGCGACGCACTGCACCGTTGTCATGATGCCCAGGATGTTCCTCGTACCGCCGTAAGGGGATCCTTCCACCGGATACCCCTCGAACACCGAAACCGGCGGTTCGGGAAGGTCCGTGACAATGTCCGTGCCGAATTCAAGGCCGTCCAGGTCCGGTGACTCCGGCAGCCTGAGCATGGTTTCGCTGATGAGACCGCCCGCCTGCACAGGCTGCATCAGGTGCCCCAGAACCGCTCCGTACCGTACCACGGGGCTTCCTTCCCGGAGGTCGGCCATGGCAATCTTGTGCCCCTGGGGGATGTAGGACCGGGCGAAAAGCCCTCCGCCCATGGGTGTCCCCGGCGCAAGGTCCGCCGTTGGGATGGCGACGTTGTCCCGTTCATCGACCTGAATGATCCGCATGGTCCATTTCCCCCCGCTCAGCCGCAGACTCCGGCAGCCCGTTTTTTCTCCCGGCGGCCGTCATACACGGCCCAGGCGATGGAGGCAAAAATGAGCCCCCATATCACCCACCCCATGGGACGGCTGAAAAACACGGAAAGAGATCCTCCCGCTCCCTTGATGGAGTCCACGAAATATTTTTCCAGGTCATCGCCGAGGATAAAGCCGATGAGGAAAGGGACCACGGAAAGCCTGATCTTCACGAAAACATACCCGAGAATGCCGAAGAACAGCATGGTCCAGACGTCGAACATGATGCCGTTGTTGGCTGAATAGGCACCCACGACGCACAGAAGAAGGATCACGGGAAATATCCTGTACTTCGGGAGCTTGATGACGGAGGCGATATATTTTATCGGGTAGAACATGATGAAGAACATCAGAAAATTGCAGAGCAGCAGGGCAAAGAGAATGACATGCCAGAGATCGATGTTGTTGGTGATGAAAAGGGGCCCCACCTGGACCCCCTGGAGCATGAAGGCTCCCACGAGGACGGCAGTGGTGCTGTCGCCCGGGATGCCGAGGGAGAGCAGGGGGATGAGAGCCCCTCCCGTGAGGCCATTGTTCGCCGTTTCACTGGCGACCAGCCCGTCGATGCACCCCGTGCCGTACCGTTCCGGGTGCTTCGAGAAATTCTTCGCCTGGGAATAGGAAAGGAGGGATGCCGCACTGCCCCCCACGCCGGGCAGTATGCCCACGAAGGTGCCTATGAGGGCCGACCGGATGAGGTTGACGGTCTGCCCCTTCAGGTCCGAGAAGCTGAATCTCTTGACCTCTCTTGTGAGGTCGGCGCTGATGTTTTCGTCCCTCATGCCGCCCTCTGCCTCCTGGAGGATCTGGACAAGGGCGAAGAGGCCGATGAGCACCGGCAGAAGCTGGAAACCGCTCCGGAGGTCAACGGAAAGAAAATCGGGAACCATGCGCATCCTGTTGTTGTCGGGAAACTGGCCGATGAGGGCCACGAGCACCCCCAGAAAACCGGCGAAGACGCCGGTGACCATGTTGCCCTTGGAGAGGGCGGCGATGACCGAGAGGGCGAAGAGGATGGTGAGAAATTTTTCCACCGCAGAGAAGTTGAGAGCGACTCTCGCCAGGGGCGGGGTGAACAGGAAAAGAACGAACAGGCTGATGAGCCCCCCGATCAGGGAGGCGGTGATGCCGATGCGAAGCGCCCTGGAGCCTTCTCCCCGCTTCGCCATGGGGTGGCCGTCGAAGACGGTGCAGATGGACGAGGGCGTTCCGGGGATGTTCACCAGGATGGCCGGGATGAGCCCGCCGCTGATGCCTCCCACGTAGAGCCCGATGAGCAGGAAAAGGGAGACATGGAGGTCGTAGGCGTACGTCAGGGGCAGGAAAACGGCGATGGCCATGGTGGCCGTCATGCCCGGCAGGGCGCCGAAGACAATGCCGACGGCCACGCCGGTGACCGCCATGATGAGGTGGATAAGGCCGAAATCGATCATGATCCGTTCCTCCTTACGGCAGGGTTATCTGGAAAACCCGGCCGAAAAGATACCAGACGGCGGTCGAAAAGACCACTGATATGACAAGGGACACGACTGTTGCCCTGAAAGCGGCGTTGGACCAGGGATTTCCGGACGCAACGGCCGCCGGGATTTGCCGGAGCTTCTCCACGCCGTAATACAGGACACTGTAGAGAAAAACGAACACGATGCTTGCCGCGAGAAAACCGGCCAGCTCCATGGCCTTGATGTACAGGATGAAGAGCGCGACGGAGCCGAAGAACCTGACCTTGTCCCAGCCGGGTTCGAAGAAACGCGCAGTTTTCAGGTTGAAGAAGGGCTCTCCGCTGCGGCTGCACCGGACCGCCCTCTGCATGATCATGACCGCCAGAAGCAGCGCGAGAACGCCCATGATGATGGGCGGAAAGATCCAGTGGGACGCAGACGGCTTGTAACTGACTCTGAACATGGCAAAATCCTCCGAAAATACGTCTCGCGGAAATGCCGGGGAAGACGGATGGTCCGTCTTCCCCGGCTGCTGCAATACGTTCTGCTACATCACGAGGTCGTCGAGGGAAGGTGCGGAATCGATCAGCCCCTGAAGGGAATCTCTCTTTTTGTAGATGAATTCCTTTGCCGCCGCGGAGTTGAGATAGCCTCCGCGGTAGGACATTTTTGCCATGTCGGCCTTGAACTGGGGATCTTCGGACACGGCTTTCATTGCATCATCGAGGGCCTTGATCATCTCCGCCGGGAAGTTCTTGGGAAGATAGATGAGGAAATCCTTGGAGAACCGGAATTCGCTGCCGTCGGCGAGGGTGATGCCCTGGTCGGCGTAGGAGGGGACATCGATACCTTCCACGTTGTCAAGGAGGCCGACGTACTTCATGGCGATTTTTTTGTCGTCGACCTTTGTGTAGTCGAGGAGGGAGGTATAGTCGGCGAAAATAACGTCAGCATTCCGGTCGATAAGAAGCTGGATCTTGTCGGAGGTTGAGCCGCCCACAATGACGACGATCCTGTCGGCGACGTCTTTGCCGTACTTGCCTTTCACCCACTCCCAGAAAGCGATGAAGCCTATGTGGGAGACGCCGCCCGCTTCGCAGGCCATCCGGACCTTCGCGTCGGGGTTGGCCTTCAGGTACCCGGGGATTTCGGCCATGGTATTGTAGGGAGCATCCTTGTAGGCGGCCCAGGCTGCGCCGGGATTCTGGGCGACCCGGGGCCCGATCTCCATGTTCTCAAGCCTGTAGATATCGTCGTAGGCCTTGAAGGAAACGCCGAGGTAGGTCATGTCATGGAACATCATGATGGTCTTCCCGTCGGGGCGGGCTTTCTGCATGGTGTCGAGGGCAACAGCGGCACCGACGGCATCGACCTTCATGTTCGCGCCGAGGGCCTTGCCGAGGTGGCGGGAGACCGTTTCGGCGATGAGGTACGAGTCGCCGGCCGTAGACTTTGACCCGATCACCACCCTTACATTCTGCCCGTCAAAGGGGTTGGCGGACACGGGGGCGGCAAAGGCCGCCATTACCAGGAGCGCGATCAAAACCTTTCTGCTCAGCTTCATTATTCTTCCTCCTTTTGTCTCCGGGGACGCCGTCCCCGGTCTGTATTGCTCCAAACGTCCCTACCGCACGAGGCAGGGGCGTTTCGGATCGAATGTCCAGCCGGGGATGAGGTACTGCATGGCTGCGGCGTCGTCCCTGGCTCCGAGACAATGTTCGAGGTACAGTTCGTGGGCTGCCCCGATGGCGTCCATGTCAGGCTCGATGCCAAGGCCAGGTTTTCCGGGAATCTCGATGAAGCCGTCCTGAATCCGCAGGGGATTCCTTGTAAGGCGCTCGCTCCCCTCCTGCCAGATCCAGTGGGTATCGATGGCGGTGATCCTTCCCGGAACCGCCGCTGCGGTATGGCTGAACATGGCAAGGGAGATGTCGAAATGGTTGTTGGAGTGGGAACCCCATGTGAGACCGAAGGCGTCGCAGAGCTGGCCGACCCTGACCGATCCTCCCATGGTCCAGAAGTGGGGGTCCGCGAGGGGAATGTCCACCGACTGGAGCGCCAGTGAGTGGGCCATCTGCCGCCAGTCAGTGGCGATCATGTTGGTGGCGGTGGGAAGCCCGGTGGCCCGGCGGAATTCCGCCATGATCTCCCGCCCCGAAAAGGTCCCTTCAGCCCCGCAGGGGTCTTCGCAGTACGAGAGGATTCCCCCCAGGCCGCTGCAGAGGCGGACAGCGTCCCTGAGAAGCCAGCCTCCGTTGGGGTCGATGGTAACGCGCCCGTCCGGGAAGGCCTTTTTCAGGGCCTTGACGGCCTCGATCTCTTCTTCGCCGGGAAGAACACCCCCCTTGAGCTTGAAGTCCGAGAAGCCGTAGTGATCCGCCGCAGCCTTCGCCAGGGCAACAATAGACTCCGGGTTCATCGCTTCTTCCCTGCGGAGACGGTACCATTCCACCGGCGATTCCCTTTCCGCAAGATAGGACAGATCAGTTTTCCTTCTGTCGGCCACGAAGAAAAGGTACCCCAGGACGGGAATCCGGTCACGGACCAGGCCTTCGCCGAGGAGCGAGGCAACCGGAACCTCGAGATGCTTCCCGAGAAGGTCGAGAAGGGGGGCCTCCAGGCCGGTGAGGACGTGGATGCCTGTCCGAAGGTCGTAGGTCTGCTGCCCCCTGACATCTTCCTCCCTGCCCTCGAAAAGTCTTTTCACGGCAAGAAGGGTATTCCTGTAGTCTCCCACTTTCGACCCGATAACCAGAGACCGTGCCTGTTCGAGACCGGCGGTGATCTTCTGTCCTCCGGGAACTTCGCCGACGCCTGTGTTGCCTTCGGTGTCGGTGAGGATCACCACGTTCCGGGTGAAATAGGGCCCATGGGCACCGCTGAGGTTCAGGAGCATGCTGTCCCGCCCCGCTACGGGGAAAACCTTCATTTCTGCGACTGCTGGTGAGGAAATTTTTCTCATCTCGCCTTTCCTTTCGGGCCTATGCACATAATTCCGGGTCATTGGCCGCCCCGGATTCCGCTACACCGGGATTTCTGCAGCATGCCCCCCGTTGGCCGGAGCCAATTCCGTCGTGAACATGTACAGCTTCCCGGAGCGGGATTCCCTGGTGAAAAACTCCGGGTAGGCCTCCCGAACTACTTCAACATCCCAGCTCAGGTGCCGGTTGAGGATGTCGAGGGCACGGTCGGCGTCGTGGTCCCGGACGGCGTCGAGAAGCTCTCCGTGCTGGCCGTAATAGAATTCCTGTCCCGGCGCGCCTTTGCTGACCTTGAGCCTGCGGACCCGGAAAAAATGGAGGGAGTTCCTGCTGACAACGGACCAGACCCTGCCCCGACCGCACCCATCGCAGAGGATGCGGTGAAAATCCTGGTCCAGGTAAAGGAACCGCTTCCGGTCCTGGCTCTCGATGGCGTTCTTCTGCATCTTCAGGTTGGCCTCGAGCCTGATCTCTCCGTCGGAGGAAAAGGATCTGCAGGCCTGGATGATGGTGTCGGCTTCGAGGCACTTGCGGATGTAGCGGCCTTCCTCGATGTCGTCCATATTGAGAAGGGAAACGAAGGTGCCTTTCTGGGGGTAAACGTCCACGAACCCCGCTTCTTCGAGGAGCACCAGTGCTTCCCGAACGGGGGTTCTGCTCAGGGAGAGGGATGAGGCAATCTCCTTGTCGGAGAGGGGGGTGCCGGGGAGAAGGTTCAGGTGAACTATGTTTTCGATCAGGACGCGCTTCACCCATTCCCTGGATGATTCGCCGTTTTGGCGCTCAAGAACTTCCATCCCGACTCCTCCTTGTGCCGCTGAACCGCAGTTTGATTCAGGCTTGCCATAACCTTCCTTTGGAAAGAAAAATTTCAGCGTTTTGCATATGCTAGTCATACTAATATATTAGTTTCCCGGTTGTCAATCCCCTTTTCCGAAGGAAGTCCCCGTCAGGTCAGGATTCACTCCCCCAGGACGTCGTTTGCTTTCTTTTTCCGTTTCCTTCAAAAAGTATCTTCACCGGCCCCGGAACCCGAAAAAAAAGACGGGCAAAGCCCGTCAAAAAAGAGCTTCCGGAAAAGACCCTTTCTTCTGTCAGCGGGGCCGCCATTCACGGGCAATTTTTTCCGCCCTGGCGAGATCTTCCGCGGAGAGCTTCAGCGCAACCCTTTCCTTTGCTGATTTTGCCTTCTTCCAGAGTTCTTCGCTCCCCATGCCTTTCGAGGCAAGGTTGTACCAGACATGGGCGGAGATAAGGTCGACGGGAACGCCCTTTCCATGTTCGCATTTATCGCCGAAGTACAACTGGGACCAGCTGTCTCCGGCATCGGCAGCCTTCCGGTACCATTTTTCGGCTTCTTTCATGTTTGCCTTCACGCCCAGGCCTTTTTCGTGGAGATACCCGACGCGGTACATGGCCGCGCTTACCCAGTCCCCTGCAGCGGCGGTGTACCACTCCCGCGCTTTCGCATAATTCCGCCCGACTCCTTTTCCGGTTTCATACAAAAGGCCGATCCGGAATTTTGCCTCGCCATTCCCGCAATCCGCCGCCTTTTTGTAGAATTTCATGGCTTCGGAAGGATTCGCCGCCGTTCCCTGCCCGGCTTCGTACATCTCCCCCAGGGCGAGAGAGGCATCGCCCCGGTGCTCAGTGTTCTTTGAATTTGATGCAGTGCGGTACCACTTTACCGCTTCCTTGTAGTCAACAAAGTTTCCGTCGAGATCCCCGTGCCTGTAGCTGTCGCCGAGGGCGACCATGGAACTGGAATTACCCTGCCCCGCAGCTTTTGCCCACCATTTCCTCGATTCGGTGAAATCCTCCCGGTAAGGGGAAGCGGAGAGGTTTATTGCCAGCAGAATCTGGGCATCAAGATGCCCCAGATCTCCCGCTGTCCTGTATTCACGGAATGCAGTTTCGTAGTCCTGGTTCTTCCACGCGATCTGCCCTCTTTGGTAGGCGTCCCCGGCAGTGTCGGCAAAGGCTGCGGGGGGCAGCGCCGCCGCTATGACCGCAATGCACGCGAAGATCCGGAAGAACAGCTTTCTCAACTGAGTTCACCTCCCTGAGATGTCGGTTCAGGTTCAGCTGCCGGGACATTTCCTGTACATGGCTGCATTGTACTCCCCGCGCCGAAAAGGCGCATCCGGTTTTTTCACCGGATGGGCCTGCCTGAATATATCCTTATTTCTCCGGTACCGGCCGGGCGGCACTTCCCCTATACTGAATCCATTATTTTGCCTTTCTGAAAGGGTGATGGCATGCTTCGCAGCAAATGGATCCTTGTCGCCGCAATTCTCCTGACCGTTACGGGAGGTTATTTTCTCTTCCGTCCGTCCGTCAATTCCTGGGAAATAGTGAATAATCCGCCCCGGGCTGAGGGCCCGGTGGTGGCCTTCGGGGACAGCCTGACGGCTGGCTTCGGCTCGGGAGGTCCGGGCAGGGACTACCCTTCCGTTCTTTCCGCCCTTATCGGGCGCGAGGTGATCAACCTGGGCGTCAACGGCGACACCGTTTCCAGGGCCTTCGGGAGGATTGAAAAGCTCGAGGCCCTCTCCCCCTCCGTGGTGCTCCTGCTGCTGGGCGGGAACGACCTGCTCCGCAGGGCGAACCTTGACGAGAGCTTCGCTCTGCTGGGGGAGATGATCCGCCGGATCCAGTCCGGAGGATCGCTGGTGGTTCTTCTGGGAATCGACGGGCTTCCCCTGGCGGCACCTATGGGGAACAGGTACCTGGAGACCGCGAGGGCGACGGGAGCCGTCCTGGTTCCGAACATCCTGAAGGACATCCTGGGGAAGGGATCCCTCATGGCGGACGGCATCCACCCCAACGGGGAGGGATACCGGATCATGGCGGAGCGGATGGCGAAGGCGCTGAAACCATACCTCCGCTGAAGGGCTCAGCGGGGTTCGCTGTCCTGGCGGCCGAAGAAGACCATGCTGCTCTTTTTGAGCTCTTCCCTGCTGAAGAGGATGTCGTACTTCTCCACGCCGTTTTCGGCGGCGAAGACCGACACGAACGCCGCAATTTCCTCCTCGGTCCTGCCGTGGATCATGGCGTAGAGGGTGTAAATCCACTCCCCGCAGGGGATGCGCTCGTAGCAGTGGCTCACCATGGGACTGGCGGCAAGTCTGGCGCCCAGTTCATCCGTTTTTCCCGGGGGCGGGAGGAAGACCGCCATGGCATTGGCGGCAAAGCCTGAATTCTGGTGCCTCAGGACGGCCCCCACCCTCTTGAGTTTTCCCGATGCCTTCAGCCCCTTCAGCCGGTCCACCACCTCATCCTCGCTGATTCCCAGCTTCACGGCGAGGGCCTGCCAGGGGTTCTCGCCGGGGGGGAGGTTTTCCTGAAGTTCCCGGACAAGCCGTCCGTCAAGATCGTCCACGGCGGTCACTCATTCTCCATGTCGAAAAAGACCCTGAGCTTGAAATGCTTCACCTTCGGGAAGGGGTACACGGAAGTAAGGCCGAACCTCTCCCTGAATGTCTCCAGCATACCGTCAATTTCCCCGGGGTCTCCGGAGGCGAAGGTGAACCACATGTTCAGCGCTCCGGAGCGGCGGTAGTTGTGGGTCACCCCCCCGAAAGAGTTCACGAAGGCCGCGGCGTCGCGGAATACCTCCGCGGGAACGGACGCTCCCACGAGAAGGCTCGTATATCCCATGGCTGCGGAATCGAAGACGCCGCCGATCCGCCGGATGACGCCCCCTTCGACGAGGGCCCCGATCCGCTCCGTCACCTCGCCCCGGGAGATGCCCAGCTCCCGGGCGATGATCCCGTAGGGGTCCTTCTCCAGGGGAAGGCCCTCCTGGAGAAGGTTGACGAGCTTCCGGCCCACGGGGTCCAGGGTCATCTCCGGAAGCACCATGGCTCCTCCGCAAGGTAGTTTCCGGTGTAATACCAGGCCCTGGCTCTGCACCCGCCGCAGATATCCCAGTGCCCGCACTCTCCGCAGCTGCCCCCGTAGGCGGACCGGTCCCGCAGCTTCAGGAACACCTCGCTGTCCCTCCAGATGTCCTCGAACGGCCTCTCCCTCACGCTGCCGGCCCTGACGGGCAGGTAGGGGCAGACGTGGACGTCCCCGTCGGGGAGGACGCAGCAGTAGGCTGTTCCGGCCAGGCATCCCCGGGTGAACCTCTGGGGGATGCCCATCTCCTTCGCCATGGGCATGAACTGGGGGGCGCAGGTGGGCTTGATTTCCAGCGAGGCGGAGCCCTGCTTTTCGAGGACCGTGCGGATCATGGAGAAATACGCCCCGGAGGTGAGTTCCTCCTCGGCCATGGAGAGGGCCCTTCCCGTGGGAACGAGGAAGAAGGGATGGACCGCGTGGACGCCCATTGTTTCATAGTAGTCAACCATGGTTTCGAACTGGTCCAGGTTCCTGTCGGTGAGGGTGATGTTGATCTGAACCCGGAGCCCTGCTTCAAGGGCGTTCCGGATCCCCTGCTGGGCTCTGTCGAAGGCCCCGGGGGTTCCCCGGAAAGCGTCGTGGTATTCCCGGTCCAGGCTGTCCACGCTCACGGCCACCCCCCGGAGGCCGCTCTCCGCCAGCCGGGCGGCCGTCTCCCCGGTGAGGAGGGTGCCGTTGGTTCCCATGGCGGGCATGAGCCCGGTGTCCCGGGCGGCGGCGACGAGGTCGAAGATGTCCTCCCGGAGGAGGGGCTCTCCCCCGCTGAAGATGAGGAGGCGGAATCCCGCCCTCCGGATGGAGGCGATGAGTTCCCTGCCTTCGGCGGTGGTCATTTCCCCGGCCCGGTCGTTTTCAGGACCGGACTCACGGTAGCAGTGGCGGCAGAAAAGGTTGCAGCGGCTTGTGGTGTTCCATGAAATGAGCATTCCGCCCCTCCTACAGTCCGATTTCACCGTCGGTGAGAAAACAGGCCGGATCCGGCCCCCAGAAGTCCCCCGCAGCCAGGGCCCTGGCCCTGAGGTTTCCGTTGCACTGCGCCTGCCGGCGGCAGGCGCCGCACCGTCCCCTGAGGTGGGGCTTCCTGTCCCGCACCATGGCGAGGAAGGAATCTCCCTCCCCTCTCCAGATGTTCTCAAATCCCTTCTCCCGGATGTTTCCGAGGACGATGGACCGGGTAAACTGGTCGATAGTCACGCTGCCCTCCCAGTCCACGGCCCCGATGGCCATGCCGGAACGGTTGCCCCCGCTCCGGCCGAGAAGGCCGAAAATCCGCTCAGCCCGTTCGGGGTCCCTCTCCTTCATCTTCAGGAAGACGTAGAGGCCGTCGCAGTGGTTGTCCACGGTGAGGATTTCCGTGTCCACTCCCCGGCTGCCGAAATCGAGGGTCTTTTCGATGAGGAAGTCCAGGGCGTTCCGGGTCTCTTCCGGGGTGAGGTCCTCCCCCTGGAGATCCCCTCCCCTTCCTGCGGACACAAGGTGATAGAGGCAGACCCGGGAGATTCCCTCCTCTTCCACGAGACGGAAGATGGCGGGAAGCTCCCGCATTGTGGTCCGGGTGAGGGAGAGCCGAAGACCCGCCTTCTGACCGGCGCCCCGGCAGTGCCGGAAGGCCGCCAGGGTTTTTTTGAAGGCGCCTTTCGTTCCCCGAAAGGCGTCGTTCACTTCTTCCAGGCCGTCGAGACTGATGCCGGCGTAGCTCACGCCCACTGAACGCAGCCTCTGTGCCGTGCCGCTGCCGATGAGGGTGCCGTTGGTGGAGAGGACCATCCTGAGCCCCAGGGAAGCGCCGTACTCCAGGAGCTGGAAGACATCCTCCCTCAGAAGGGGCTCCCCGCCGGAAAGGAGGACGGCTGGGACCCTGAACGCCGCCAGGGATTCCAGGAATGCCCTGCCTTCTTCCGTGGAAAGCTCGTTTTCCGCCCCTCCGGGCCTCGCCGAGGCATAGCAGTGGCGGCACGCCAGATTGCACGCCCTGGTGCAGTTCCACACCACTACCGGTCCCATGCCGGGAGCGGCGCCCGCTGGAGCCGGGGCACCTCCGTGGTACCTGAGCCTGTCTCCGAAATGCTCCCGGTCCAGCAGCAGCTTTGTCAGGCTGATCAAAGAAATACCTCCTCCGGGCAAGGGCAATAGTCAGTGAATATGCGGGGCCGCACCCGAAGAGCAAGCGCGGCCCCGGCTGAACGGAATACGGCTTTCTATTTCACTTCGTCGGGGAAAATCCCGAGGGCCGCCTGCCGTATGTGTTTGTTCGCTCTACGAACGCCCTGCGCGCTCTTCCCGCAGAAGCGAGAATATCCACTGGTCCTGGTGGCTCCCGCGCGCCAGTTCATACTGACGCAGCGTCCCTTCAAGGGTGAAACCGGTTTTCTCCAGAAAACCGCGCGAACGCTCGTTGCCGACCGTCACCAGGGCCTCGATCCGGTTCAGCGCCATCGTGCTGAAGGCGTACTCCAGCGCGGCCGAGACGGCCTCGCTCATGTACCCCTGCCGCCACATCCGTGAATCGAGTTCGTACCCAAGCTCGGCACGCCCATGCTCCTTCTTCCAGTTATGAAAACCGCACGTGCCGACCGGCGTTCCGTCGGTGAGCAGCGTGATCGCCCAGCGGATGCCTTCGCCGGAGGTGTGGAGCCCCTGCAGAAGGGAGATCATCGCCTCTGTCTGGCGAATTTCGGTAAAGGGGTCCAGAACGAGATGTTCCACCACAAGCGGATCGGTCCAGACCGCATGCAGCCGCTCAGCATCGGACGGTTCGATTTCGCGAAGCATCAGCCTGGAAGTGCGGAGTGCCGGAAATGGTATATGCTGCTCTTTCATTTATTTTTTTCCTCCGGATATGCTTTGGCTCGATTCTATCATTTTCGTGTAGCCGCAGCAGGCACTGCACTGCTTCTCTGCTCCTGAACCCCTTTCATTCCGCGAAAAAAACGCCGGATACAACCCCGGGGCCGGTGGTTTGGCGCCGCTGGGGGGAGAAATGCCTTCCCCGGAACGTACTGCCGGGAGGAAAGTTGAACAACGGTACCGCGCCGGCGGGGTTGAACGCGGACTGTTCCACGTCCGGGAAGCAGTTGTCCAGGGTGGCAGTCTTTTTTATACCGCACTTTCGCCGGAGCACAGCGGACAGGGAAACAGAACAACGATTCCTGCCCTGAAGCGAAGAGAAACCGATACATTATTTCTGCTCATATTGTTTCCCTCTGTCAACGCCTCCCCCTTGTATTACAATAGAGATCTCAGCGTCATCATTTTCCGGAGAAAAGAGGGAACGGTCCATGAAAGAACTTCTGGAAACCGTGGTGAAAGACTGCGGATATGCATGGCGGCAGGGGCAGGTAGCGACCTACATTCCGGAGCTTGCCAAGGCCAGGGCGGATGCGACGGGCATCGCCGTGTACGATCTTTCATCGGGGCTTTCCGGTGCGGGGGACACGGACTTCACCTTCACCATGCAGTCCGTGTCCAAGGTGGTCTCCCTGGCCCTCGCCCTTTCCGAATGCGGAGAAGAGAAGGTGTTCTCCTCCGTGGGTATGGACCCTCTCGCTGATCCCTTCAACTCCATCATGCGCCTGGAGATGGACGCCCCACACCGACCCCACAACCCCCTCATCAATTCCGGGGCCATCGTGGTTCTCTCGCTTCTCCCCTGGAAGAAAAGCAGCGAAAGGATCGCCGCCGTGAGTCATATGGCCGCACGGATGACGGGCAGGAAAGCTGTGGCTGTGGCCGTGAACGAAGCCGTCTACCTTTCGGAGAAGGGAACGAGCGACCGGAACAGGGCCCTGGCGTGGTTCCTGAAAAGCGTGGGCAACCTGGAAGGCGACATCGAGGACATCCTTGACGCCTACTTCCGCCAGTGCAGCCTGGAGGTCACCTGCGAAGACCTCGCCGTGCTCGGGGGCACTCTTGCGGCGGACGGGAGGAATCCCGTGACGGGCGAACGGGTGGTAAGCCCGAGGGTGGCGCAGGTGGTGCGGACCATCATGGCCACCTGCGGCATGTACGACGGGTCCGGGGAGTTCGCCGTCTCGGTGGGCATCCCGGCCAAGAGCGGTGTGGGCGGAGGAATCACCGCGGCGGTCCCGGGGAGGATGGGCATAGGCACCTGCGGCCCCGCCCTGGACAGAAAAGGAAACTCCGTGGCGGGGCTGGCCATGCTCAGGAGGCTGAGCGAAGAGCTGAAGCTGAGGATCTACTGAGCGGGGAGCCTGTCACGGGCTCAATTTGAAGGAAAGGCTGATGGACATGACGATAGTGACGAAAATCGATGGTTTCACCCTCCGGCAGGCTGTGAAAGAGGACGTGCCCGCTCTTCTCTCGCTGATACGGGAGCTTGCGGTGTATGAAAAGCTCGAGGACCAGGTGACGGCCACGGAGGAGAGCCTGGAAGTGAGCCTGTTCGGCATCCGGCCGGGGGCAACGGCCCTTCTGGGAGAGTGGCATGGGGAGCCGGTAGCTTACGCCGTCTTCTTCCACAACTTCTCCACTTTTGCAGGACGGCTCGGGCTCTACCTCGAAGACGTGTACGTAAAGCCTGAAATGCGGGGGAGGGGGATGGGCAGAGCCATCCTCTCATACCTGGCGTGCCTGGCGAAAGAGCGGGGATGCGCCCGGTTCGAATGGTCGGTCCTGGACTGGAACACACCGTCCATCGAGTTTTACCGGTCTCTCGGCGCCGTGCCCCTGGACGGGTGGACCGTGTTCCGCCTGACCGGCGAAGCCCTGGACAGGCTCGCAAGGACCTAACTCAACGGGGGCCGAAGTTTCGGCCCCCGTTTTTGTTTCTTATCCAGGCAAACCTTCACTGAAAAAATCTGCCGGCTTCATACGCTCGCTCTGGTAGATACTGTGGCTTATGGAAAGCTCTCCGGCGATACCCTGCTCCACGAGAGGCGCAAAGAAATTCGCTCCTCCGTAAACCAGCATGTACCCCTTGTTCCTGTCCTTGTAGGACATCCTGTAGGCCTGCGGGATCTGGGCTTTTAATTCGATTGTGCCTGAAAAAATTTTTTTGTCCAGGCATTCAAAGATTTTCTTCACCTCGTCGAAGAAAATCGACGGGAATGTTTTTATGGCCGCGGTGACAAGCCCGTTTCCCGTCCTCACCACTTCCGAAACCGAGGTGTATTTTCCCCTGATAAGGAGTTCACCCGGACTCAACGTCGTTCCCGAGTGGGAGATTATGTCCGCTATGCCCTTCGGTTTATGGTCTTCGACCCTGTACAGGAATGTTGCGCTTGTTTCGGTGGGAATACGGGCCTGCTGAAGAATAATATCGTAATTCCTGCTGGACACCCCGATGAGGGCGTTCTTTCCCTGCGGAACTTCACGGTTCCACATTCTCTGGCCGGGGCCCAGAATCCCGAGCAGGGAGGAGAGGATCACACCGCTCCCTGCGGTCTCCTTCAAAATTTCAATTGCCCTTGCTGTATTCGCCTCTTCCACCAGGAGTGTATTGACCATGATGGTCCCCCGGTTCGCCGCAAGAGAATAATCGCAGTCAAGAGACAGACGCTCCGTTTCCATAGCCAGTCCCCCGACGCGATCGAAAACGAGGAGCATTTTCGCTTCCCCGATTCCCCTTTCGGTAAGCACAACTCCCTTATTCCCGAAACGGCGCACAAGGCCGCTCTTTTCCAGGTTCGTCAGGTGATATCGTATCGTTCTGGTCTCTACCGCTATCCCCCTTTTTTCGAGGGAGTTCCGTAGATCTGCGGAGGCCTGAAGCTTCCCTGAAAAGTACAGCGTCCTCATAATCTCTAGAACCGTTTCGGGGTATTCTTCAATTTCCGGCATCTTGACCTCCCAAAAAGAAGTTTTTGTTTTATCTGCCTTTTGCAAATACGGAAATGTAATTCCGTTTGTATCTAATGATCATGAAGAAAAAAACCTTTCCCTCCATATAAAAAAAGAGGCATAATCATTGATTTTTCATGGTTTGCTTATATCATCTTTTTCCAAACTTGACAACCGGCCTTCAATATGCGTATCATTGCCCTGCATTGTTTCGGCAATCTATTTCCGTAGACTGATTTTTCCGACGTTTAGAATAACGACAACGGAAGGAGACATATCCATGAGAAAAGTTTCTCTGCTGGTTTCGACGGGCAACCTCGGAGACAACATCATCGAGAAGGGAACCTTCTACGAAGGTGTCAAGAGGGACATCGACTGCTTTGGGGCCGACGCGGGAACTGCCGATGCCGGCCCCACGTTTTTGGGGGCGGACATGCCCCACAACCCCATCGAGTGGGAGCGGCACGACCTCGAGATCACCCTCGTGGAGGCCAGAAAGAAGAAGGTCCCCATGATCGTGGGCTCCTGCAGCACCACCGGCACGGACAGGGGGGTCAACCTCTACGCCGACATCATCCGCACCGTGGCGAAGGAACGGAAGATGGAACCCTTCACCATGGCCCTCATCTACTCCCAGATACCCATGGAGACCCTCCGGGAGCGGGTGAGGAAAGGCGCAACCGAACCTCTGGGAGCCTCTTTTCCCCTGACGGACGACGTCCTGGACAACACCACCAACGTCACGGCCAGCATGGGCGTGGAGCAGATCATGCACGCCCTGGAAAGGGGGGCGGACGTCATCATCGCGGGGCGGGCCTGCGACGACGCCGTGCTTGCAGCCTACCCCATCTTCAAAGGCTTCGACAGGGGCGTGAGCCTCCACATGGGGAAGGCCGCCGAATGCGCCTCCCTCGTCTGCTGGCCCCAGAAGGTGAAGGAATCCATCATCGGGACCGTGTACGACGACTGTTTCACCATCGAGCCCATCCACCCCGACCAGCAGGCCACCCCCCACAGCGTGGCGGCCCACTCCATGTACGAGCGGACCAATCCCTTCGTCCAGGCCCTCCCCGGCGGCATCCTCGACATGCACGCCAGCAGGTACGAGGCCCAGACGGACCGGATCTGCAAAGTGACGGGGAGCCTCTTCGTCCCCTCTCCCGACGGCAGCTACAAGGTCAAGCTCGAGGGGGCCGGCGAGGCCGGTCATAGAGTATATCACCTCGTGGGCATCCGGGACACGCGGGCCATCGCCCACCTCGACCAGATCCTCGCCGACACCCGGAAGAAGGTCTCCGACATCATCGGGCCGGCACGGGACGACCAGTACGAACTCTTCTTCCACCCCTACGGGAAGAACGCCGTCATGAAGGAGAACGAACCAGTGGAGATCACCCGGTCCCACGAGGTCGCCATCGTCATCGAGGTCATCTCGAAAGATCTCGAGCTGGCCACATCCGTCGCCAAGTGCGCCAAGTTCCGGTTCTTCTACATGAGCTACCCCGGCCAGATGAACTCCTCGGGAGGCTCGGTGGCCCTCATAACGGATGAACCCCTCTTCCCGAAGAACAAGTGCTACCAGTGGACGGTGGATCACCTGCTCACCCTGAAGGATCCACTGGATCCCGGCATCTTCCGGTATACCTTCGAGACCGTGTCGGGAGCGTAGGCCATGGAAGCACAGGGGACAAAGACGCTGCTCACGGAACTGGCGGACTTCTACGCCTCCCTCCGTCCCGGGAACATACCCGGGAACGTCCTGGAGAAGGCGCGGAGGGTGCTCATGGATTTCCTCTGCGAGACCGCCGCCGGGTTTCACGAAGGGGAGCTGGCGTCCATCGCCATAGAGTACGCCAGGGAGACCGGCGGCCGGGAGGAAGCCACCATCCTTTGCGACGGAAGCAAAGTCCCTGCGCCGTGGGCCGCCCTGGCCATGGGGATCATGGCCCACTCCATCGAGCTCGACGACGGGCACCGGTGGGGCACGTCCCACCCGGCCGTGGCGGTCATCCCCGCAGTGCTGGCCATGGGGGAGAAGATGAAATCCTCCTTCCCCGACATCCTGAAGGGGATCGCCGTCGGGTACGATGCCATGCTCAGGGCGGCCCGGTCCATCAACCCGTCTCACCTGAAGCGGGGCTTCCACTCCACGGGAACCTGCGGCTCCATCGGGGCCGCCGCCGGGTGCGCCTCCATCCTTGGACTGGCGGGCAAACAGTTCGCCTACGCCATGTCCATGGGAGGGCTCCAGAGCGCCGGGCTCCAGGAAATGCTCCACGACCACCCGGGGATCAAGCCCCTGCAGCCCGGAAAATCCGCCCTGGCGGGAGTGCTGTCGGCGGAGTTCGCCCTCAGGGGAGCCAGGTCACCCCGCACGCTTTTCGAGGGAGAGCACGGATGGTTCAAGGCCATGTGCGCGGGTGAATACTCGGAGGAAGCCCTCACCGGGGACCTCGGGAAGCGATGGGAGATCCTGCTGACCTACACGAAGCTCTACCCCACCTGCAGGCACTGCCACGCCGCCATCGACCTGGTTCGGGAAGCGAAAAAAGCCCTGGAGTGCACGGAGCGGGACGTGGAATCCATCCGCGTGAAGACCTACAGGCTCGGCATCGTGGAAGTGGGTCAGATCTTCCTTCCCTCCACCTTCGAGGAGGCCATGTTCAGCATGCCCTTCTCCCTCGCCGTGGCTCTCAGGAAGGGGAACGTCACCCTCCAGGACTATACACCCGAACTTCTTGCCGACGAAGAACTGAGACGGGTCGCCTCCGCAGTGACGATCGAGGAGGACGAGCACATGAACGCCGTCTACCCCGAGGAGCGGGGCGCGTGGATGCGGCTCGTCCTGAAGGACGGAAGAAGCTTTGAAAAAGGCATCCCGGTGGCAAAGGGCGAACCTGAGAACCCCGTCACGGACGGGGACCTTCGGGAAAAACTGACGGCAATGCTGGCTCCCTACTACCCTGAAGATTTCGTGCCGGGGCTCTGGGAGATATGCGTAGGATCCGGAACCGGCGACGCCGGGTACCGGAAAATACTCGACCATTTCGGGAGGTTTCGCACACCATGAAGACCATGAACATCTGCAGCCTGGCCAGAACAATCAGGAGCAAGAACGCGGGCAGCTTCATGATCACCCTGGAGATCATCTTCGCCGACCGGCAGGTCTACGAAAGGGTGAAACAGTCGGGAGCCGTAACGCAGAAGGCCATAGCCGACGTCTACGGGCTTCCTGAAGACAAGATCCTTGATTTCATGTTCTTCGACCCGGGCATGGGGATCAAGGCAAACATAAAAAGGAATATCCCAAGCGGCGGCCCCGGGGAGACGGACGTGTACGGATGCCAGCAGTACGCTCCTCTCTTCTCCCTCGAAGTCCCCTGGGAGGACTGAGTCAGTCCATGGCCAGCCTCACCGAAAAACTTGCCGCCTTTTCCGCCTCCCTTGCCTATGACCGCCTGCCCGGGGAAGTCGCCTCCCAGGCACGGAGATGCCTTGTTGACACCGTAGGCGCGCTCCTCGCCGGGAGCCGCCTGTCGCAGAGCGGACAGTCGGGGAGAAGGTTCGCCGAACGGCTCGGGGAAGAGCCCCAGTCCGTCGTGGCGGGAAGCCATCTTCGAAAATCGCCCATGACCGCGGCGTTCGTCAACGGAATGGCCGCTCACGCCCTCGAGCTGGACGATGGTTCAAAATACGCCACCTATCACCCCGGTGCTTCCATCATCCCGGCGTGCCTCGCCCTCGGGGAGGCGGAGGGGATTTCCGGGAAACAGCTTCTGGAGGCCATAACCGCGGGCTACGAAGTGTCGCTCCGCATAGGGACCGCCATCAACCCGGGCCATTACCTCAGGGGATTCCACCCCACGGGGACCATCGCCTCCTTCGGCACGACGGCAGCTGCGGCGAAAATCCTCGGTCTCTCCCCGGACCTGACGGTCCAGGCCATGGGAATCGCCGGGAGCCTGGCGTCGGGGATCAACCAGTACGAGATCGACGGGTCCATATCAAAGCATGTTCATCCAGGCAATGCAGCCAGGAACGGTATACTCGCGGCTATGCTCGCCCGGGACGGCATGACGGGTCCCGCGGAAATTCTCGAGGGGAAGCTCGGCTTCTTCCACTGCTTCGCCGACAGCGCAGACACGGCCCTCGTGGACAGGGCTCTCGGGGAGGACTGGCATTTCCTGCGGATCTACTTCAAGCCCTACTGCTCCTGCAGGTATGTGCACTACGCCATCGAGGCAACCCTGAAAGACCTGGAGCGGCATCCCTTCCCCCCTGAGGAGATCGGATCCATCCTGGTGCGAACCCACAGGAACGCGAAACAGGGCTCGGACATTCCGGACTACCGCTCGCCCCTCCACGCCCGGCTCAGCATCCAGTACGGCATCGCATCCATCCTGGTCCGGGGAAAGGCCGGAATACGGGAGTACGAGGAGGAGGCGATCGCAGACCCGGAAGTGAGAAGGGTCTCTGACCTGGTCCGGATCGAGGTGGACGAGGAGATCCAGAAACTCTATCCCAATCCCCGTTCCATGATCGTGGAGATTCGGGACAAAAAGGGAAATACGGCCTCCACGAGGATCGACCATGCCAAGGGAGACGCCGAAAATCCCATGTCCGACGGGGAACTTTTCGAAAAATTCCGGGACGTCACGGGAGGGGTTCTCTCCCCTGAAAAGGCCGAGGAGATCATGGCGGCGGCCATGACTATCCATACCCGGAAGGAAATCGCTTCCTTCACGGAGATGCTGCACATTTGAGAAGGGGGAACGGACCATGATGGATACCATTAACGAACGGCTTTCCAGATTTTCATCAGAGCTGAGGTACGAGGACATACCGGCCGAGGTGCTCGATCACCTGAAAAGGGTGATGCTCGACTGCTACGGATGCGGCCTTTTCGGCTCCACCACGCCGTGGATGCGGATTTACCGCGACGTCCTCGAGAACATGAGCGACAGGAAAGAGGCGTCCATATGGGGGACGAACCGGAAGACGTCCGTCATCAACGCCATGATGCTCAACGGGTCGGCCATAAACTCCTTCGAGCTGGATGACACCCACACCGACGGGATCATCCATGTCTCCACCGGGGTTTTGGGCTGTATCACCGCCTTCGCGGAGATGCTCGGGAACATGAGCGGCAAAGATTTCCTCACCGCTGCGGCCCTGGCCTACGAGATCTCCTGCCGGGTGGCAGCCCCGGTAGGCATGGAAATCGCCCACCAGGGCTGGAACAACACGGGGACCTGCTGCCCCTTCGGGTCCACGGCCGGAGTGGGGAACATGCTCAGCCTGACTCCGGAGCAGATGGGGCACGCCATGGGCATCGCGGGGAACTGGTCAGGCGGCCTCCAGGCAGTCCAGTTCGCTTCCATGGCCAAGAGGATCGTTCCGTCCAAGTCCTCCGAAGGGGCCATCATCGGGGCGCTCCTCGCGCAGAAAGGCTTCACGGGAATCGAGGACGTCTTCGAGAACAAGTTCGGGGGATTCTACAACTGCTTCACCGATGACGTGTACGATGTGGAGCGCACCAGCGGCGAACTCGGGACCAGGTGGGAGCTTATGGGGATCGGGCTCAAGTTCTACTCCACCTGCCGCAGCAAGCACACCACCATCGGCGCGCTCCGGAAATTCCGGGAGGACCACCCCGACATTCAGCCTGACGATATCGCGAAGGTCGTGGCCCACACCACGTCCATCACCCACAAGTACTCCGTCGACGCCGACGCCATAACCAGCGTGGTGGCGGCCCAGCTCAGCCACCCCTACGTATGCGCCGTCACCCTCCTGGAGGGGAACGCCTTCATCGACCAGTTCACCGAGGAGAAGATCCGGAATCCGAGGATCCTCGAGTTCGCGAAAAAAGTGGAAGTGGTTCACGACGAAGAGATCGAAAAACTGCCCCGGCACCTCCGCTATACGGTGAAGGTCGACGTCCACCTGAACGACGGACGGGTTTTCAACCTCCAGGAGACCTTCCCCAAGGGGCATCCGAAGAATCCCTTCTCTTCCGAGGAACTGCTCTGGAAGTTCCGCACGCTTGCCGGGAAAGCCATCGAGGATGAGAACCGTCTCGGCAGGATCATCGACGCCGTACTCCACATGGAAGACCTGGCAAGCTTCAACGAACTGACAGGACTCCTGTCAGCCGCAAACTGAGGAAAAGGAAAGGAGGACGATGGTTTGGGAAAGACCGCGGCTGAAAAGATCGTATCGGCCCATGCCGGGAAAGACGCGCGGGCGGGAGACTTCGTCATCGCCGATGTGGACCTGGCCATGATCCATGACACCACCGGCCCCATCGCCATAAAGGCATTTGAAGAATATGGAAAAGAGCGGGTCTGGGACCCTTCGAAAATGGTCGTCGTCCTCGACCATGCCACGCCCAGTCCCAACGAGCGGATCAGCAACCTTCACGCACTTCTCAGGAACTTCGCATCGGCCCAGGGAATAACCCTCTTTGAAGTGGGCGACGGCGTCTGCCACCAGCTCGTGGTCGAGAAGGGCCTCGTGTCGCCCGGGGGGCTTGCTGTTGGCGCCGACTCCCATACATGCACGTACGGCGCCCTCAACGTGTTTGCCTTCGGCATAGGGTCCACCGACATGAGCGGGGTCATGCTGACGGGAAAGCTCTGGCTCCGCGTCCCAGGAACAATGAAGGTCCATATTCGGGGATCGATGGCTGAGGGGACATGCGCCAAGGATCTTATGCTCCATCTCATCGGGAAAATAGGCTCCGACGGCGCCGACTATCTCGCCCTCTCCTTCTGCGGGGAAACGGTACGGGGAATGTCCCTTTCTGAACGGATGACCCTGAGCAACATGGCCATCGAGTGCGGTGCCAAGGCCGGCCTGATGGAGGCGGACGAAAAGACGGCGGCCCATATCAGGGCGCTGGGGAAAGGCGAAGGCATCCCCGCATTCGACGACGATGACGCCCGGTTCGACTCGAAGATGGAAATTTTCGCGCCCGACGTCCCCCCGCAGGTGAGCCTCCCCCACTCGGTGGACGCGGCAGTTCCCGTTACGGAGGCTGCGGGGACGGAAATCAGCCAGGTCTATATCGGCACCTGCACCAACGGAAGGCTTGACGACCTCAGGATTGCCGCACGGATCCTTGCAGGGAAACATGTTTCCCCGAACTGCCGGCTGCTTGTCTGCCCTCCATCGAGAAAGGTCCTGGCCGACGCACTGTCGGAAGGCATTATCCTTCAGCTTGTGGAGGCCGGAGCCGCCGTTCTTCCTCCCGGATGCGGCCCCTGTCCCGGCACGCACCTCGGCGTCCCCGGAGACGGCGAAAACGTCCTCTCCACCGCCAACCGCAATTTCAAGGGCAGAATGGGGAACAACAAGTCCGGAATCTACCTGGCCTCCCCGGCCACGTGCGCCGCCAGCGCCCTCGAGGGACGGATCGCCGACCCCCGGCCCCACCTCAAAGGCCGGCAGTGAGGAGGACAGAGATGGAAAACATTCTGACCGGAAAAGCCCATACCTTTGGGGACAACATCAACACCGACTACATCATCGCGGGGAAATACACGAAAACCCTCGATTTCACCACCCTGGCGGAACATGTCTTCGAGGACATCGCTCCCGGGTTCTCCCAAAGGGTCCGCCCGGGAGACATCGTGGCCGCCGGGCGCAACTTCGGTTGCGGATCGTCCCGGGAACAGGCCCCCATCGCCATCAAGTTCGCAGGGATCTCGGCCATCCTCGCAAAATCCTATTCCCGCATATTCTTCCGCAACGCAATCAACCAGGGAATTCCATGCTTCCTCTGCGACACGGAGGGCATCGCCCAGGACGATACGATCACCGTCAATATCGGGCAGAATTTCGTCGAACTGGCGGAAAAGGGAAAAAGAATCCCCCTCGAGCCCCTGTCTCCCGTGATGCTCGACATATTGAGGGAAGGCGGGCTTGTTGAGTACCTGAAAAAGAACGGAAAATTCATCCTTCACCGGTGACCCCGGAGGAAAAGCGAAAGGAGTGTGGTTCAGGAAGCAAATGTGCGTACCCCTGCGGAGATCTTTTCTCAAAGGCGAAAAAGAGAAGAACGGACAGGAGGGATATGAAAATGAAATTCGGGAAGGGTATTTTTTCAGGATTGAGCATTGCGGTCCTTGCGGCAGTCCTTCTATTTGCCGGTACTGCTCAGGCGGACATCCATCTGAACATGGGGAGCACCTCATCCACTTCGGGCGTGTATGCCTGGTGCGTGGCCGCCGCCAACGTCATCAACAAGGCCGATAACGGCATCCAGGTCACCGTCGTCGAAAGCGGGGCCGGGATGGACAATCTGCGGAAGATAAGCGCCGGAGTGTTCGATTTCGCCATGGCCATCGACCTTCCCGGTTCCCTGCAGCTCTACAAGGGGATCGAAGGCTTCGAAGGCAAGCAGTTCAAGGATGTCCGGTGGCTCTTCCTGAGAAACATCTTCGCCGACCGGCTGTACGTCCGCAAAGACTCGGGGGTAACGTCCTTCGCCGACCTCAGGGGAAAGCGGTTCTGCCCGGGCATCCCCGGTTCGGCATCCGCGGCATACATCATGCAGTACGACAAGATCCTCGGGCACAACATCCAGCTCGTTCCCTCCGCCCTTGGAGATGCCATAACCGCGCTGAAGGAAAACAGGATCGCCGGCCTCCAGAAATCGAGCGGGCTCAACAGCATCGATGCCTCACTCATAGAGGTGAACCTCACGACGCCGCTCACCGTCGTGGGATACTCCGAGGAAGACGTGAAGAAAATCCAGGAAAAGATCCCCTACATGACCTTCCTCAAGCGTGAAAAAGGAAGCATCAAGGAATTCCCGGACGTGGGCCCCATATGGGAGGAATGTCCCATCGCCGGGGCTGTCGCCACAGCATCCATGCCGGAAGAGGTGGGATACCAGATCGTAAAGGCCTACGTGGAAGGCTTTGACGAGATCGCTGCGGCCTACGGGCCCGTAAAGGGTTTCGACCCGGTGGGAGACTACTTCAGGAACGCCGGTGACGACGTTGTGCCGGCCCATGCCGGGCTCATCCGCTACGCGAAGGAAAAGGGAATCGAAGTACCGGAGCGGTTCATTCCTCCGGAGTACAAGAAATAGCGCCATCTGCCCCTTATCTCGGCCGGGCTGCGCGTCCTTCGCGCAGCCCGGCCCCCTGCGGGAGGGATGAACTGTGAGCTTTTCTTCAATTGGCCGGATAAAGACAAAAGTCATCTTCACCCTCGGCTTTTTTCTTGCCGTCTTTCAGCTCCTGGCTCCGATTTACTTGACGAATCTCCTCGACATCCAGTTCAGGGCGATCCACGTCGCATTTGGCCTTTCCATAGGTTTTCTCTACTTCCCGTTCCGGGCCCGGAGAGAGGAAGAGCCCCCGGATGAGGGTATTTCCCTTTTTGACCTGATCCTGATAGCGGTTCTTCTGGCAGCGAACCTGAACGCATTCGTCAAGGCACTGGACATCTATGTGGGATCCGCCGGAGCCTCATCCTTCGACCTGATCCTCGGAGGGGCCCTCATGCTCCTCGTCCTGGAAGCCGCCAGAAGATCCGTGGGGATTGCCATACCGCTTATGGTCGTCCTCCTGCTGGGCTATATCTTCATGGGAGAATCCTTTCCCGGCATGTGGAAACTGAAGGGGATCAATCTCGAGTTTGTGCTCGGCTCCCTCTATTACTCCCCTCTCGGAATATACGGCAGCGTCACGGGCATGTCGGCAACGTTCATCTCCATGTTCATCATTTTCGGCTCCCTGCTCTCGGCCACCGGGGGAGGAAAAACATTCATCGACATCGCCCTCGCCATAACAGGCAAATATACAGGAGGCCCCGCAAAGGCCGCAGTAGTCTCGAGCGCCCTTTTCGGGAGCATCTCGGGAAGCTCGGTGGCAAATGTCATGGTCACGGGGAGCTACACCATCCCGCTGATGAAGAGGCTGGGATACAGGCCCGAGTTCGCCGCTGCGGTGGAAGCGATCGCCTCCTCGGGCGGCGGTATCACCCCCCCGATCATGAGCATCACGGCTTTCATGATGGCCGAGTTTCTCAACATATCCTACTTCCATATTATCGGATACGCTCTTCTGCCCTGCTTTCTCTTCTACACCGGGGTGTTTTCCGGCGTTCATTTCCGGACGGTGCGCATGGGTATCGACAAGCTTCCACCGGAGGAGATACCCACATGGAAGGAAATACTCACCCTTGAAAGGCTGGCAGGTCTCATTATTCCCACCGGAGTGCTTTTGTACCTCATAGCCGTGGGGCAGCCCCTCCAGCTGGCGGGTTTCTACGCATGCCTTTCGGCGCTGGCAGTTTTCCTCCTGATCGGCATTATGAAGCGAAAGATGAAGGATACAGTGAAACTCATCATAGCCGCCCTCTCCGAAGGAGGAAGGGATGTTGCCCAGATCGTACCCATCCTCGTGTCGGTGAGCATGCTCGTGAACCTGATCGGGCTCACCGGGATAGCTCCCAAGATCAGCGGCGTCATTCTCGACATCGGAGGTACGAATATCTACTTTTCACTGCTCATCGCCACCATAGTGCCGTTTCTTCTGGGAACGTCCCTGCCCACAGTCCCCACATACGTCCTTTCAGTGTCGATCCTTGTGCCGCCCCTTCTCAAGCTTGGCATCGACCCCGTGGCGGCACATCTTTTCTTCATCTACTGGGCTATACTCGGAGGAGTGACGCCCCCCACATGCACCGCGGCTGTCGCAGCGGCGGGAATCGCAAAGGCAAACTGGGTCAAGACAGGTTTCTTCTCGGTACGGCTCGGGATCGTTGCATTCATCCTCCCCTATTTCTTCGCCCTCAATCCCGCCCTCGTGGGCAGGGCACCTTGGACCAGCATTCTCAGCCACGGTATAACAGGATTCATAGGGGCGATCTCCATAGCCTACGGGATGTTCAGCCACAGGAGATGTTTGATCAATCCCCTGATCTGTGGTTCTTTCATCGTCGGAGGTTTACTGCTCCTTTTCCCAGGAACGCTTCCATCGCTCATCGGCCTTGTCGTGGTGGCAGTTGCTTTCCTTGTCGACAAGAAGATCCTTTCCCGTGCGGCTGAAGAGAAAGCCCTGAATAACTGATGTTTCTTCAGGAAGGAGACTGTGCCGTGAAAAAAACAACCCTGCTCAGGAACATGATTCTCGAAAGGAAAGCACTCGTGTGCCCCGGAGCCCATGACGCCATTTCGGCAAAACTCATAGAGCGGGCCGGATTCAAGGCCCTCCAGGTGAGCGGCTTCGGCCTTTCAGCCACCTACCTCGGACTTCCGGACATGGCGTTCATAGGCTTCAGCGACGTGGTCCACTTCACGAAGAATATCGTGGAGGCGGTTCAGGTTCCCGTGATGGCCGACGCCGATACAGGGTACGGCAACAGCATCAACGCCATGTACGTCACCAGGGAATTTATCAGGGCAGGGGCTGCGGGAATGAACATCGAAGACCAGGTATTCCCGAAGCGCTGCGGCCACCTCGAGGGGAAGCAGATCATTCCCATAGAGGAAATGGTGATGAAAATCAAGGCCTGCAAAGCCGTAAAGGACGAGATCGAGCCCGATTTCGTCCTCAACGCCCGTACTGATGCGATCGCTGTCGGGGGGATCGAAGAAGCCATACGCAGGGCCAATGCCTATGCCGAGGCCGGGGCGGACCTGATTTTCGTCGAGGCGCCCCGTTCAGTGGAGCAGATCGAGCAGGCGGTGCGGGAGATCAGGGCCCCCGTGAGCATCAACCTCATGGACGCCGTTTCGGGAGGAAAAACGCCCCTGGTCTCAATTGACAGGCTCAGGGAGATCGGTGTGGGAAGGGTCAGCATTCCCGTAGGCCCCCTGTTCGCCGCTGTAAAGGGAATGACTGACTACCTCGATGCCATACGGGG
>Ga0209312_1000599_pt1 | contig 31354 bp, 29 predicted proteins | sample BioC13SIPDNA_4_FD_185744 | JGI IMG/M metagenome (GOLD analysis project Ga0209312, IMG submission 185744) | Anaerobic biogas reactor microbial communites from Washington, USA - Biogas_R1_B C13 SIP DNA (SPAdes) (version 2) | ecosystem: Engineered > Bioreactor > Anaerobic > Unclassified | place... | reverse complement strand
CTTGCGCACGGGCTCCGTGCCCTTCACAAAAGCTTCCCGCTCTTCCGCGGTGGGGGAGTAGATCTCCACACCTGCCTCGCGGATTACCTTTTCCGCCGCGTTTTCTGACTCGGCGATGGCTCCGCGGATCCATTCCTCAGCGTCAAGCCCGGCCTTGACGACCGCATCCTTCAGTTCGGCGGAGAGGCCGTTCCACCAGTCGAGGTTTCCCTGGACGACAAACTGCGCAGTGGTGTAGTTCGCCATGGTCATGTATTTCTGGACCTCGTGGACCTTGCGGGAGACTGCCGCCGGCATGCCGGTGGTGGCGCCGTCCACCGTTCCCCTCTGAAGGGCCATGTACATTTCGGAGGAGCTCATGACGGTGGGAGCTGCGCCGAGGGCCTTCAGGGTCTCGGCGTCGCCGCTGCTGAAGGTCCTCATGGTCAGGCCCTGGAAATCCGCGGGGGTCTTCAGGGGGTGCTTGTTGTTGAAGAACTGGATGTATCCGTAGTCAACCCAGAAAAGGGTCTTGACGCCCTTCTTCTGAAACTCCTCGTCGAGGATCTTGTCCGCCCCTGCAGCAAGGAACTTCTTGGGGGACTCGAGGTCCTTGAAGACGAAGGGCATCTCGAAGACGTCGGCGGCGGGGATCATGCCCGACCACTTGTTCACCGGGACGAGGCCGACTTCGATGAGGGCGTCCTGGAGGGCTTCGACGATCTCGGTATCCTTGAAAAGCTGGGCGGAGTCGAACACCTTCACCGTAAGCTCGCCCTTGGAATGCTCGGCCACTTTCTCGGCAAACACGATGAGGCCCTTGGAAACATGGTGGGACGGGGGGAACTGGTTCGAAAGCTTGATTTCGGCTTTCGCGAAGGCGGCCCCGCAGAAGAGACCGAGGACAAGAACCATTGCCGCTGCTGCCGTAAACGTCTTTTTGAACATGATGTCATTCCTCCTCGTATTATTCAGTGTGCATGAAAACAAAAACGGCGCCTGCTGCTGAAAACATATCGTCAACCCCCCGGGCCATCACTCCTTTTCTTTCCTTACATGCCGGAAGCCTCAAGCTTCTCCCGGTCCCTCAGCCTTCTGTGGAAGTAGCTGTAGTGCCTGCTTTCCCGTAATGCGTCAAGATTTCCCTCTTTCAGGGACTGGATGATCTTCAGGTGTTCCTTTGCGGAGTAGGCCAGTTCCTCTTCCTTCTCCAGGTGCTGCACCATGGCCTGGTGGAGCTGAAAATACACGCCCTTCAGTATCCTGATGGTCCAGGGCCTGCCGGACCGCTCAGCTATGTACAGGTGGAAATCAAGGTCGATCCTGCTGAAGGCGATTACTTTTTCGCTTTTTTCCATGGAGCTCGACGCCACAGCCAACAGCTCTTCGTAAAGGCCGTTCATCCTCCCGTAGTCCTCTTCAGAGAGAAGACGGTCCTTCACCAGCACCTCGAACACCTGGGTCTCAAGGGCGAAACGGATGTCATAGAGCTCCTCCACATCCCCCGGGGTAAAGCCAAGGACTATGGATCCCTTCCTGGGGATAGACCGCACGAGTCCCTGCCCCTCGAGCTCCTTCAGGGCCTCTCTCACCGGGGCGCGGCTGATGTTGAGCTCCCTGGCCAGTTCCTCCTCGCGGATGAAGGTCCCCTGGGAGTACTTGCTTGATACGAGAAGCTCGCGGCGAAGAAAATCCGCCACTTCCCTCGCGAGCGACTGGTGATTCGTTATGCTGTTTATGGAGAGACCTCCTCTACAAAACCTTTCGTCTACTGTCGACAGATGATTATATAGGTACCACTGCGCAGGGGGGTCTGTCAAGGAAACCGCAAGACGTATAATGTATCCAAAAAATTCTTCCTCTTCTTCATTTTGACATCCCGGAAAAGTCCTATAGAATGAACCATTATGACTAAAAACGACTGGTTCCCAAACGATGAATGGTTCCCCGGGGAGAATCCCTCCCCGAAGCACCCGTTTCCTTCTTTTCCGTTCAGAATCAACAAGGGGCTTCTGCTTGCTGGAGGAGCCGCACTGTTGTTCCTTGTTCTGTTCCCGGCCCTTGCGGAGTTTTACACGGATTACCTCTGGTACGACACCGAAGGATACGGTACCGTCTTCTGGACCCGTCTCCTCGCCCGCGTCCCCCTCTTCGGAGCCGGTTTCCTGCTCTACGCCGCCCTTCTGTGGCTGAATCTCTGGGCAGCCAGGAGAAACCTGAGGGCTCTCTACCCCGAGCAGGAGGGGCTTCTTGGAGCGAAGGCGGCGGGGTTCGCCGTCGCCGCGGTCGCGTTGTTCCTCGGGGTCAGCAATGGGGCGGCCATGACCGGGGAGTGGACCATGGTCCTCAGGTACCTCCACGGCACGCCCTTCGGGGAGACAGACCCCATTTTCGGCCATGACATCGGCTTTTATGTTTTCGGCCTTCCCTTCTGGAGATTCCTCCACGCGAAAGCCCTCAACATCGTCTTCCTGTGCCTTGTGACGGCAGGCGGGCCATATGCGGCCTTCCTTCTGCCGAGGAACAGGGACCTGGCCTCCCTTGCGGTACCGGCAAAAATGCGGAACCATCTCGCCCTCCTCGCGTCCGCCGGGGCATTCCTTTGGTCCGCAGGCTATCTTCTGGACAGGTACGACCTGCTCTTCTCCCCCTCCGGCGTGGTTTTCGGGGCAGGCTATACGGACATCCACGCCGAACTCCTCGCCCTGAACGTACTCGCCGTCCTTGCGGCACTCCTTGGCGTCTCCCTCCTCGTGAGCATGCTCAGAAAGACCTGGAAATTCTCCCTCGGAGTCGCGGGGCTTGTCATCGTTTCCGGAATCCTCCTGGGCGGCGTCTATCCCGCCATAGTCCAGAAATATTTCGTGGAACCCAACGAATTCGACCGGGAGAAACGGTTCATCGAGTACAACATCGAATCGACCCTCAAGGCCTACGGCCTTGAGGACATCTCCCTGAGAACGGTCACCCCGGACGATTCCATCACTTGGGAAAACGTGGAACAGAACAGGGACACCATCGAGAACATCCGCCTCTGGGACCACGCGCCCCTTCTCAGGAGCTACAAGCAGCTCCAGGAGATCAGGACCTACTATGACTTCTCCAGCATCGACATCGACCGGTACACCTTCGGCGGCCAGTACCGCCAGGTCATGCTCTCCCCGAGGGAGCTGGACCTGAAGGGCATGCAGAATCCCACATGGATCAACACCCGCCTCGAATTCACCCACGGCTACGGCATCGTCATGAATCCCGTCAACGAGGTGGCCGGTTCGGGACTGCCCAGGCTCTGGGTCCGGGACCTCCCCCCGAGGACGGAAGTTCCCCTTTCGATCGAACGGCCCGAGATTTACTACGGAGAGAAGCCGAGTTCCTACATCTTCGTGGGCACCACGGTGAAGGAGTTCGACTATCCCATGGGAGACTCAAACGTGCGCACCACCTATGAAGGCAAGGGCGGGGTCCCCATGGGCTCCCTTTTCCGGCGGATCCTCTACGCGATTCGGTTCGCCGATTTCAAAATCCTGTTCTCCGACGTCTTCACTGAAAACAGCCGGGTAAAATACCACCAGAACATCCGGGAGAGGCTCTCCCGGGTCGCTCCGTTCCTCTTTTTCGACCACGACCCCTACCTGGTGGTCTTCGACGGCCGGCTCGTGTGGATGCAGGACGCCTACACCGCCGCCGACAGGTACCCCTATTCCCAGCCCGTTTCCCTCGGCGGGGGACAGGCGGTAAACTACGTCCGGAACAGCGTAAAGGCCACCGTGGACGCCTACGACGGCACCATGAAGTTCTATGTCTCCGACCCTGACGATCCTGTGCTGAAGGCATGGAGCGGCGTTTTCCCCGGCATCTTCCGCCCCCTGTCCGAAATGCCGTCGGGGCTGAGGAGCCACCTCCGGTACCCCCAGGATCTTTTCAATATCCAGAGCGAAATTTACCGGGTCTATCACATGACCGACGCCAACACCTTCTACAACAGGGAAGACGTGTGGGACCGCATCGGAAGCGGCGACAGGAAGGGAAACCTCGAGGCCTACTACGTGAACATGCGCCTCGCCGGGGAGGAGAAATCGGAGTTCGTCCTCATCACCCCCTTCATGCCCGTCAACCGGGACAACATGATCGCCTGGATGGCCGGGCGTTCCGACGGTGAAAATTACGGTGAGCTGCTCGTCTACCAGTTCCCGAAGCAGAAGCTCATCTACGGCCCCTCCCAGGTGGAGGCCCTGACGAACCAGAACTCCGAGATTTCCGCCCAGCTTTCCCTGTGGAGCCAGAGAGGATCCGCCGTCATACGGGGCAACATGACCGTCGTGCCCGTGGGAGACGGCATCCTCTACGTCCAGCCCCTGTACCTCAGGGCCGAGAACAGCGAACTCCCCGAGCTGCGCCGGGTCATCACCTCTACCGGCGGCAGGGTCGTCTGGGGAGAGACGCTGGAGGAGTCTCTTCTCCGGCTCCTTGGTTCTTCGGACGGGCAGGGGGGAAGCTCTTTCAGTCCGGGTGCGGAGGCTCCGCTGCGGCCCGCCCGTCCTGAAGGCGAACCTGCAGGCCTCGCCATTCTTGCCAGGGAGGCTTCCGATGCCTGGGACGCAGCCAGGAAGGCCCTCCGGGAGGACGACTGGGAAAAGTACGGAAAAGAAATGAAAAAGCTTGAGTCGGTGCTGAAGGAAATGCAGGAGATTTCGGACCGGAACTGAGGAAGCAAAACAGAGAAAGTGAGTAATGCCGGGCCGGTGCTGCCGGGGGCAATCCTCCCGAAAAAGCACCGGCCCGGATTCTGTCTTAAGGAAGAAAAAAAGGGGAGAGAAAGACCGACGCCCCTCTCCCCCCTGTCGAAACGAATTTCAAAAATCCCGCCGGAATCAGTGGACCTTCATGTCGACCTCGGTCCCATCTTCGTCGGCAGTATACGGAAGGGAAGTGTCCTTCTTGAACAGACCCGACGATTCCGCCATGAGGGCCAACTTTTTCCTTACTCCGGGCGACTTGCCCTTGTTATTATCAAGGTCATAGCGGACCAGGGCATACTCGTCCCCGCTGGAAACGAGATCAAAATTTTCCAGGGAGGCACCCCCGAACAACCGCTGTATCTCGGCGTCGTCGGAGGTACGTTCCGGCCACCGCCCTTTCTCCAGCTTGAAGATGATCATGGCCGATTTCATGGACCGCATGTCGCTGAGGATGGCTGTCGCCTCCGCCTTGTCCTCCGCCGTGCCCATGAGAAGCAGCATGGCGGACGCCAGAATGCCGATGATGATGATGACGATAAGCAGCTCCACCAGGCTGAACCCTTTTCTCTTCCTTGCATTTCCTGCCACGGTGATCCCTCCAGAAAGATGGGATAAGATGCGGTTCAGTTTCTTATTCTAAAGATTCGCAGGGAATTTGACAATATGAAAAGGGCTAATCCTCTTTTTTGTTTTTTTGTTTTTCTGTATTCATTACTAAAGCAAGTTCAGGAAGTTCCCCGGAAATGATAAATCGACAGGGATTTTCCTCCTTCAGTGCACAAAATCACCGTTTAATTTTCAGATATCTCTTTCCACTATGAACTCTTCCGGTGTCAGGGTTAACTTTTTCGGACAAAATTTGCCAGAACCTCCCTTTCAGTTATAATCAAAATCCTTTCCGCAGACACTTTTCCGCGGAAGGTATTTGTTTCTCCTGACAAAGGAGGGAGTACCATGAACCGGATGTTTCGAAAAAGCATGGCAGCCCTTCTGGTTCTTTCCGCAGCAGCTTTTCTCCTGACGGTCGGGAAAGGACAGCACGACGGCCCCCTTTTCCCGGGGAGAACGCTGCTTTCGCAGGTCCGGTGGACCGGTGATGCCGAATCAGCGGCTCTCGCACGCGGATTGGTCTCCGGTCTCGCTTCGTCTGCTGTGTCCGCGGCCGGGACATTCCTGGAAGCTCATGACGCTGCCGCCATAGCCTTTGCCGCGGCGTCGGAAAGCACGGGGTCCCTTTCCCGGTTCATCCAGTCCCAAAACGGCGAGGTGTGCCGTGAATCCGCCCTTGTCCAGGCCAACGCCTTCTGGAAGTATTCCCTGAAGTACAATGTTCCCCTGGACCTGATCGTGGCGGTGGCGAACACGGAAAGCCATTTCCGGCCGGATGCCCGGAGCCCTGCGGGGGCGGCGGGAATAATGCAGGTCATGTGGAAGGTCCACGCCGGACTCCTCCAGGCGAACGGCATTATGGAGGAAGAAGACCTGCTCGACCCGGAGATGGGCATCGCGGCGGGGAGCCTCCTCCTCTCACGCTACCTCAAGGCTTACGGCGACACGAAAGCGGCCCTGGGGCGCTACTACGGGGGGTCGGCGACAGTGTACTGGAACCGGATCTCCAGAAACCTGGCGAAGGTGAAGAACGCAAGAGTGGTTGCAGCCTATTGACCATTGTCCGGACTGCGAATGATCGTTTTTTGTTTTTTTTATTCCCGCGCTGTGATAGAATCCCTCCAGGGTGCTCCGGGAGGGATTCTTCAATTGAGGAGGAGGGGAAAAAAATGAGAGGTCGGAAGATGATTTTTGCGGCGCTTTTGGCTCTGGTCTGCTGCTTCGCATTCGCGGCAGGAGCCGCGGAAACCGGGACTGCGTCTCTTCCCGAAAACGCGCAGGTGGCAGACGGGTACATGTCGTCAGCGATGAAGGACGGAAAACCTCTTGACAGGCTTATTGCCTACACGCCGGAGTCTCCCGCCTTCTACGCCGTGGGGAAGCTGCTCTCGGCCCCGGCGAACACGAAAATCCGTTTTTCGTGGTTCTTCGTCAAGGAAAACCAGCATATTACCGACGTGGAATTGAACACCGAGGATCACGGTTCGGACATCTTCGTCTACAGCACCCTCAACAACGGCGGTAATCCCTGGCCGAAGGGCGCGTTCCGGGTGGAGATTTTCGTCAATGACAGGACCGAGCCTGACCAGATCATCGATTTCGAGGTAGAGTAAGACAACTGTAAAAAAAGAGGGCTCCCGGGGATTTTCCCGGGAGCCCTCTTTTTTCGTCTCCTTTAGCTGGAACGTTCTGTCATCCGGGCGGCGAATGCTGCAAGGAGAGCAGCGCCCGAGGGAAGGACGTCGTCGTTCACGTTGAACCTGGGATTGTGGTGCTGGTTGTCCGTTCCCTTCGCCTCGTCCGCGATGCCCAGGAAGACGTAGGCGGCGGGGACCTTTTCGCCGTAGTAGCTGAAGTCCTCCGACCCCATGGCCACCGGGACTTCCTCGATATTCTCCTCACCGAGCGTCTCGGCGGCTGCGGAACGCATCACGGCAGTCACTTCCGGGTCGTTCACCGTGACCGGGTAGATGGGGGTGTAGGTCAGTTCAGCGGTGCATCTCATGGCGGCGCAGATGCCGTCGGCTACCCTCTTCATGATGCCTTCCATCCGGGCCCGGACGTCCCGGCTGGTGGTCCGCACGTTTCCCGCCACCCTGGCCGTGTCGGGGATGATGTTGACCGCCGTGCCCGCTTCCATCTTCCCGACGCTCAGCACCACCGTCTCCTGGGGGTCCATCTCCCTGCTCACCACCGTCTGGAGAGTCGAGATCACCGTTGCTGCCGTCACTGTGGGATCGACGGCCTTGTGGGGCATGGCGCCGTGGCCGCCCTTCCCCTGGATCTTGAGGTCCCAGATGTCGGCGGAGGCCATGACCGGACCCACCCGGCATCCCAGCTTTCCCGCCGGGAGAAGGGACCAGACGTGCAGCCCCCCCACGGCGGCAACGCCGTCCAGGACTCCCTCCTCGATCATCTTCGGGGCGCCGGAGTTGTACCCCGCCTCCTCGGCGGGCTGGAAGAGAAAGCGGACCGTTCCGGAAAGCTCGTCCTTCATGGAGGCGAGAATCTCCGCCGTGCCGAGGAGGATGGCGGTATGGGCGTCGTGGCCGCAGGCGTGCATGACGCCGGGACGGGTGGAGCGGTAGGGAAGATCGTTCTCCTCCTCCAGGGGAAGGGCGTCCATGTCGCCCCGAAGGGCAACGCACGGGCCCGGTTTCGCGCCCCGGAGCTCTGCCGTGACGCCGCATTCCGTACCGCCGAAGCCCCTGCGGATGTTTTCGAGGCCCAGGTTCCGGAGGTATTCCTCCACGAAGAGGGATGTCTCTTTTTCCTGCCAGGGGAGTTCGGGGGTTGCATGGAACTTCCGCCGGAGCTCCGTGAGTTTGTCCGACAGGGCTGCAGCTTTTTCTCTTATCGACACTGCGTTCATTTGTTCGATTCTCTCCTTTCTCCTTGCCTCGTTCTCGTTTTCAATGCCCGTACATGCAGAGGGGAACCTTTGCCTTCAACATGCCCGGGTCAGCCTTTCACCGAAATGATCCAGATTCCCGCCAGTATGGCCGAAACGCCCGCAAGGCGCCAGAGGGTGACCTGTTCCGAAAAAAAGAGCACGGAAACGGCCAGGACCAGAAGGAAGACCAGCCCCGCCATGAAAGGGTAGGCCAGGGAGAGATCGGTCCTCGTCAGCGCCGCGCTGAGAAAGACGAAGGAGATGCCGAAACAGCCCACCCCAGCCACGGCCCAGGGATTGAGGACGATGCGGAGCACCGCGTTCACCGCCCCCCCGTCGAGCAGATCCTTCTGGTGGCCGAAGGCCAGCTTCATGAGAGTGTTCGCCGAGGCGTTGAAGACCGCCGATCCGGCGAGGAGCAACAATGTGAGCCTGTCCATGGACATACCTCGCTTTCGGGTGCATTGAAGGATTATACTCCATGACGCTTCCAAAAACGGGAGGAGTTCGTGCAGAATTCTTCCCCATCGGGAAGAGTATCGTGTAGAATTGTAAAATTCACGGTCACAACTAATTTCCGGAAGGATGGTACGATGAATTTCTCCCGCCCCGGCACCGCCCTGAAACTGCTGCTTCTCGTTCTTCTGTCCGTCACTCTCTATTTCTGGGGCCTCGGAAGCCACGGACTCCTCGAGCCTGATGAAGGACGCTACTCCGAAATCCCGAGGGAAATGCGCGAAACAGGTGATTTCGTCACCCCAAGGCTTAACTATATCAAATACTTCGAAAAACCGGTGCTTCATTACTGGCTGACCGCCGCCGCCCAGTCCGTTTTCGGAGAGAACGAGTTTTCCGGACGGTTCTGGCCGGCCTTCCTCGCCCTTGGAGGAATTCTCTCCACGTTTTTCCTCGCAAAATCAATGTTCGGCCGGGAAACAGCCCTGTATTCATCGGGCATCCTGGCCACCAGCCTTGTTTATTTTGCCGTTTCCCAGATCAACATCACCGACATGCCCCTCTCGTTCTTCATCACGGTCTCCATGACGGGATTCTGGTTCGGGCTGGAAAAGAACAGGCGCTTCTACCTGCTTTTCTACGCAGGAGCGGCCCTCGCCCTTCTCACCAAGGGCCTGATCGGCATCGTCCTGCCCGGCGGGATCATTTTCTGGTACATGATCCTCACCAGGCGGTGGGATATCGTCCGGTCCGCCCTCTACCTTCCCGGCATCATTCTCTTCGCGGCCCTCGCCCTGCCCTGGTTCATCGTTGTCTGCCTGGTGAACGGCGATTTCTTCTACTTCTTCTTCATCCAGGAGCATTTTCTGCGGTACGCGACGACAATGCACGGCCGGTACGAACCGGTCTGGTTCTTCATCCCCATCCTGCTTCTGGGGCTCTTCCCCTGGACCGGGCTGCTGCCCGGGGCACTGAGGTCCGCCGTTCCTTCGCCGCTCCGTTCCCTCGGAAAAGAACGGAAGGAGGAACTTTTCCTGTTTCTCTGGTTCGCCGTGATCTTTCTCTTTTTCTCCCTGTCGAGCTCCAAGCTCATTCCCTACATCATCCCCGTCTTCCCTCCCCTCGCCGTCCTCATGGGGAGGCTGCTCCACCGCGCGGTGTCAGAAGAAGACGGGAAGGGGATAAAGAGGTTCCTCCTCTGGAACTCCGTTCTGCTCATTCCCTTCATCCTGGCCCTGCTGGTGTATCCATTCTTCAACAGCCGCATCTCCGCCGGGAAACTCCTGCCCTATTCCCTTCCTGTGGCGGCGTCCCTCTCGGCCTTCGCCGCGGCAGGGTGGTATTTCTACCGAAAAGGACGATTCCGTCTCCTGGCGGTCTCCCTCTGCCTGCTGTCCTTCCTCGTGATGTTTTCCTTCAAGAGGGTGTTTACCCTCTATGACGGCCTGCTCTCCGCGAAGGAACTCGCAGCAGCGGTGGCGGAACTCCGCCGCCCCGGTGACGTGGTCGCCCAGTACGGAAACTACGACCAGGGACTTCCCTTCTACCTGAAGCAGCGCATCGTGCTCGTCAATTACCTCGGGGAGCTCGATTTCGGGGCGAAGCAGGAACAGGATCCTTCCTGGTTCATCGGAGAGGAACAGCTCAAGGAGCTCTGGGACGGGAACAGGAGGGTCATCCTGGTCATCAGTGACGGGCACTTGGAGAAAATCCTGGCCCTTCTCGACCCCCACATCTCATCCGTCGCCCTGAAAACGGAGAAGAGGGTCGTCCTCGTGAACCGCCGGTAACGAAAAGGCTGTCACCCACAAAATAGAGCGGCGGCCCTGCCGCCTGACGATTCGATCCCGTACTGCGGGGAAACGGTCCCCGGAAAAGGAGATGTTCCGCCATGCCTGAACAAGGCCTCGTTTCAGTGGTCATACCGGTCTACAACGAGGAAGAATGCCTTCCCCACCTTTTTCCGCGCCTCCATGCGGCCCTGGAGGGAATGAACCGTCCCTACGAGGTGATTTTCGTGAACGACGGCAGCAGGGACAGGTCCCTCCAGCTCCTGTACGAATTTCACAAGGCGAACCCGAAGACCGTCCGGATCCTCGACTTCAACGGCAATTTCGGCCAGCACATGGCCATCATGGCAGGATTCGACCACTCAAGGGGGGAGATCATCATCACCCTCGACGCCGACCTCCAGAACCCCCCGGAGGAAATCCCCCGGATCGTCGCGAAGATCGACGAGGGACACGACGTGGTGGGGACGGTGAGGCAGAACAGGCAGGACCCGAAATTCCGCAAGATGGCGTCCAGGATCGTGAACTCCATCACCAACAGGATCACCGGCCTCCGCCTGAACGATTACGGCTGCATGCTCCGGGGCTACAGGCGGGACATCGTCAACATCATCAACCAGAGCTGCGAGAGCACCACCTTTATCCCCGCCCTGGCCCAGAAGTTCGCCGTGAATCCCGTGGAGATCCCCGTGGGACACAACGAGAGGGAGCACGGCACGTCGAAGTACAGTTTTTTCCGGCTCATCCGCCTCAATTTCGACCTCATGACGGGATTCTCCCTCTTTCCCCTCCAGGCGGTCACCATGATCGGCATGGCCGTGTCGGTCCTGAGCTTCCTCTTCGTCCTCTTCCTGCTCCTCCGCCGACTCATCGTCGGTCCCGAGGCCGAAGGGGTCTTCACCCTGCTGAACATCAACTTCTTCCTCATGGGGATCACCATGTCCTGCGTGGGCATCATCGGCGAGTACATCGGCCGGATCTACTCAGAGGTGCGCAAGAGGCCCCGGTACGTCATCCGGCGGGAATGGGACCGTGACTGACCTCCGCGCAGCAGTCTTCGCCTACAGCGAGGTGGGGTACGTCTGCCTTGAGGAGCTCCTCCGCAGGGGCGTGACGGTGGAGGCCCTCTTCACCTACGAGGATGACCCCGGCGAGGAGATCTGGTTCCCCTCCGTGGCGAAGCTCGGCCGCGAGGCGGGCGTCCCCATCCATACCCCCGTTTCCCTGGGGGACGCTGAATACGAGCTTCTTCTCTCCCTCCGCCCCGACGTGATCTTCTCCTTTTACTACAGGTCCATGATCCCGGAGCGGTTCCTGCGGATCCCTCCCCTGGGGGCCTTCAACATGCACGGCTCCCTGCTGCCGAAATACAGGGGAAGGGCCTGCATCAACTGGGCCGTCCTCAGGGGGGAGCATGAGACGGGAGCCACCCTCCACCGGATGGTCAGGCGCGCCGACGCAGGAGACATGGTGGACCGGGAGCGGGTACCCATCCTCTTCGAAGACACGGCCTTCGACGTGGGGAAAAAGGTCGCCGGGGCAGCCAGGCTCCTGATCGCCCGAAATCTTGACGCCATCGCCGCCGGGACGGCGCCCGGCATCCCCCAGATCGAGGAGGAAGCAACCCTTTTCGGCAGGCGGACCCCCGCCGACGGGAAGATCGACTGGAGCCTGGACGCTCCGGAGATTTACAACCTCGTTCGGGCCGTGACCCACCCCTTTCCCGGGGCCTTCGCCTTCCGGGAGGGGAAAAAGCTCTTCATATGGAAAGCCCTGCCTGAGGAGTGCCCGGACGACGGGATGCCCCAGGGCACGGTCCTCTCCCGATCGCCCCTGAGGGTAAAAACAGGAAAGGGCTGCCTCCGGATCCTCCGCGCCCAGTTCGAGGGAGAACCTGAAGAAGACGGCGAGTTCCTCGGCAAAACTCTCGGGGAGGGCTCCCTGCTGGAATAGCCGAAGCACGGCCGGCTCCCCCTGCCCTGGTGGCGGAAGAACGTGATATACTGCACGGGGCGCAGTCTGCCCTTCGTTCAAGGAACGAAAGAACAGCGTTGGGAGGTTTCAAAAAGTGAACATACTGATTCTCGGGGCCAACGGCTTCATCGGATCCCATCTCATCGAAGGCATCCTGCACGGGACGGACTGGAAGGTGAACGCCTTCGACCTTTCCGGCATGAACCTCGAAAAATACGACGGACACCCGAACTTCTCCTTCACCCAGGGAGACATCTTCACCGCCGACGACTGGATGAGAAAGGCCGTAGCGGGAAGCGACGCGGTTCTTCCCCTCGCCGGAATCGCCAAGCCGGCCTACTACCTCAGCAAGCCCCTCTGGACCTTCGAGCTCGATTTCGAACAGAACCTGAAGATCGTCCGCATGTGCGCCGAAGCGAAGAAGAGGGTCATCTTCCCGTCCACCTCGGAAGTCTACGGCATGAGCAGCGACACCGTCCTCAGGGAAGACGAAAGCCCCCTCATCGTGGGCCCCATCTGCAAGATGCGCTGGATCTACAGCTGCGGCAAGCAGATGATGGACAGGGTCATCGCCGCCTACGGCCAGGAAAGGGGACTCCGGTACACCCTCTTCCGCCCCTTCAACTGGATCGGCCCCAGGCTCGACACCTTCAGGGACGCCGAGGAGCGGACCGCCCGGTCCATCACCCAGATGGTCTTCGACATTCTCTCCGGACGCCCCATCACCCTCGTCAACGGCGGAGAGCAGCACCGGAGCTTCACCTACGTCTCCGACGGCATCGACGCCCTCCTGGCCATCCTTGCAAATGAAGAGGCCAGCAACGGAAAAATCTTCAACGTCGGAAACCCGGGCAACAACGCATCCATAAAGGAACTGGCCCACCTGGTCATCGACATCATGAAGGAGATACCCTCCTTCCGGAAAGCCGCGGAAAACGCGAAGGTCACCGTCATGCCGGCGGAGCAGTATTACGGAAACGGCTACGACGACATGCAGAACAGGATTCCCTCCATCGAGGCCATCGGCAAAGCCCTGGGCTGGGCTCCCAAAATCCCCCTCCGGGAGGCCGTGGAGCGGACCATCCTCAGTTACGTCGAAGGGTAGACAGGAGGGATAATCCGTGACGGAAACGGAAACCATTCTCGTTCTCAAGACTGACGTGGACACCCTCAAAGGGTACCGCGAGGGAGTTCCGAAGCTGCTCGAAATATTCCGCGCCCGGAAGATCAAGGCATCCTTTTTCTTTTCCTTCGGGCCGGACAACTCGGGCAAAGCCATCCGGCGCATCTTCCGGAAAGGATTCGTCAAGAAGATGCTCCGGACCAAGGCGCCGTCCACCTACGGATTCCGCACCCTTCTCTACGGCACCCTGCTCCCGGCCCCCCTCATCGTCCAGACCGAACCGGGAGTCTTCATCCGGGCGGTGGAGGAAGGGCACGACTGCGGCATCCACTGCTGGGACCACGTGAAGTGGCAGGACCTGCTTCCCCGGCTCACCGAGGAGCAGATCCGGGAGGATTTCCGGAAGTCCATGGACCTCTTCGAGCGCTACGCTTCCCGGAAGGCAAAAAGCTGCGCCGCCCCCGGCTGGCAGGTCACCCCGGAAAGCCTGGCCGTCCAGGATGAGCTTGGCTTCGACTACTGCAGCGACATCCGCGGATCGGGCTACGCCTTCCGGCCCCGCATGGGAGGAAGAACGTTCAAGACGCTGCAGATTCCCACCACCCTGCCCACGCTGGACGAAGTCTACGGCCGAGAAGACATCCCCGGGGACCGGATCGTCGATTTCTACCTCGACCAGATCCAGCCCGGCCTCAACGTCCATACCATCCACGCCGAGATGGAGGGCCGGGCCCAGGGCCCCATACTCGAGCAGCTCCTCGACCGGTGCGCGGAACGGGGAGTAACGTTCCGCACGCTCTACGACGTCGCCTTCGACATCTCCGTCCGGAAACCGCTCGTCCACATGTGCGACGTGGTCGCCGGCGAGCTTCCCGGACGGTCCGGAACGGTGGCCGTCCAGAAGTGCGCCCGGGAGGAGGGCACAGAATGAAGCTCGCCGTGGTGGGTACGGGCTACGTCGGCCTGGTGACCGGGGTTTGCCTGGCGAAATTCGGAAACGACGTGGTCTGCGTCGATACAAACGTCCAAAAAATCGAGGCTCTTTCAAAGGGGACCGTCCCCTTTTACGAGCCGGGCCTCGAGGAGATCATCCGGAACAACCTGGAGGCGGAGCGGCTCTCCTTCTCCACAGACCTTCCCTCCGCCCTGGACGAGGCCCTCATGTGCTTCATCACAGTGGGCACTCCCTCCCTCGAGGACGGGAACGCGGATCTCTCGGCGGTCAGGTCCGTGGCGGAAACCATCGGCCGTTCCATGAAGGACTACAAGCTCGTGGTGGTCAAGTCCACCGTCCCGGTGAGCACCTGCGATTTCGTCCGGCAGGCCGTGGCCGCTGAGCTCGGGAAGCGGGGAGAGGACATCCCCTTCGACGTGGCGTCGAACCCGGAATTCCTCCGGGAGGGCGCCGCCGTGCGGGACTTCCTGGAACCGGACAGGGTGGTGGTGGGCGTGGACTGCGACCGTTCCGCCGAAATCATGAAGGATCTCTACAGCTTCCTTCCTCCTGAAAAGGTCATTTTCATGGACATCCGCTCGTCGGAAATGACAAAGTACGCCGCCAACGCCATGCTCGCCACCAGGATCTCCTTCATGAACGAGATCTCCGCGGTGTGCGAGCGGCTCGGCGCCGACGTGGAGAAGGTCAGGATGGGCATGGGGTCCGACGCCCGCATTGGGTATGCCTTTCTCAACGCAGGCTGCGGCTTCGGCGGATCATGCTTCCCAAAGGACGTCCGGGCCCTGAAGGAATTCGCCCGGAAGGAGGGGCTGGAAATGCAGATCCTCCAGGCCGTGGAGGATGTCAACGAGCGGCAGAAGCACGTCCTCTTCGGCAAGCTCCTCCGCCACTTCGGCTGCCTGAAGGGAAAGACCATCGGCATCTGGGGGCTCTCCTTCAAGCCGAAGACGTCGGACGTCCGGGAGGCGCCCGCCCAGGCCCTCATCGCCGATCTCACCGCCGCCGGGGCCAGGGTCCAGGCCCATGACCCGAAGGCCATGGACGAAACCAGGGACGCCCTGGGAGACCTTCAGGGTGTTCTCTACGTCAACAACCAGTACGACGCCGTCAACGGCGCCGACGCCCTGGTCCTGGTGACCGAATGGGACATCTACAAGCAGCCCGATTTCAGGAAGATACGATCCCTTCTCGCTTCCCCCGTGATCTTCGACGGCCGGAACCAGTACTCCCCGGCGGAGATGAAGCGGCAGGGTTTCGTCTATTATTCCATCGGGCGGGGAACGGCCTGATACGGCCTTTTCCGTGCCGATGCTATACTTTGGGGAACACCACCCACAACCAACAGGAGGGATCATCGTGCGTAAACTACTGACTGCGCTGCTGTGCATCCTGCTTCTGAGCACCTCTTCCCCGGCCGCACCGAAAAAGGAATTCACGGGAAGCTTCACCCCCGGGACCAACGGAGAAAAACTCCTTTCCCTTCTCGTCTCCCTCACGAACCCCGAGGTGCTTGAACTCCGTATGGACGAAGAACCCGACGACCAGGGGAATGTCCGAAACATCCACTTCCTCGTGAAGGGAGCCTCTATCGGCGGATTCCGGGTGGAAAAGCTGGCCCTCGAAGCGTCCTTCGTGGAGTTGAATCCCCCGTCGAAATGGGACCCGAAGGCGAAGGATCCCATCGTGGTCAAAAATGTCCTCCGGAGCAATCTCGAGGCGGTCATCCTCGAAAAGGACATCAACGCCGCCCTCAGCGAGTACGCCGGAAACGACTGGAACAAAATTTCCGTGGACCTCAGGCCTGGAATCATCGGCGCCAGGGGGTACTACCACGTGAAAAACCCCGGCCTCACTCTCCTGGCGGAGGTGAAGACGGGGCTGGAAATTCGAAAGGGCAAGGAACTCTGGCTGAAAAACGTGGAACTGAAGATCAACCACGACGAGCAGACCGACGCGGTCAGGCAGGCCATACGGGACATCCAGCCCGTGGTGGACATCCGGGACTTTCCCTTCCCGGTGACCCTCGCGGTGCTCTCGGTGGACGACCAGAAACTCAGACTCTCCACCCGGACCCCTCCGAAACCCTTCGAGGGGATCCTCCTCCGCTACGTCCGGGGTTCCTGAACCCTCCCCGCCGACTTCAGCAGCATGGTGGCATAACTCCCCCTCGGCAGGAAGAACCGGAGCCGAAGGGCGACTTTCCCGGGGAAGAGGCCGTCCTCTTCCCTTTTCCATTCCATGTCCTCCGGCAGCACGGCGCACTGCCTCGGGAAAGAAGCGAAATAGGCCTGGGAGATCTCTTTCAGCCGGAATTTCGACAGCCGGACTCCCCGTTCCGCCAGCAGCCGGGAGAAAACGCCGTCATAATCCGGGGAAAGGGCAGGCATATCGGGCCCGGCGACAGGAAGCGGATCTGTCATGAGCCTCTGCAGAAGGTCCCCGGGAAGTTCCGCATACTGGAAAACGGGACCTGTCCTGAGCTCCAGGGGGAAAAGCTCTCCGTCCTCTCCCTGGAGGAACCGGGAGAGGGTTTCGTTCCAGAGAAAACTGGTATAGGCCGAGAAGTACATCCCCATCTCCTCGCCGGGAATAAGCCTGAGACAGGAAAGAACACCCTCCCGTCCCTTTTTCTTCAGGAGGGACAGCATCTTTTTCAGCAGGGGCTCCGTGCACAGGGGCTCCATCTCGTCCCATTGCCCCCATTTCTCCGCGAGCAGGGCTTTCCTTTTTTTCAGGTACCCGGGGGCTTCCGGATGGCAGAAGGAGAAGTATTTCCTCAGGGCGGCGTCGAACCGCCTCTTCACCAGCATCTCGGCGAAGAACTCGCCCTTGCTCCCCACGTTGCCGAACCGCTGGTCGTCGAAATAATTAGCGAATCCCCTGCGGGCTATCCGCTCCAGCCGGATCTCCACTCTTTCCGCTTCCCGGTCGCCCATATCCCGGAGGACGAGAGAAAAGCGGTTGCCCTTCAGCACGGCAGGCTCGAGCTGTTTCAGGCTGTACCCTGCACTCCTGACGGAAAAGCCTTCCCCCTCGCAGCTGAGGTCGAACTCCGCCGGGGCGGAGAGAAACTGCACCGTCCGGGCGTGGCGGTCCTTCTTTCCAAGCGACCGTATCTCCCCGAGGGGCACTTTTTTCCGGACTGCTGCCTCACGGATGGCGTCGGACGTGTTCCACCCCTCCTTTTCCAGCAGGAACAGCCGGAAGGGCAGCTCCTTTTTCGCCGGGGCGAAGTGGAGTACTTCCTCAACCCAAAAATCGTCTGCCTTTGTCTTAATGCGCATGATTACCGTACCAATCCGGCGAACCCCTTCAGGTTCACCTTTCCGAGGAGCTTTTCGATTTCTGCCCCCGTCATTCCGTCTCCCCCGAGAAGAAGCCATCCCTTCCCGTCCAGGTCGACCCAGATCGTCGCGCCGCTTTCGTCCTTCATTTCCACCTTCACGGCGGGGAATCCTCCCAGGGTCAGGAAGGAAAACACCGCCTCCTCCGTTTCGGCCATACCCGCCGCCCTGTCCTCTTCCAGCTCTTCCGGAAGGGGGCCCGCGGACGGTGCTTCAGGGCCGGAGATCACCATGAACTGAAAAAAACGGTCTCCCTGGTAATAATCGGCGCCCACAGTGACAAAGCCGTCCTCGGGCATGGAGAAGGGGGTTTCCATCTTCCAGCCTTCGAACCGCGGAAGGGCCTTTGTGAGTCTTTCCACTGTCGGGGCGCCGGACAGCCGCCCCGCGAAAAGCAGCACGAAAAGCAGTGCCGCCGTGCTCAGACCTTTCTTCATCTTCAGTCATCTCCGCCCCGTCAGCCGAGAATTGCCCGGGCGGCCACCACGCCGCTGGCCGCGGCCTGGATGATCCCCCGGCTCACCCCCGCGCCGTCTCCCGCCATGAACAGCCTCTCGATGACGGGGACCTGAAGGTTCTTCCGAAGCTCCAGCCGCAGGGAATACAGCTTGATCTCCACTCCGTAGAGCAGCGTGTCGTTCTGGTTCACCCCGGGCATGATGGAATTCAGGGCATCCAGGAACTCCACGATGTCCGTAAGATACCGGTGAGGGAGGACAAGGCTCAGGTCGCCCGGCTGGGCGTTCGCCGTGGGGGTGATCATGCCCCTGTCGATCCGGGACTGGGTGGAACGCCGTCCGTCCCTCAGGTCACCCAGCCTCTGGAGGAGGATGCCTCCTCCGGCGAGCATGTTCGCCAGCTTCGCCACGTGAGTGGCGTAGCCTATGGGATCGTTGAAGGGCTGGGTGAAGTTCTTCGTCACGAGGATGGCGAAGTTGGTGTTCCTGGACTTCACGTTTTTCAGGCTGTGGCCGTTCACCGTCACCAGGTCGTGGGACTTGTTGTACTCGTATACCACGAATCCCGACGGATTCATGCAGAAGGTACGGCACCGGTCATCGAAGGTGGGGGTGTTGTAGAGACATTTCACCTCGTAGAAGTGCTGGGTCAGGTCCTCGCAGACGCTGTCGGGTACTTCGACCCGGACGCCGATATCCACGGGCATGGAGGCAATGGGGATGTTCAGCCTCTCTACCAGGCCGGCGAGCCACGAAGCGCCTTCCCTGCCCGGGGCGGCGATGACGTACTCCCCCCGGCGCTCGGTCCCGTCGGCGAGGCGGATGCCCACGGCCCGTCCGTTCTCGACGAGGATGTCCTCCACGAAGGTGTTCATGAGGATGTCACACTTCCGCACCAGGTCCTCGTACATATTGTTGAGCACTTCCCGGGAGGCGTCGGTGCCGATATGCCGTATCCGGGCGGGAAGAATCTTGAGCCCCACGCTGGACGCCTTCCGGACGGTGTCCTTCACCACGGGCCCCGACGGCTCGTAGGAGTTGTTGTCGGCGCCGTATTCGACAAAGGTTTTGTCCACGTAGGCGATCATGTCGAGGAGGGCCTCCTCGCCGATGTTCTCCTCGAGGTTGCCGCCGAATCCCGTGGTCAGGGTCAGCTTTCCGTCCGACGCCGACCCGGCGCCTCCCCAGCCGGACACGATGCTGCAGGACTCGCAGTTGAGGCAGGTCTTGCTCTTCCCCTCCACGATGGGACACTTCCGCTCCCGGATCACCCGGCCCTTGTCCACGATCAGGATTTTCTTCCCGTGCCGCACGAGCTCCATGGCGGCGAAAATTCCGGCAGGGCCGGATCCGACGATTATGGCATCATATATCATGAGTAGTCCGCGCCCGGCGGGACGCGGTTGTTCCCTCCCCGTCTGTCATGTGCGGATTTCCCGCCGCTAGCGGCGTTCTCTCCGCCCCCTGCCGCTGCCGGACAGGCCCCGCTTCAGCGCCTTCAGGGTCTCCAGGTCTTTTCCGGGTACCTTTTTTGCCGAAGAGGCGGATGTCTGGATGCGGTCCATCTTCACCAGAACTTCGATGCTTTTCGCGTCCACACCGAGTTCCTCCGCCAGCCGGGCGGAGGTTACCCTCCTGAGCCTGCCGTCGGCGGAAGAGTGATCCCGAAGCCAGGTCCAGGCCTGCCGGTACAGTTCTTCCAGATACTCTGCGCACTCAGGGCAGAGAGGCGTCTTTTCTTCCTCTCCTCCGTCGAGAAAAGCCTTCGCGCAATGCTCGCAGATTTTCAGTGCCACGGACGATCCTCACTCCTCTGCATTTCTCTTCTCTTCGGGCGGCGGTTCATCCAGTCCCAGCCGTTCCTTCACTTCAGCCACAAAGCTCTCAACTCTCGAGGGTGTTCGGATGAACGCCGGGTCGGAGAGGTCCAGGGTCATGAGCCCGCCGTTGGACAGCCCCGTCTCGGAGCGGACGAACTCCCGGAAGGAGGAATAGGCGTCATAGAGGGACTTCCAGTAGGATTCCCCGGCGGCCAGTTCGTCATCCCTGCCCCTGGCCCTGATCCGGCGCATGATCTCCTCGAAAGGGCAGGACAGCACGATCATCAGCCTTGGCATGGCGAGGTGCTTCAGCAGCGAATCATAGAGCATGAGATACGTTCCGAATTGGCTGTCTCTGAAGTAGCCCAGTCGGTAATACAGCGTCGCGTATATTTTGTCGCCGAAAACGCTCCGGTCAAGGATGTAGTTCTCCGATTCGGAGGCGCAGAGATACTGGGCAAACCTGGTGACAAGGAAATTCAGCTGCATGGGGAACGCCCACCGCCGCTCGTGGTGGAATCTCCGGAGAAGATCGTACTGGTCCCGGAATTCCTCCGGCATGACCTGCAGGCCGAGACGCTCGGACAGCAGGTTCACCACGGTGGACTTCCCGCTTGCCGTCATTCCTTCGACAATGACCTGAACCCTTCCCATGTCGTTCGCCTCAGGGAATGGGCGGTGCAAGAACGGCCCGGTTGCCCCCGGCCCGCTTCGCTTCCCGCAGGGCGATTCCCGCCCGTTTTAGAAATTCCTCATTGGACATTTCCCTGCGGTATTCACACACGCCGAAACTGCAGAAGACCCCGCGCCCCGGGAAAAAATGGGAATGGCAGACCATGTCCCGTATCTTGTCCGCCATCTGGTGGGCCAGGTAGCCGCTCATGGGCGTAAGGACGGCGAATTCGCCACCACCGAGACGGGCGAGGAAATCAGTGGGACGGATGCGGCCTTTGACCGCGGTGCAGAAGTCCCGGAGGAATTTTTTTCCTCCATCTTCCCCCGCTTCCTCCATCAGTTCACGAAAGCCGTCGATATCCAGCAGGATGACGGAGAGGCTTCCGCGGTACCTGCCGGCTCTCTCCGTCTCGGTGGACAATATCCTCCCGAGCCCCTCCCTGTTGGGTATCCCGAGGAGTTCGTCCGTGGCTCCGCTCCCCCCCGGAGGAGCCGGCTGTTCCCCGGGCGACGCCGGAAGAACGGCGGGCAAGGGAGCCTGGGCGGCTGGCACGGCCGTCTCCCGAAGCGACAGGAGAAGGACCTGCCTGCCCCCACGCTCGAGGGGAATGGCGGAAAGGAGGACGGGAAGGGCCTCGCCGGAGGGAAGCGTGATGGTCTGCTCCAGGTCCCGGACGGAGCCTTTTTCGCCGATTTCGGTAAAAAGGTCGTTTTTCAGTGCCCCGTAGGAGAGAAGTCCCAGTTCCTCAAGGGTTTTTCCTTCAGCCCTTTCGCCGGAAGGAAAAACTTTTTCATGAAAAGCCCGGTTGCATTCGATGATCCGCCCTTCGTCCCTGGTTACGATAACGCCAAGATCGGACACCAGGGAGAACAGCCTGCGGAATTTTTCCTCCTCGGCCCGGACTTTCCGCTCCGCGGCCCGCTGTCCCGTCTTCTCGCACAGCACCAGGGAAACACCCGATACCTGTCCCTCGGGAGAAAAAACCGGTGCGAAGGAAATTGAAAAGAATCTGTCTCCCGCCTCCTGGCCTATCTCGGCCCCTTCTCCGGCGAGGGTTTTTTCTACGGCCAGCCGGAAGGGAAGCCCCCTGTCTCCTTCGGGCAGAAGCTCCAGCATGGACAGGCCCGTTTCGGGGGGAACGTTCCACATGGCAGCGGCCTCTCTCCGGAAGCCTTCGGTCATGAACTGCAGGACGCAGTCCCTGTCCGTGACCGCCGCCAGGAAATTATCCGCGGAACAGGAGAGTCCGGCCGGAGCTTTCGCCTCCTCCACGGGCTCATTCTCCGCCGGCGCCGGAATTTCACACCCCACGGCGAGCATGGACGGTTCACCACGGTACTCCACCGGAGTGAAGGCCATGTCGAGCCACCGTTCCGCTCCTCCCTCCGTCAGCACGGGAAAGGAACACCGTCTTCCCCAGAGTTCATCCCCGCCGCCCTGCTCCAGCAATTTTTCAACCTCGACACCGTATCCCGGCGCCACGTAATCCGTCAGGAGAAATCTCGGCCGCTCCCGGAGAGGAAAGCCGAAGAACGCTTCTCCCCTCCCGTTGAGGGACGTCACTCTTCCCCCTGAGAGAATCATCATGAGAAAGACCGGGTTTTCCGAAAGGGCCAGGTACCGGCGCTCCATATCCCGGAGGGCCGCCTCCTCCCGTTTCCACCGTGCGGCTTCTTTCTCCAGCCTGATGGTCTTCTGGATCAGGAAATTGATCTTATCGGTTCCTTCATTGCCGAGGGGATTATCGAAACTCTCGCTCATCGGGGTTTACCCCTTCCTTCCAGAGATGTTCCATGAAATCACTTCCGCTGCAGCCGGAAATATCCGCCCGTGCATCCCTTGACATCGGTAATGCAGATGAAACCCCTGTTTTTCGTGTGGGCCGTTATGACGGGGATGTCGCTCCGCCTGCAGATTATCTTGATGATCGTCCTCACGCCGCTCCGGCCCCGGCCGTACAGCACCGTGGCTCCATAGCCGTCCTGCCGTATGTTGTCTATCATTTCCTGTGTCTCCGGGGTCCTGTCCATGATCAATTCCAGGAGCACATAGGCGTTCAGGAGCCGCTCTTCCAGCAGGGACCCGATAAAGTTCCCCGACGAGAACCCCGCGCAGTAGACCACCATCTGGAGAAGATTCATTTCCCTTCCGCCCCCGAGGATATGTCCCAGGGCCGTCAGGTATACCATCACTTCCACGAAACCGATGGCGGCGGCGAGGGCTCTCTTCCCCCTTACAAGAAACAGGATCCGGACCGTTCCGCAGCTCACATCCACTATCCTGGCGCAGAAAATGAGAACGAGTCCTACAGGATCCATGAAATCCGTCCGGTGCGAAATGTTTTTTCCATTGAAAGACCTCCTTGCAAAACATCCATATTATCCTACCATAGAGCGAAAAAAGAAAAAGGGTTCCGGTACGGAAAGGATCACGCCATCGTATAATGGAACCGTTTTTTCAAACCTGCGACAGATACTCACCCCCGAGAGGTGTGATGATGCGAAATGGATAAAGACCCGACGATCATGCTTCTTGAAGAACGGGTATCCTTTCTTTCACTGGAAAGGCAGGCGGCCCTCCGCGCCTTTGAAACGGCCCTTGACCTCAATGCTTTCACGGCGTCGCTCACTGGGCTTGATTCGCTCCCGGAAGTCTTCCGTGAGACGGCATCGAAACTGCGGTCCATGGAACGGTTCGGCCCGCTGACCTTCTTTCTGGCAGGAGAAGAGGACGGAGCGCTCTACCCCGCTTTCACCGATCCTTCAGGGGAAGAGAAAATCCTTGAGCGGGAGCTGCTTCCCCTTATCGAGGACCGGACGGTTGCCTGGACCCTCAGAAGAAAAAAACCCATTCTAGTCTCCCGGTCGGATGGACAGGGGAAACTCTTCCTCCATTCGCTGTCTTCGCCCTCGAAGATCCTCGGGCTGTTTCTTGCCGTCCTCGAAAATAAAAACGAAGACTACGAGCCCTCCTTCCCGGATTTTCTTTCCATCGTTCTCACCACTGCGGCGGGGCTGGCGGACAACCTTCTTCTCAGGGCGAGGATCGACGAACTGAACATGAAACTCCAGGAGAAGGTGTACTATCTCGAAAAATCGAGGGAGGAAATTTCCCTCTACCGGGACAACCTCGAACGGGAAGTCGAGATCAGGACCAGGGAACTCGAAAAGGCGAACGAAGAGCTCAGGAAGGAAATCGAAGAACGGATGCGCATGGAGGAGGAAGTGAGGTACAGGGCATACCATGATGCCCTGACGGGGCTCGCCAACAGGGACCTCTTCTCCGCCCGCCTCCAGGAGACCCTCGACAGGAAGGAGCCCGTTGCCGTGCTTTTCATGGACCTGGACGGATTCAAGGGCGTCAATGACACCCTCGGGCACGACGTGGGGGACCGGCTGCTGCAGAAAATTGCCCGGAGGCTGAAGCTGGAGGTGAGCGAAGGCGATACGGTGGCCCGCATGGGAGGGGATGAATTCACCATCGTCGTGCCGTCCCCTTCTTCCCGGGAGTCCGTGGCCGGTCTCGCGGAACGGATCCTCTGGAGGGTGGCGAAAAAGGCGCTCCTTGAAGGAAAGGAAATTTCAGTGACCGCCAGCATCGGGATCAGCCTGTTCCCGGAGGATGGGACCACAGTCCAGGACCTGATGAAACACGCCGATGTCGCGATGTACACCGCCAAGGACCGGGGAAAAAACAGGTTCGCTTTCCTGGACAGACTGCCCTGACGAAAAGAAAGAAACGGGGAAGGCCCGAAGAGCGCCTTCCCCGTTTCTTTTCTCAGCTGCGGGAATTCCTACTTTCCGGTTTCCCCGGCTTTTTCCTCTTTCTTCTCTTTCTTCTCTTCCTTCGTTTCCTTCGTTTCTTCTTTCTTCTCTTCCTTCTTCTCTCCGACGATCTCGACCGTGTACTTTTCTCTCAGCCTGGAAAGCTCGCCCTGGTAAATCTTTGCCTTCCTGTCGTTTTCAAGGGCTTCCCTGAGCTCTTCCTTCACCTCGTCCAGGGGGCGGACCGAGGCATCCTTCTTCTCGACAAGCTTGATCAGGTGGAGGCCGAACTTTGTTTTCACCGGCTCGGCGGTGACCTCTCCGACCTTCATGGCAAACACCGCGTCATTGAATTCCTTCACCATATCCCCTTTGGAGAAGTATCCGAGGTCGCCGCCCTGTTCCTTCGACGCGCAGGTGGAATGCTTCTTCGCCGCATCCTCGAAGGACATTCCCGCTTTCAGGTCTTCCATAACCTTCTGCATTTCCTGGTCGCCGCTCACGAGGATGTGGGAGGCTCTCACGCTCTCGGGAACGGTGAATTGCTCCTTGTTCTTTTCATAGTACTCGGCGATCTCTTCAGGAGTGACCTTCACGTCCTTCATCACCCTGTCGACCGCAAACCTGCGGATAATATCCTTTTTCACGCTTTCCAGCATCTCTGCGAAACCGGGGTCCTTCTCCACCTCGAGTTCTTTTCCGAGGAGCAGGAAGAGCTCCATGTTGACCATTTCCTCCAGGATGGCCCGGTGCCCCATTTCATTGTCGTACATGGAGGCTCTCTGGGGATCGAGCTTGCCCAGGATTTCCCTCACATCCTTCATCCGGATTTCCGTCTCCCCCACCCGGGCCAGGACGGTCTCCGGGTCGACGGGAGCCTTTGCTTCGGAAGCGGGTGTCTTGACCTCGGGAGCCGGATCGCCGGTCTTCGCCGTTTCGGCGCCGGCGGCAAAGGCGAGAAGAAGCAGGACGAGCAGTGCGGAACTAAGAGTACGAAACGTTTTCATAGAAATTCCTCCCTGGATGGTCGCATAGTTAACAGCGTCAAAACTGGAAAAGTGTACCACAAACGGAGGGGAAAAAAACGGCAGAAATGCTGAACCGCACCCCCTCGCGGGGCAATCCGTACGGCGGGGGAAAACGGAAAAAACGAGGTCAGGGGTTGCCCAGTGACCATCCCATAATGGCTATGGCCCCGGCACCTACAATATCAATAACCCCCTTGAGGGTACTGCCGAGCCTGATTCTCCTGAAGCCGAGCAGAACCAGGACGGAGGAGCAGCCGTACAAAATCAGGGGAGCCACGGTGTGGGCGAAAAACATTCTCTATCGTCCTCCTTCGGTTGGACTTCATATTGCCTCCGGCCGGAAGGATTGTCAATACCTGAAGCAGGAAGGGCAAAAAAGGAGGCCCCGCAAAACGAAGGTCTGGGGCGGACCGTTCGCCTTGCGGGACCCGTGCGTGGGGAAGTTCATCAACCGAACGAAGTGATCTGATTTTGTAGTTGTATTCTCGGTCCTAATATAAAAAAAGCCAAGACTATTGGTCATTCAGGTCATTGTGTTCATATTGTTTACGCTCCGCACTTCAGGGCCTATAATAGATCCAAAGGGGGAGGATGCGTGGTGGAAGTTCAGCTTCCCGTGCGGGTGCTTATCGCAGAGGACGATCCTATGGTGTGCAGTCTTCACGTTCAGGCAGTACGCCAGTTGACGGGTTTCACCGTCGCCGGGACCGTCAGTGATGGTTACGGGCTTCTTGAATTCTTTCAGAGAAACAGCGCCGACCTGATCGTCCTGGATATCTTCATGCCCCGCCTCTCCGGCCTTGAAGCTCTCAAGAGACTCAGGTCCAGGGGGAACACTTCCGACGTGATCCTTGTTTCCGCAGGGAAAAAAGCCGATCTCGTGTCAAGGGCTCGGACTCTCGGAGCCTTCGATTACATGATCAAGCCCTATTCCCTCCAGAGATTCAGGGCTTCTCTCGAAAACTACCTGGAGCACCGGATGCGGCTCCGGGGCGTCAAAGAGGAAACGACTCAGGAAGAAGTGGACGCCTTCTTCGAAATCGGCCACCGGCCCTCAGGGCAGGCTGAGGATACCACCCCCCTCCCCAAGGGATTCCAGAAGGAAACCCTTGCTCTGGTGGAGGGGATCCTCGGGGAATCCGGCAGTCCAACCGCCCTTGAGCTTGGAGAAAAACTTTCCATCTCCCGGTCGACGGCCCGACGATACCTGGAATACCTCGCAGAAAAAGGCCTGGCGGAGATCAGCTTCGAATACCGTACCAGCGGACGACCCCTCAAGCACTACACCGCCAAGGCAAAAAAATGACTGAACACCGCCGTCGCCCTTCAAAAACGGTCACGGAGCGAACGCAGGCGGAAGAGGGCCGGATTTTTTCCGAAATCCGGCGGTGCCTGGAAGAAATCATCGTTCTCGCCGGAGAGGGCGCCGGGGACACAAAGGCGGCAAGGAGCGCCGAATGCCGGACAGGTTCCGTAAGAGACCTGGCGGAAAAAGCCCTTTCCCTTCTCGGCAGCTTTCCCTGTTCCTTCTCCGTTGAAGGGACCCGGGAAAAGAAAACGCCCTTCTCCATTTCCTCGGTCTGCCTGTCTGCGGCGGAAAAGATTGCCGCTGACACGAAAACTCCCCCCGTCACGGTGGAAATAGACCCGTCAGTCCCGGCCCTCGTTGAGGGAGACTCCTCCGGGCTGGAGCATAGGCTGGAAGAAATCATCGGAAAAGCCTCCGGAGCCGAAGGGGGAAAAATTACCCTCTGCGCCGTGGCCAGGCGAAACCTTACGGAAGGCATTGAAATTCTCTTTTCAGCGGGAGGCGGGAAAAAAACATTCTCTTTGGCCATGACGTTTTCCGATGTCTCCCCCGGGGAGGATCATGGGGAGGAAAAGGCTCCGCCCCTTGTCCTCCTTGCGGAGGACAATCCCCTGAGCGCCAGGATCATGGAGTCCAACCTGGAGGCCCTTGGCTTCAGCGTAATGAAGGCGTCCGACGGAAAAGAAGCTCTGACCCTCGCTGAAAAGCACCGGTTCGACATTATCCTCATGGATATCCAGATGCCTGAAATTGACGGCCTTGAGGCAACCAGGGCCCTTCGCCGCAGGGAAAAGGGAACGGAGACACGAATTCCCGTTCTGGCCGTGTCGGCCTCCCGGGAAGAGGAGGACAGGAAAAAATGCCGTGAAGCCGGAATGGACGGTTTTCTGCCGAAATCGTCATCCCTCGGAGAGATGGCGGGGATATTATCCTCCTTTCTGCCCCGCAGGGTATTCCGCCTGCCCGGGGAAGCCGCGGGGGGGAACCCGCTGCTCTCGGCCACGGGAGGAAACCGGGAAGCGGCGGCGGAAGCTGCGAAAATCTTCCTGCAGACGGCCCCTCCCCTCATGGCCGAAATGAAGCGGGCTGTCGCTCATGGAGACCGCATCCTGCTGGCTTCCCACGCCCACAGGCTCAAGGGCAACCTCGTCTTTTTCGGGGCTGAAAAGGCCGTCGGCCTCGCACAAGCCATGGAGGAAGCGGCAAAGGGCGGCGCCCTCGAAGGACTTCCTTCCCTGCTCTACTCCCTCATCTCGGAGGTCAACCTTCTGCTGGCCGACCTGCGGAAAGAATGGCTCCCCATCTGACTGATCTGGGGCTCTCCCTCCGGCGCCCTCCCTTCAGCGAAGCCTGAGCCGGGTGAATTCATCGTCGGCGAGGTCGATCCACAGGAGCTGTTCCGTGAGCACCGTCCCCTTCCCCGTGAGGAGCTTCACCGCCTGGGCACATTCCAGGGCCGCCACAAGGGCAGGCGTAAAGGGAGGGTTGCCTGTTTCAGCCTCCACCCCCGTATCGGACTCGCCGGCGAGATAGCCGATGAGCGTCTGGTCTCCCGGAAGCACCACGCCCACCTGTCCCCAGAAACCGGCGATGGCTCCCGACACCAGGGGAATTCCCCGGGCGGCACATTCCGAAAAGAGGGTTCTCCGGGACGAGAGGCTATCGAGACAATCCACCACGATATCCACCCCTTCAAGAATCCCGTCGGCGGTAAAGGAATCGAACCGGCACTGCCTTCCTTCGGCCTCCACCGAACCGTTGATCTCCATGGCCCTGGCGGCCGCCGTCTTCGCCTTTGGCTTCCCGAGCAGTTTCTCCGTCGCCAGGAGCTGCCTGTTCAGGTTTGTTTCATCGAATACATCGCCGTCCACAAACACGAGCCGCCCGACCCCCGCACGGGCCAGCAGGTCCCCCACGAGCCCGCCCAGGCCTCCGCAGCCAATGACGGCCGCGCAGGACGAGAGAAGACGAATCTGACCGTCGGGACCGAGAGTCCCCATGCTCCGGATGTACCTCGACGGGACGTATCCGTTTTCCAGGCAATAAATTTCCGCTTCTGCGGCGGACAGGCCTTCCATGGCCGCAGCCCTCCTGAGTTCGAGAAAGGAAACCATTTTCCAGGGGCCCACCGCCTCGGCGGAATACACCACGGAATCAAACCAGCTCACAGAAACTCACCTCCGTTTCCGGAATTATACAGGAAAGTTTCCCCGAAAGAATTGACAGACTTCACAAATTGGTATAAAAAGTATCATGGGTGAGCAGAAGCTTCCCCAAAAAATGAATATGCCTTCGACCTGCAGAATCTCAAGGAGAACCTGCAGGCATTGGGTCTGGAAAGCGATTTCCATTCCTGCCGCGTTTGCAAAGGAGGATCGCCCGGCGAGAAGCCGGCCGTCCTCTTTTTTTTATTTCTGGTCATGTTCACCGAAGGATACAAAAACCAAGGAGGCGAAGAGATATGGACAAGTTCGGGAAAGTACTGCGCGTGAACCTCACCAGCGGAACCGTCAGGACCGAGAGTCTCTGCGAAAAGATCATGAAGGAATTCATCGGCGGCCGCGGCTACGCCACGAAGGTTCTCTACGATGAAGTTCCCAAGGGCACCGATCCTCTCTCCCCGCAGAACAAGCTCATATTTGCCAACGGTCCCCTCACGGGCAAAGGCGCTCCTTCCGCAGGACGGTACATGGTCGTCACGAAGAGTCCCCTCACCGGGTGCATCGCCAGCAGCAACTCGGGCGGATTCTGGGGAGCCGAGCTCGCAAGGGCCGGATGGTTCATGATCATCCTGGAGGGCAAGGCCCCCAAACCCACCTATCTCTGGATCAACGACGACAAGGTGGAGCTCCGGGACGCTTCCGCGGTCTGGGGCAAGGACAGTCATGCGTCCACCGACGCCCTTCTCGAAGCCGTGGGGGATCCCAAGGCGAAGGTCACCTGCATCGGCCCCGCAGGTGAAAGGCTCTCGAAAATCGCCGCCGTCATGAACGACAAGAACCGGGCTGCGGGCAGAAGCGGCGTCGGCGCCGTCATGGGCTCCAAGAACCTCAAGGCGATCGTGGTCAAGGGCAGCGCCCGCCCCTACGTGGAAAACCAGGACGAGATGAAGACCGTGCTCGCCGAGGCCATGGAGAAGCTCAAGACCAACCCCGTTACCAGCCAGGGCCTTCCCACCTACGGGACCGCGGTGCTGGTCAACATCATCAACCAGCTCGGCGGCTACCCCAAGAACAACTGGCAGGGAGCCTACTTCCCCGAGGCGGATACCCAGTCCGGCGAAACCCTGGCCAAGGACTTCCTCACGAAGAGATACTCCTGCTTCGGGTGCCCCATCGGCTGCGGCCGGGTCACCAAGGTCGGTGCCCGCGAGGGTGAAGGCCCCGAGTACGAAACCATCTTCGCCTTCGGCGTCTGCTGCGGCGTTGAAAAGCTCGAACCCATCATTGAGGCGAACTACCTGTGCAACGAGTACGGCCTGGACACCATCAGCGCAGGCGTCACCATCGCGGCGGCCATGGAGCTCTATGAAAAAGGGTATATCAGGAAGGAAGAACTGGAAGGCGGTCCCGAGCTTCGTTTCGGCAACGGCGACGCCGTCACCTACTGGACGAAAAAGATGGGGCTTGTTGAGGGCCTCGGCAGGAAGCTCGCCGAAGGTTCCTACAGGCTCTGCGAAATGTACGGCCATCCCGAGTTCTCCATGAGCGTCAAGAAGCAGGAAATGCCCGCCTATGACGGACGGGCCATCCAGGGAATCGGCCTCAACTACGCCACTTCCAACCGGGGCGGATGCCATGTGAGAGGCTACACGATCTCTCCCGAGGTCCTCGGCCTTCCCGAAAAGCTCGATCCGGTGGACATCAGCACAAAACCCACATGGGTCATGATCTTCCAGAACCTCACCGCGGCCATCGATGCCTCCGGCATGTGCCTCTTCACCTCCTTCGCCCTCGGAGCGGACGACTACGCAGCCTTCCTCAAGGCGGCCACCGGGCTCGACTTCGACGGCGCCGCAGTTCTCCAGGCAGGAGACCGCATCTGGAACATCGAGCGGATGTTCAACCTCCGGGAGGGTCTCGATCCAAAGATGGACACCCTTCCAGACAGGCTGCTGAAGGAGCCCATTCCCGACGGTCCCTCCAAGGGGATGCTCAGCAGGCTTCCGGAAATGCTGCCCGAGTACTACAAGGCCCGCGGCTGGGACTTGAACGGCCTTCCCACCGACACAAAGCTCAGGGAGCTGGCCCTGAAGTAAGCGAAACGGAGCGTCGGAGCCCCTTCCCGGAATTCCGGGAAGGGGCTCCGACGCTCTGGAAAAACGATCCGTTTTGGGATATCATGTTTCCATGATAAAAGTATTGTTCTTCGCCACCATCCGGGACTACACCCGGGAAAAAGAAACCGTCGCGGAAGGCGCCGGGACCGTGGGCG
>Ga0209312_1000583_pt1 | contig 31644 bp, 29 predicted proteins | sample BioC13SIPDNA_4_FD_185744 | JGI IMG/M metagenome (GOLD analysis project Ga0209312, IMG submission 185744) | Anaerobic biogas reactor microbial communites from Washington, USA - Biogas_R1_B C13 SIP DNA (SPAdes) (version 2) | ecosystem: Engineered > Bioreactor > Anaerobic > Unclassified | place... | reverse complement strand
TTAACAATATAAATAAAATCTGCATAAGAAAGCTTATATCAAAAGTTAACCCAACAATGTATCTAAAATAAGTAGCAATTATTGCATATAATAATCCAGCAATGCATAGCTTATATATTCTTGTTCTGATATTAACCAATAACAGACCTATCCATATCATCAGAAATCCAGCTATGAAACTATGTAAAAATATAACCCAGGCTGAAATTGAGTACATTAAAACACCTCTATTCTGATGCGCAATCTGCTAAAAGAGCTTTAATTAAAGAGAAGCTCCTCCTGATACGGCTGTTTAAATGTTTTCTTTTAACCATTGCACGGTTAGATCCATTCTATGCTCTTCCTGACCGGAAAAGCGGTGATCGGCACCTTCAATGATGTTTATGCTGGCATGTTTAACTGCCTGTGCAATACCGGTTGCATTTATTGGCTTAACTATTTCATCAGACTGACCATGAATTACGAGAACCGGTCGGTTACCGATCTGCTCAAAATATTTGTTCATATTATGATTGGAAAAATCCTGAATAAAATCCGGTTCCAACCGGAAAGCTCCATTTTCATCCCTGATCAATAACCCATTGCCGTTTTCCATCTGATTATAGGCATCCCCCATGATCTTACTGAAGGTTTCGCGTAATTGCACTGGGGTAGACCATAAGATGTAAGCGGCAACAACATCTTCGTCAGTTCCACCAGCCAGAACCGTAGTACCTCCCAGACTGCGACCCAATAGAATAATGGGCAATTTGTATTCTTTATAAACAGATCGGATTACATCTTTCAGATTTTGAGCCTGTTTGGATATGGTGAGGCGGGAAAACTCACCTTCGCTTTCACCGCTGCCTTCGAAATCAAATGCTACCAGGCCTATTCCAATTTGAGAGAGTTTTTCTGCCAGTAATGTGATTTTGCCGGCGTTTTCTTTTCCTCCACGAAATCCGTGGCAGGCAATTAATATGTGACTTATTTCCGTTGCCGGAATATTTTTCAGCACTGCCAGACGAAGTCCGGTGGATGATATTATCCAACTCTTTTCCATAATATCTTATATAACCTAAATTGGTTTTTTGGGCTTTTTTTGTTCGTCAGCTTCATGACGAACCCGATAGTTACATTGGTCACAAATAAAGGTAGGATCAATTTTCTGTTCGGTCAGTTTTTTATAGTCTTTATGGTCCCCAGGAACTTCATAGGTTTTTCCGCACATAAGGCATCTGGCATTAATTTCAGCCGATTGAGGTTTGCTCATTTGATCATCCTCCCCACATTTTTTCTTAATATAATACTAACAAATACTTTCATTATTCTAAATAGACAGATATGACAGATGTACACCCGGGTTATTTCTTAAGAATATTTCTATTTATTACAAAACCCATCATGCCTGCAGGCAAGATGGGTCTGACTGAATTTAATTACAGCTGTTAATTATACTTTAAAGCGGCCAATAGCCCCTTCCAAAGCCTCAATAATCTGATTTAATCCATCGACTGAAGCATTAATTTCCTCTACTCCTGCCATCTGTTCTGCTGCCAGCTCATTGATCCCCTGAGCGGCTTTAGCGTTGCTACTGGCCTCTTGTGTCGTTGCTTCGATAGCTTCAATAGCAATTTCGGAGCTGGCTGCCATTTGTTGACTAACAGCAGACATTTCCTGAATCTGTTCATTAACCAGTGATATAGCCTTGATTATCTGATTAAAGGTTTCCCCGGCTATACCAATTGCTTCGGTTCCATTAGCTACTTCTCTGGTCCCGGTTTCCATTGCTCTCACTGCTTTGTCAGCTTCATTTTGAATTTCCTTAATCAATTCTGCAATTTGTTTGGCAGCATAGCCAGACTCTTCGGCTAATTGACGTACTTCTTCAGCAACTACAGCAAATCCTCGACCTTGTTCACCTGCCCGGGCTGCTTCAATAGCCGCATTTAATGCCAGCAAGTTGGTTTGATTGGCAATATTGGTTATCAAATCAACTATTTGCGTTATCTCCTGGGATTTCATCCCCAATCCCTGAATAATTTTTTCAGTTGAATTAACTGTAGAACTGATTACTTCAATTTGATTGATAGCCTTTTCAATCTGATTTTGTCCTTCCTGAGCACGATTAGTAGCCAGGACTGCAGATTGGGAAACTTCCTGGGCATTTTCTGCAACTAGTTGAATAGCTGAAGACATTTCACCCATAGCTACTCTTGATTGTCCTGCTAATTCAGCTTGTCGGGCCGCAGTATTAGTCATTTCATTGGCCTGCATGGTCATGCCTTGCATTAACTCCGCACTAAGCTCAGAACGATTAAGTAATTCTTCACTGGATATATGTACATTGGTGGTTAAGTCCTTGGTCTTACGAATTAGCTCCGAAATTTTTTCTATCATAATATTAAACATAACGGCCAGACGGCCCAGTTCATCCTCAACCACTACTGGAATAGCATGAGTTAAATCACCTTCACTGGCAATTCTAACTGCTTCTTCAATTCTTTGTAATGGCTTATAAACGGTATAGGATAAAAGTAAAGCAACCAGAAATGCCAATAATATCCCTATAGCTGAATAGATAATCATACTGTTACGGAAATCAGAAACAATTTTGTCATATGGTGTAGCGGGAACACCCACATACCATATGCCAATAATTTTCCCGCTGGTATCTTTTATTGGTTTATAAGCAGTTAAATTCTTGGTTCCAACTACTATGGCTTCTCCCACATATGACTCACCATTTATAAGTACTGCCTGTTTAACTATTTCGGAAACCTGGGTATTAATCATCCGTACATTATCCTGGATTACATTAGTTGAAACCCGGGTATCTCCTCTGAATATGGTTACTGTATCTCCGGTTAATTCGCCAATCTGGTCAATTACCTCATAGTTTTCTTCCATCAGTATGGTTCCCTTGTAAAGATGACCATTAATTAATTGCCAGGGGCCCGGGTAACTATAATCAATAATCTGTTCACCCATAGCCAAATCTGATTCCAGTTTCTGCTCGGCAGTAAATATAATGCGGTCTGCTACAACAGACGTAGCGTATATACCCATTAGCCCTGTTACTGCCGCTATTATCAACGTAAATATTAATGTTAAACGTATCCTGACATCTACTTTGCGAACAATTTTTTCAATCAGGTTAATTATTAACATGTTTTCCCCCCTATTAAAATCATAAGTACTATACATAAATAATTTTATTTAGTATTTGGTTGATTCTCAGGAATAATTTTCATGTATAAGACTCGTTGGTAGTTGTAGGCTCCAATTATTTTACCATGGGCATCATATAAATAGTTCGTTGAAGAACCCCCCACATAGACTTTACCTTCAGGTTCTATGCCCAGGTTTTTCACATAGCCGATAAGTGTTACGCCATCAGTAAAGAAAATCTCTACTTTGATAAACTGAATCTGTTCCCGGGTAGATGGTACAGTCAGTTTACTAAAATCAACCTGTTCGCATCCGATCATAAAAAAGCTTAACACCAACAGCAATGAAAGCCCTACTAGTTGTTTTTTCACCATCCCTTCCTCCTTTTCTTTGCCCCGTAGTTGTCTCTGGAAGAAACGCTCCGCTCTGAACGTTTCCTGGTACTCCATTCGATAAGTCTGGCGTTAACCAAGCCATGAACGCTATCCGGAGGAAATTTCCCCTGATTATCGGCTTCTCCCGCCGGCAGCCCGGTCAATATTTCCAACCCTTCATTTATATGTTCTACTGCCCAGATATGAAAATGTTTAGCTTGGACTGCCTCTACGATTTCATCATCCAGCATCAGGTTCACAACATTCTGGCGCGGTATAATGACACCCTGTTTCCCATCCAGGCCCAGGTTTTTGCAAACCTGAAAATACCCTTCTATCTTCTGGTTTACTCCTCCAACCGGTTGGATTTCCCCATTCTGATTTACTGACCCGGTAACCGCAATACCTTGATATATTTTCACTCCGGCCAGACTGGACAGCAAAGCATATAACTCGGCACTGGAGGCACTATCTCCTTCAACTCCCTGATAACTTTGCTCAAAGGTCAGGGAAGCCGATAATGATAATGGTTTATCCTGTGCATATTGGGCACCCATATATCCATTTAAAGTTAATACTCCTTTGGTATGAATACTGCCGCTCATTCTTATTTCCCGTTCAATATTTACCAAACCGCTTTCGCCCATAAAAGTTTTGGCAGTAATTCTTACCGGGCGGCCAAATAAATGCTCTCCCATTTCATATACTGCCAAACCATTTATCTGTCCAACTTTATGTCTGTGTACATCAATCATTAAAATCTCGCGCTTAATCTGTTCATGAATACGTTCTTCTATCATGGAAGAACGATAACGTTTTTCCTGAATAGCCTTTTTTACATGCTTATCTTTAACCAGAACACTGTTTTCTTTTTTTGCCCAATAATTAGCCTCATAAATTATTTCTACCAGTTTGTTAAACTGCGTAGTTAGTTTATTCTGATGATCCACCATGCGACTGCCATATTCAACTACCCGTGAGACTGCTCCCCGGTCAAAATGGCGCAGGTTTTCCTCTTCACATACAGAAGTAATAAATTGAGCATACTCGTTAATATGGCTGCGCGTTCGCTCCATATCAATATCAAAATCGGCTTTTATTTTGAATAATTTTTGAAATTCCTCATCATTGTTATACAGCAGATAATAATAAAATGGTTCACCAACAATAATTACCTTTATATTTACCGGTATTGGTTCCGGCTGCAGCGTTTCACTGTTACTTATGCCAAACATACGACTGACACTTTCAACCGTAATCTCATTATTTTTCAATACTCTTTTCAAAGTATCCCAGGTATAATAATTCTTGGCTAAATCATACATATGTAAAATCAAATAACCACCATTGGCACGATGAATACTTCCGGCTTTAATTTTTAAAAAATCTGTGGCCAGAATGCCAAATTCGCTCTCATATTCAATTTGCCCGAATAAATTTGCATAGGTGGGATTAGTTTCGAATATAACCGGTGCATGATGCAATTCAGAGTTATCAACCATCAGGTTAACCTGATAGCGCCTAAGTAAAGATCTGCGGTCACCATGACGAAGAAAACTCCACGGGTTGTTATCATCCTGTTTAACAAATGTTTCAATGTTAGTCAGCAAATCCTGCTGCAAGTCTTGAATATACTCTATTAATTGTTCATGATCCCGATAACGGTCAAATAGAAAGGTAAAATTTGGTGTCGCTACTGAACGTGCAGTTTCCTGTTCCAATTGACGGTATCTTTCTTTAATAACTTTTTCCATTTCTTTGTACTGGCGAAAAGCTTCATTTATTTTCTCCTGCACAATTGCACTTTTTCTCATTATCTCAGAACGTTCATTTTCGTTTAAGCCCATATAGGTTTCCTGACTTAATACTTCCCCATCTTTTAGGGGCATACTGTTAATGCCCTGCTCACTGCGCGAAATTGCAAAGCCCATTTGCCGGGCCTGTTCTTCAACCTGTAAATATAATGCGTTGGTTTGCTCCATAAACTGTGCATTAATACTGTTGCGCTTATATTCAAAGACCTCTCCTTCCAAGGCTTTGAAGGTTTTTTTGATGACTTTGTCCACCTGTTGAGCTATATCTTTTTTGAATTGTTTGCCTAATCCGGCCGGAAGTTCAAGAGCACGCGGGGAATCCGGTTTATTGAAATTAAAAACATAGCACCAATCTGAAGGTACCGGATGCCTGCAAGCCATTTCCTCTACCCGGTCACGGGCTAAAGTAGTTTTTCCAGTGCCATAAGCTCCGGATAAATATATATTGTATCCCTGATTCTCCATATCCAGACCAAATACCAGGGAACGAACGGCCCGGTCCTGTCCAATTATACCCTTCAAGGGTTTAATATCAGCAGTACTATTAAATTTGAAGAGTTCCGGATTACAGGTTTTGTACAAATCTTTTGGCTTTAATTTGTATTTATTAATATTGCTCAAACTTTTGGTCCCCCATTACAAATAGTTCGGTAATGTTATACTCAAAAGGTTATTTCAGTAAATGTTACCGCAATATCCTAAATTAATTTGTTATTTGCCATATTTCGATTAGTTTTCTCTAAATCCTGCTAAAAGTTAACTTAATCAAATAAAATTATTTAAAATCGCCATGGTACCAATTCCTGCCAACAAAGAATAAAAGAGGCTTCTGGTAAGAATTGCGGTTATAAATGTGGGAACAAAGGCCCATATATATAAATTACCAATAGAAAAGTCATACTCACCGCCAGGTGCCAATACGCTTAACGCAGCCAGAGCAGCCAAAACTGCCGGAGCTATATATGATAACCAACGGATTAACACCGGAGGGAATTCAAAAGATGAAAAAAAAGCAACTGGTAATATACGCGGCAGTAAAGAAACAGCTGATACCCCTAATATCATTAACCAAATCGTACTGTTATTCATTAACCAACACCCCAATCGTAGCAGCAACTACGGAAGCAACAATAATGTTGGACATATTATGTATGGTAGAAGGCCAGATTAAACCGATTACTATGCACAGAACTGCTGCTATAACGGCTGCCAATATATCATTGCGTTTATTTATTACCAGAATTAACAGGCATATATACATAGCGGGAAGAGCAAATCCTAATCCCAGTCTGTCGGTATCAGCAATATTAGCTCCTAAAAATGCTCCTAACAAGGTACTGGTGATCCAGCCAAAATGCGAAGATAAATTAAGGGCTGCCATATACGAGGTGGAAGCTTCATGGTTACGATAATGATTCATTGCTACTGCATAAGTTTCATCAGTCAACCCGTAGGACAAAATACTTGCCCACTTTATTGGTACATGGTTACGCAGGTGGGGAACCATGGAAGTAGCAAACAAAAAATAGCGCAGATTAACCAAAATATTCGCCATAATTGCAGTTAAGACTGCTCCTCCTGCCTGCATAACCCCCAGGGCAATATATTGTCCGGCCCCAGTGAAACACAATATGGACATAACTGTAGCCTGGATTATTGTCATCCCTGCCTGGGTTGCCAGTACTCCAAAAGCAAATCCAAGTGGCAAATATCCTAATATGATTGGAATTGAATCCCTTATTCCAGTAATTATTTCCGCCCGGTTCACATTAAATCCTCAATTAATTTTCTTTACAACACTAAGCAAATTCTATCATGTAACCAGGCATTATTCTATAATTTATTACTCTTCATTCATTTCGGGATACTCTTCAATATTGTTTTCAGGATTTAATAGCCATTGACTATCCGGCATATGTTCATAGCATATATCCTGTGGTTCAGTGCCTTTTAAAAAAGCCATGGTACTTGTCCGCGGACAAGCTTCCCCGGCTATCTGACCACTATCCAGACATACGGTTATCCGTTCTATGTCAGATGGTTTAGTAAAATCACTTGTTCCGGTTTTACTTAAGCTTCCTCCTATAAACTTAGCCCAAATAGGACCGGCAATGGTTCCTCCAGGCAGATTTACCTGACCCTGGCGATCATACCCCACCCATACTGCACAGCAAATCCCCCGGGTGTATCCAAGCATCCAGGCATCTTTAAACTCATCAGTAGTTCCAGTCTTTCCTGCCACCGGTGCATTAATCCACTGTTTTAAATGTGAACCGGTACCTCCTGGTTCCATTACTCCTTTTAGCATATCAGTTATTATATAAGCATTTTCCTTATCAATTACCTGCCATTGCTGATAGCGCTTTTCTTCCAGCACTTCACCATTCTGATTTTCTACTCTTAGTATATAATTAGGTTCACTGTAAATACCCTGATTGGCAAATACGGAATAGGCGGCAGCCATATTGAGCGGAGAAACCGCATTGGAACCCAGCGGCAGGGATAGTACCGGTTCAATATTTTTAAAACCGAATTGTTCTGCGTAACGGGCAGTCTGAGCTGGTCCCAATTGATCATTTAATCTGACCGCAACTACATTATCGGAACGAGCCAATGCTTCTTTCAAAGTAAAATCCCGCCAATGATAAGGTGTATTCCCATAATCCTTGGGCCTATATATACTGCCGTCAATTAATTGAAATTCAACTTCCTCACATCTGATTTTATCCGCACTGGTATATCCGGATGCCAGAGCCAGTGAATACATAAACGGTTTGAAGGTTGAACCAGGCTGTCGCTTTGAATATACTCGATTATAAGCAGACTTTTGAAAATCACGCCCCCCAATCAGAGCACGGATTTGTCCATTATCAGGATCCAAAGCCACCAGAGCAGCCTGTAAATTCTCCGGCCAGTTCCGGGATTGTTCCACATAGGCCTGGTTGGCCACTTGCTGAAGATCTAAATCCAGGGTGGTATATATACGCATTCCCCCTTGAAAAACACTTCTATGACCATATCTTTCAGTAAGGTAGTCAATTACCATGGCCATAAAATAAGGGGCATCACCAGCTAAAAATGGAGCTTTTTTATATTCCAGGGGTTCATTTAAGGCTATATCCAATTCTTCCTGACTAATCATATTTTCTTCCAGCATTCTTTGCAGTACAATTTTTTGCCGGTCACGAGCTGCTTGAGGATTAATAAAAGGATCATAATGACCTGGCCATTGGGTTAAACCGGCTAATAATGCAGCCTGGGCCAGACTTAATTCACTGGCATGTTTTCCAAAATAATTACGGGCTGCCATTTCTACGCCATAAGCTCCATGGCCAAAATAGATAGTATTGCAATACATGGTCAGGATTTCGTCTTTACTGTATTTCCTTTCCAGCTGAAGAGCATATATAAGTTCCAACGCCTTTCTGGTTAGGGTACGTTCATTGGTCAGAAACAAGTTTTTAGCAGTTTGCTGCGTAATGGTGCTGCCGCCGGCAACAATCTTTTTTTCCCGCATATTAACATACAGCGCGCGAAGTATGCCTACCGGATCAACTCCATGGTGGCGATAAAAATTCTTATCTTCTACCGCTATAATTGCAGAAGTGAAGTCAGGAGAGATTTCCTTAATATTTAATTTTATACTGTTTTGGGCTGACAGGCCTTTTATTTCTCTGCCGTTTATATCATATACTACTGAGGGTTCAGGTATTTCAATCCCGGGTATTACTGATGAACATCCAACCGCATTAAAAATCAACAAAAACAGAATAATAATTCTCAGTATTTTCCGCATATATCTCACCCCTATCCAGAATTTACCCATTTTCCATACAGTTTATCCCAAAAGATATGATAATAATTGATACCATGGTTTGGGTGAATAAATATGACGGGGCAAGGGTGACGAAAAAAACCTCTTGTCAGAGTTACTGACAAGAGGTTTTCTGTTTAAAATCATATTTATCTTTTTATGAATACTTGATACAGATATTAGTAATCATTTCTCCTACATCCTGAACATAATCCTGTGCCATTTCTATATGTTCGTAAACTTCTCTCCATTTAATTATTGTCAGCGGATCATGCTCATGGTTTTCAAATAAACTGGCAACTCCATAACGATATAATAAATCCTGCTTATTCTCCAACTCAACTATTTGCTCACAAGCTTTTAGAATTTCTTTTTTATTATGCTCAATTCTATCCAGCAGATTAAAAGCCTTTTCCTGTAACAGCAAAGCTTCATATAACACATCCAGCATTTCTTTGACCTGTGCGTCAGGTTTACCGGTCTTATATAAAATCATTCGATCAATTATTCCGGTAATATAATCAAGAGTAGCAGCTATTTTTTGTACCAGCTGAAATGCATCTTCCCGATCAAATGGAAGTATAAATGTGCTGTTTAATCTTCTTACCAGTTCCTGTATGATGAGGTCTCCTTCATTTTCCAGACTGGTAAGCTCCGCTAGCTTTTTATCCAGATTATTGTAATCATCGGCAACACTGAGTAATATATCTCCCCCACGAACTACTATGCGGGCACTATCAGTAAAAAGCTGAAATAATTGTTCATCTTTTCTTCCAAATAACCGCATTGCTGTCCCCCCCTGAAGTCCTGTTATAAATAACTATAATATACCAAATTGTTAAGTAATACAATACTTACAGATTGTATTCATGGTTAAAACAATGACTGTTTATAGGGCTCTCAAATAATCCGGCCTTAAATAACTGCGATCATTTTTAGCAATAATATCATTAATTAAATCCAGCATTTTCTGTTTATCCTGTGGTAATCTACCTTTAATGGGCAAGTAGTTGGAAGCATGATTGCTTCTAAACTCACTGTCTACTACTTCCAGGTTTTCAATCATTATTCGCATCTCATCCAGTATTTCAAAAGGTCCAGGCAGCTCAAATTCTCCTCTTTCCATACGCCTGAATAACTCCGTACGGGGAACAACCATCAGCGTTAATGCCCCTATATAATCCGGATTCATATCGTTAAGTATTTTGGCGGTGTTACGGGCATGATCAACTGCTTCTGGAGTTCTGCCTGCTAATCCTAATAAAACGGTTACTGATAATTGCATACCAGCCTGGCGAATTCTCTTACCGGCTTCAACCATTTCATCATAAGTAACTCCTTTACGTATATCCTTCAGTAAAGGTTCATGACCAGTTTCCACTCCCAGATAGGCAATGGTCAGCCCGGCTGCTGTCATGGCAGTAAGCTCGGACATTTCTTTTCTAAGTATAACGTCCGGACTGGCATATACACCAACATGCTTTAGACTGGGAAAAGCAGCATATAAATCGTGTAATATTTCCAGTATATCAGAAGTCTCCATGGCAATAGCATCACCGTCAGCTAAAAATACTTTTTCTACATCACCATAGTATTGTTTAGCCATACGAATATCAGTTTTTATTTCTTCCAAAGAACGGACATGGTACTTTTTATCTTTATACATGGCACAGAAAGTACAACGGTTGTGAGTACAGCCAACGGTACACTGCAAAATATAACTGCGTGCTTCGCTGGGTGGTCTGAAAATATTTCCTTCATATCTCATTTATATTTCATCCTCCTTTATACACAGTGTATTACAAAACTGCCAAACTAGAAACTCTTTACATAATATAAAAGAATATCAAGCCATAATTTCATACTGTTAATCACAAAATAATATTGGTGCAATAGGCAAGGAGGTATTTTGTATGGCAAGAAAAGCAGGAATTATGTCTGAGGCCCTCAAATATGAAATAGCTCGTGAATTGGGAGTAGACCAGGTGGTCAGTTCCCAGGGCTGGGGCGCGGTAAGTTCCAGAGACTGCGGCAATATGGTAAAAAAAGCTATTGAAATCGCAGAACGTAATATTGCCCTCCAGAATAACCAATTATAATTAGAATTGCACCGACAGGGGAGATTAATTCTCCCCTGATTATTTTATTAGAACAACCACTTTTAATCTCTTTTTAAGATTCCCCTCTTGATTATCAAATCAACCGCCCAGAATATAATTACTGCTATAAAAACTGCTGCTATCGTAACCTGACGCAATCCCGCACCAATTAAAATCCCCATAATAGCCGTTAACCACAAGGTTCCTGCTACAGATAAGCCCATAATTCGTTTATCATCAGATATCCATATTAATCCGGTTCCAATGAATCCCAAGGCTGATACAACCTGAGCTGATAAACGGCCTGGATCACTAAACCAGGGGCCGGCAAATACTTTATAAAATTCGGTTGAGGTAATAGTTATTAATGCTGCTCCTATGCAAGTAATAGCAAACATTCTGGCATTACGTGCATCAGTAGTGGAAATTCCCACAATTAGTCCTACTATACCGGCAATAACCAGACGCAGTATATAATCAGTCATAGCACCGCTACCTATAAAACTCTATAATTAGGCGCCTCTTTAGTTATGGAAACATCATGCGGATGACTTTCAATTAATCCGGCATTAGAAATTCGTACAAACTGGGTATTATTTTTCATTTCTTCTATATTACGTACGCCACAATAACCCATCCCGGCCCTCAGACCGCCGATAAGCTGGAAGATCGTTTCAGCAACAACACCTTTGTATGGCACCCTTCCTTCTATACCTTCCGGCACCAGCTTCTGGGCATCCTCCTGGAAGTAACGGTCACTGCTGCCATCAACCATGGCACCCATGGAACCCATACCTCTATATACCTTATAACTCCTACCCTGTAAAATAACTGCTTCTCCCGGACTTTCATCCGTGCCTGCCAGCAGATTGCCCAGCATAACTACATCAGCCCCGGCAGCAATCGCTTTGGCAATATCACCGGAATACTTTATGCCACCATCGGCAATAATTGGTATTCCATATTTTTTGGCAACACTGGCGCAATCAGTAACAGCAGTTATTTGTGGCACCCCTATACCGGCAACCACCCTGGTAGTACAAATAGAACCCGGGCCTATGCCTACTTTTACCGAATCAACTCCGGCTTTTATTAATGCTTCGGTGGCTTCTCCGGTAGCCACATTGCCTGCTATTAACTCCAACTCAGGATATTTACGTTTTATTGCTTTTACTACCTCAATTACGGCTGAAGAATGTCCATGGGCAGTATCAACTACTATAACATCAACCCCGGCCTTTTTCAAAGCATCTACCCTTTCCATGGTATCCTTGGCCACACCTACTGCCGCCCCGGATAACAATCTTCCATGCGTGTCCTTGGCAGCATGTGGATATTTATAGCTTTTTTCAATATCCTTAATGGTAATTAAACCCATAAGATTATAGTCTTTATCCACTAATGGCAGTTTCTCAATTTTATATTTGCGTAGTAATTCCATGGCCTCGTCCATAGTGGTACCAACCGGTGCAGTTACCAGACGTTCGCTGGTCATTACTTCCCTTATTGACTGAGTAAAATCAGTCTCAAAACGAATATCGCGGTTGGTTATAATACCTACCAATTTGCGTCCTTCCGTAATTGGCACACCTGATATGCGATAATGTTCCATTATATCAAGGGCATCCTGAATTTTATTATCCGGTGCCAGGAAAAAGGGGTCAGTAATTACGCCATGTTCTGAGCGTTTTACACGATCTACCATATTAGCCTGTTGATCAATGGACATGTTTTTATGCAATATACCTATGCCGCCCTCACGAGCAACTGCAATAGCCATACGAGTTTCAGTAACCGTGTCCATTCCGGCACTCATGATAGGAATTTCCAGTCTGAGATTACGGGTTAATTGAGTTGATACATCCACCTCTCGGGGCATTATATCCGAATGACCTGGTATCAGTAAAACATCATCAAAGGTGAGACCTTCTTTTGAAAATTTATCCATGGTTTATGGCCTCCTTATAAAAATTTTGTATTATTATCGTATTATAAACCAAGATGCAATACTCCTCCAATGCATAATAATAATTATTTAATTATTTGCTGTCGCGTCATTCGGATTTTTAATCTGGATACAGGGGAATTTTTTTGTTGGTTAAATTGTTTTTGTCGGCAAATACTACAGCTAGTCACCGCCAATTACAGAACTGATACCGTAATGAAAGAAGTGGTCCTGTAAGTTTTTCACCGTTTTGACACTGATTCCAAATTCTTTGGCCATAGATTCCAGAGAATGATTTTTTTCTATCGCAGCAATAAAAGCATCAAAATCTATCCCGGCATCGGCAGTCATTTCAACCAGAGATGGTATTCTACTCCAGGGCGGATAACTTCCCTTTCCCAGGTTTTCATTGCTCATTTCAATACCTCCTTTCGTATTAGAGTGCTCATCTTTAGGAACTTGCATACAAAAAACAGGTCTTATGACAAGACCTGTTTTATTAATCTTTTTTATTTATTTTAATCTTTTTTATATGGAACTGTTTTTCAGCCGCATATGAGTTTGGTCTAAATCAACTACGATTACTTCGCGGCCAATCTTTTTAACCGCTTCCCAGGGTATGACCAATTTTTGTCGGTCAGCCCAAAAAGTAAAGGCGTTCCCCCGGTTGGGAAGAATAATGGATACGATATCACCAGTTTCACCATTAACCAGCATATCAGATTCCCCCACCGTACCCATTCGCATGCCATCATAAATGTTGACCATTTCCTTGCCGCTTAATTCATTTAATCGCATCCTTACCCCCCTATTTCCCCGTATGCCCAAAGCCCCCTTCACCTCTATCAGTATTATCCAGGTCCTGTACTTCTATCAATTGAGCTGTTTCTACCTGGCTGAAAACCATCTGGGCAATACGTTCACCTTTTTTTAATATATACTCTTTGTCCCCCAAATTTATAACTATTACCTTTATCTCACCCCGATAATCAGCATCAATGGTTCCAGGGGTATTTAGGAGAGTTATACCATGATTAATAGCCAGACCGCTACGCGGCCTGATCTGGGCTTCATAGCCTGGTGGCAAACTGATGGCAATACCGGTAGGAACGAGCATCCTTTGTCCCGGTTTAAGAGTTATTTCCTCCTCTACAGCCGCATATAAATCAACTCCGGCAGCCCCGGCAGTCATATACCCAGGTAAGGGCAAATCATTTGAATGAACACGTTTAACTAATACTTTCACCGCTTTTCCTCCATTACTCAAGCCCAATGTTTTAAATATTCGTTATCTACTAATGATAATGCTTCTTTGGTTCCTATAGCGGCCATGGAAAACTTTTCCCGGGCTAACATTTCGGCCGCCAATTGATTAACTTCATGATATTTTACCTGCATTACCTTTTCCATTACTTCTTCTATAGGAATAACCCGATCATACATTAACATAGACTTACCCAGGCGACTCATACGATTCATGACGCTTTCCATACCCATATACATACTTGATTTTACCATTTGCTGAGTCCGCTGTACTTCGATGTCGGTAACCCCTTCCTGAACAAATTTCATTATTTGAGCATGAAGTGCTTCCTGACAACGTTCAATTTTTCCTGGGCCGGTACCTATATAGATTGAACAGGCACCTGTATCAGAATAGGTCGAAGAACTCGAATAAACGGAATAGGCTAGTCCCAATTCTTCACGTAATGATTGAAACAAACGGGAACTGAGTCCCCCGCCCAAAATACTGTTCATAATGTTTAAGGTGTAACGTTGATTATCATGATAGTTTAGACCTGGTACTCCCCAGCAAATCTGTACCTGTTCAGTATCTTTTTCCACCAGGCTGGTAAATCTTTTATACTGCCGGGGGGGTGATGACGGTAACACTACCTGCTGATCAGGTATTTTATTCAGAATTTTTTCGATTGTATCTTTCATTTTTTCAGGTTCTACATTACCGGCGATTGCAATTACCATATTGGAAGGTGTATAGCACTGATGATAAAAATCCAGTATATTATCGCGATTAAAATTTTTAACTGAATCCAAAGTTCCGAGAATTGGCAAACCCATAGTGTGATCTGACCACATTTTTTGAGCAAACACATCGTGGATTAAGTCGTCCGGAGTGTCTTCATACATATTAATTTCTTCGATGACGACTTCTTTTTCGGTAGAGAATTCTTTAGGTTCAAAAACCGAATTAAACAGCATATCAAAAATTATTTCTGTAGCAGTATATATATTTTCATCCAGTGTACGTGCATATACACAGGTATACTCTTTTGATGTATAAGCATTAAGCTGACCGCCAATGCTTTCAAAGCTTTCAGCTATTTCCCGGGCGTTTCGCTGCTCAGTGCCCTTGAACAGCATATGTTCAATAAAATGACTTCCCCCGGCTATTTCCGGTGTCTCATGCCTGGACCCTACTTTTATAAATACTCCTATGGCAGCAGATTTTAAATAAGGAATTTCCTCAATAATCAATTGTGCCTGCGATTCCAGTTTCCAGCAATTTATCATAAATTACCTCCATCTGTGCTATTGAATTAGCAACAAATCAATTATACAGCATTAAACAACCAACGCCTAATTACTTCGTTTAACTTTTCCAGCCATCCATGATGCGAATATACAGTTTTATCAGTGATCAAGGCAACTGTATCTACTATCTGACCATCTGACCATATGGTCAGACTGCCCAGTTTTTGTCCGGCTTTTACCGGCAAACCGGGATTATAGTCAACTATGACTTGTTTTTCAATATTCAGTTTACCATCACCCTGCCACAAATTCACATCCCTGCTGGCATATAGTTGCAATCTATATCCGGGTATTTCTACAAGGGGTATTTCTTTTAATACTTGTGCAGAATCTACGATTTTATTCAATTGGGTTTTATTAAATCCATATTCCAATAAACGTCGGCAATCTCCCTGACGATCTCCTGATTTCAGACTTACTGCTATCAGTTGTCTGCCCTGACGGGTAGCAGACGCAACCAGACATTTACCAGCTGCATTAGTTGTGCCGGTCTTTATACCGTCTGCACCGGGGAAACTTACTAACAGCCCGTTAGTATTTGTTATCGTAAGGGGTTGTCGATAACCTGGATGATGAAATTCTACACTTTTGGAAGAGACCAGCTCCCGCAGATAACCATACTGCAGGCAATACCGGCCTATCTGAGCTAAATCATAAGCGGTGCTGTAATGGTTTTTGGATGGTAAACCAGAGGCATTTTCAAAATAGGTATTCCCGGAAGCAATAAGACAGGCCTTTTTAGACATTAAATAGGAAAAGAACTGCTCGTCTCCAGCCACATGCTCAGCCAGAACTACGGCAGCATCATTGGAGGAACGAACCAGGGTGGCCTTTAAAAGCTCTCCAATTGTAAGTTGCTGACCGGCTCGTAATCCGATAGTGTACTCAGGAGTACGGTCTGCATGAGGGCTAACTGTTGCTATTTCCTGTAAATCACAATATTCAGTTGCCAGAATAGCAGTAAGCATTTTGGTTGTACTGGCAACCGGTCTTCGTTCATGAGCCTGGTGCGATAATATTATTTGTCCGCTTTGCGCATCAACCAAACAATAATAATTCGAACTCATATAAGGAACAGCACTTATTGATTGTACCGGAACTAAAATTAAAATAATAAGCAGCAGCAAACAATTAGCGGTTCTTAGCATCTGGTTGCGCCTCAGTCTTTGGGTTTACTATTATTTGATCAATGGCTACCATTTTATAGCCTTCTGCTTTTAGTCCAGCCAACATATCAGGTAATGCTTTTACGGTAGGTGCAGTGGGATGCATTAATATAATAGCATCATTGTGTACCTGATTTAGCACTCGTTTTACAATTACCGCAGGACTGGGACGCTGCCAGTCAATCGTATCAACACTCCACATAGTAAGCGTATAGCCTAATTCAGAAGCCACACTGACAACCTGCCGGTTTTGCTCTCCATAGGGAGGTGCAAAATATGCAGGCTTCTTACCAGTGACCTTATTAATTATTGATTCAGCTTTTTTTATTTGTTCGGCTATATCCTGGCGGGACAGATTATTAAAATGCAAATGACTATAGCCGTGGTTTTGCACACTATGACCTGCCTGGGCCATTTGTTTTAATAAATCACTGTTTTTTTCTGCCCATTTACCGGTAACATAAAATGTAACTGTAGCATCATTCTTTTTAAATTCTTCCAGCATCTGAGGTATATATTCTTCTCCCCAATCGACATTTACAGTTATAGCCACCATTTTTTTACCGGTGTTACCCTGATATACCGGTTCATTCAATTTGGTCGCAATACTGGCCTGGTTAAGATAAACCAATGATAATCCTATAAAACATGCCAGCAATACAACCATTGATACCAGAGCGCGTATACCACTTCTGGTCAGAAAAATAACTTTCATTTAATTAATCCTCCCCCTGCTTTACAAATCGGTATTACTTTAATAAATATTCCAAAGTTCCGATTGATATGAGTTATTATCAGGAGGAATTATTGAGTCAGAAACTGCAAATAAACCGAGACAACTCGGTTTACTTGTAGACTACATGATTTTACTCGTGTTGGGTCAGGCTTGTTCTCTGAGAACTGCTTTCCGGGAAAGATTAACTCTACCCTGTCGGTCAATTTCGGTTACTTTGACTTCAATTTTGTCACCAATGTTAACTACATCAGTAACTTTTTCTACACGGTCCAAATCCAACTGGGAAATATGAACCAGACCTTCTTTCCCCTGTGAACCAAAGGCTCCGGGAATTATTTCAACAAAAGCGCCGAAATCCATAATTCTTTTCACGGTTCCCAGATAAGTCTTTCCAACCTCTACTTCAGCAATAATCGATTCAATTATGGCCTGAGCCTTAGCAGCTGCAGTTTCATCATTGGCTATGATGAACAAGGTGCCATCATCCTCGATGTCTATTTTACACCCGGTTTCATCAACAATCTTATGAATAATTTTACCGCCAGGTCCAATTACTTCTCTAATTTTATCTACCGGTATCTGCATACGGGTAAGACGAGGTGCATAGGGAGAAAGCTCTTTATTAGGCTGATTAATAGCTTCCAGCATTTTCTGCATAATAAACATTCTTCCGCTGCGAGCTTTAATCAGGGCTGCCTGAACTATTTCCCGATTAACTCCGGTAATCTTAATGTCCATCTGAATTGCGGTTACCCCATTTTCAGTTCCAGCCAGTTTGAAGTCCATATCGCCCAGAGCATCTTCTATTCCCTGGATATCACTTAGAATAGCAAATTTATCTTCGGCTTTAACCAAACCCATAGCAATCCCTGATACCGGTCTTTTTATAGGTACTCCTGCATGCATTAAAGAAAGCGTACTTCCACATACACTTCCCATGGAGCTGGAACCATTGGATTCCAATACTTCAGATACAATCCGGATAGTATAAGGGAATTCGGATTCTGAAGGTAAAACTGCCAACAAGGCTCTTTCAGCCAATGCTCCATGACCTATTTCCCTTCGGCCCGGACCTCTCATCGGTTTAACTTCTCCAACACTATATGGCGGGAAATTATAATGATGAATATAGCGTTTGGAGGTAGCAATACCAAGCCCATCAAGATTTTGTTCTTCACTTATGGATCCCAGGGTGGTAACTGACAATACCTGAGTTTGTCCACGCGTAAATATTGCAGAACCATGAGGCCGAGGCAGATAACCTACTTCACAGCTAATCTTACGGATTTCATCAAGGGCTCGTCCATCCACTCGATCACCATCATCCAGAATCATGTTGCGTACAATTTCCTTCATGATTTTATCCAATAAAGCATCCATTTCTTTACCTTTATCAGGATATATCTCAGAGAAATATGCTAATATTTCCTCTTTGGAGCTATCCATATGAGCTTCACGGGATTTTTTATCCGGATTTTTAACTGCTTGTTCTAATATTGGTGCGGCATATTCGCGTACCTTATTTTCCATTTCCTCATCAACTTCAGGGACAATAACTTCACTCTTAACCGGTTGATTTTCATCAATAATCGGTTGTTGGAAATCACAGATACGCTTAATCTCCTCATGAGCAAAAAAGATGGCTTCCAATACCTGATCTTCAGGAATTTCGTTAGCACTGCCTTCTACCATCATAATTGCATCACGTGTGCCAGCTACCGTAATATGAACATCGCTATTCAAAGTTTGTTCTATAGTTGGGTTTATAACCAACTGATTGTCAACCATACCTACTATTACGGCAGCTACCGGTTCTTCAAAAGGTATGTTTGATACATTCAAAGCTACGGAAGCACCTATAATCGCAGTAACGTCGGGGGGATTATTCTTATCTACCGATAATACTGTAGCCACAACATGAATGTCATTGCGATATCCTTTGGGAAACAGCGGTCTGATTGGGCGGTCAATTAGACGAGAGGTTAAGGTAGCATTTTCTGTAGCCCTGCCCTCTCTTTTGATAAATCCGCCTGGGATCTTACCAATGGCATATTGTTTTTCTTCATAGTCAACGGTAAGCGGGAAAAAATCAATCCCTTCTCTGGGGCCTTTGGTAGCAGTAGCAGTTACCAAAACCACCGTATCACCATATCTAACCACTGCAGCGCCATTAGCTTGTTTGGCAACTTGTCCGACCTCTACAATCAAGGGCCGACCGGCAACTTCAGTTTGATACTTGCGAACGATAGTAATTCCTCCTTTCATAATAGATAAAATGAAAGAGCGGCAATCCGCTCTTTATCTGCGTAAACCAAGCTTGGTAACAATACCTCTGTATCGCTCAAAGTCCTTTTTCTTAAGATAATCAAGCAGGGATCTACGCTGTCCAACCATTTTTAACAGGCCACGACGTGAATGAAAATCTTTTTTATTTATCTTGAGATGTTCATTCAAATAATTAATTCTCTCAGTTAAAATGGCAATCTGAACTTCTGGAGATCCAGTATCATTTTCATGAATTTGAAAAGCCTTGATTAATTCATCTTTTCTTTCCTGAGTAAGAGCCATAACATTTCACCTCCTTACATTTAATCGCCAACCAACCAAGAAATACGTCGGTGAAAATCGCATTCCCGAGCTGATGGTTCCTACCTGGTGTTATATTGTTTAACAGGTTTACCCTGCCGCTCTTTAAGCTAACCCTCATTGTAATCATATGATGATAGTATTACCATAAGACATCTATATAAAAACCATTATAAATTCTAGCATAGTACCCGTAAAAAGTAAATTCCAGCTGGGTGGTGCAAAAGGACCTTCCCTTCGTCACCCTAGGGCAGAACTATTCTATTAGCTGCTTCATCACAATCCCGAGCAATCTGGGCTCGCAGTTCTTCCAGACCGTTGAATTTTATCTGATCACGTATTTTATGATAAAAAGATACTTGCAGTCGCTTTCCATATATGGATTGATTAAAGTCAATTATATGTACCTCAACGGTCAAGGGAAATTCTTCATGAAAAGTTGGTTTGGTACCAATATTTATGACTGCTTTATAATAATTATCCTCAAACCATACCGTACCGGAATATACGCCTACCGCTGGAATGTTTAACTCAGGATCAAATTCGATATTGGCAGTAGGAAAACCAATGCTGCTGCCCCGACGTTCACCACCGGTTACCATTCCCTCGATAACCAGGTTGTAACCCAGTAATTTGGCTGCCATTTCCATGTTACCCTCACCAAGCATCTGGCGAATCAAACTACTGGATACCACCATATCATCTACGGTTACCGGTTGCGTAACATTTACAGCAAATCCAAATTCCTCACCCAAACTGGTCAGTAAAGCCGGATCTCCCTGACCTTTATGACCAAAGGTATGATTAAAACCAACAAATACTTCTTTGACGTTCAATTGCTCCACAAGTATACGTTGAACAAATTCCCGCGGTGACCAATGTGCAATGTCAGTAGTAAAGGGATGATATATTAAGATATCCATGCCCAAATCAGCTAACAATTCAGCTTTGCGCTCATTGGTAACTAATAATTTTGGTGCATTGGAAGGATTAATTACCCTGGCCGGGTGAGGATCAAAGATAAATGCCCCGGACAATCCTTTATTTTGACTGGATTTGGCAATTGAATCTTTAATTAGCTTCTGATGCCCTAAATGAACACCATCAAAATTCCCTAATGCCAGATATAAAGGACTGGCACCTGAAATATAATTTTCAACCCCTTTAATGATTTGCATGAACTTATTCTCCTCAATTATCAAATATAAACATTCTTTCCGGTTGTATTACCGTAATATTTGCCTGGGGTTCAGCTCTGGCTATAGCCATTAATTGCCCTGATGAAGAATATAACTTAATCTTACCAGGTAATAAGTTTTGCTCAATGGTAAAAGGATTACCATGACTCAGATATCGCAATGATTCAGGAGAATCAATGACGATCGATGGCAGAGCAGTTAGAGGATAATCCAGCGGCAAGAGCTTATCTATTAACGTAACCTGATCTTCCAGTTCGTCAATTTTAGATGAATCACGAAGATTAAAATCTCCCACTCTGATTCTTTCCAAAGCTGACATATATGCGCCTGTGCCTAATTTTTGGCCTATGTCATGGCATAAAGTACGTATATAGGTACCTTTTGAACAGGTCACCTGCAGGTGAATCCTGCAATCATATTCCGTGGAGATAATCTCTAAAATTTTCAAATCATGAATTTCTACTTCCCGCTCTGATCTTTCTACCGTAATACCCTGACGGGCTAATTCATAAAGTCTTTTACCCTCGTGGTGAACCGCTGAATACATGGGAGGTGTTTGCCTGATGGTCCCAGTAAATTCTTTAACTATATCCTGCAACTGGTTAATGTCAACCCTTTGTTTACCGGTAAAAACCAGTTGGCCCCAGGCATCCTGGGTATCTGATTCTGCTCCGGTAGTCATTGTAGCAACATATTCCTTAATACTGTCATCCAGATAAGGTATTATTCGGGTAGCTTGACCTACTGCTACCGGTAAAACACCGGTTGCCATTGGATCAAGGGTTCCTAAATGACCAAGCTTTGTTTTCCGATTAACATATTTTTTTAGTTGGCGAATTACATCAAAAGAAGATTGCCCTTGATTTTTATATATATTTAGGAAGCCATTCAACTAATCCAACACATCCTTAGCCAGTCTAAGTACCTGCTCTTTTACTTCTTGCAAACTTCCTTTAACATGAGCACCGGCTGCCTGTTGATGGCCGCCCCCTCCCAGCTTAACAGCCAGGTCTGCTACATCCAGATTCCCCTTGGAGCGAAACCCCACCTTGACCATGTCTGGGCTGGTCTCCCGAAATAATATGCCAATCTCAACCCCTTTTATGGAACGGGTATAATTTATTATTCCCTCCGGATGAATACCGGTTGCACCTGCTGTCTCTACTTCCTGCAATGATAAAGTCATCCACGCCATTTTACCTGACGAATCAAATTCTAGATTTTTCAAGGCTTCTCCAAGCAACAATACTTCTGCCCGAGGCTTGGACTCAAATAAATTAGTTCTAATTTTCTCAATTTCCACACCATATTCCAGTAAATCTGCAGCTATACGCATAGTTCGTGGTGAGGTGTTGTTATAAAGAAAATTACCGGAATCCATTACAATTCCAGTATAGATAGCTTCGGCCATATTAACAGTAATTTTTACATCCAATGCCTTTAAAATTCGATAAACTAATTCAGCAGTTGCTATACTGGTATCGTCTACATAATTATAAACGGCAAATAAATCATTGGATGGGTGATGATCTATATTGACGGTTAGTTGACCTTCAGTTAATTTGGCCAGAAAATCATCACCCGCCCGATATTTATCCGAACAGTCCAGAAATATAACTATCGAAGTAGATTGGTTCGTTTCTAACGGTTGAATTGTATCTATACCGGATAAAAATTCATATAGAGAAGGTACTTTATCCTGTAATGTTATGGCTACCTGTTTATGCAGGGATTTTAATCCCCAATACATACCCAGTAAAGAGCCAATACAGTCTCCATCCGGTATTACATGCCCAACCAGCAGAAAATTATCCTGTTCCTTTATCAAGGCGGCAATTTCTTCAATAGTATTATTTACTCTGATTTTGGTTCACTCTCCTTAATTTCATTCAGGAGAGCAGATATTCTTACCCCATGTTCAATGGACTTATCCAGACGAAATTCCAATTCCGGCGCATGTTTAATTTGAATCTCCCTGGCGACTTCTGAACGAATATATCCACGGGCTTTTTGTAATGCCTGCATAGTTTCTTCCTGTTTAGCCTCATCACCCAAAATACTGAAATTTACTCGGGCATGACTTATATCATTAGCTACATCTACACGGCTGACTGAAACAGTACTGAAATCAATACGTGGATCTTTTATATCCTCATGAATTATTCGAGATATAACCCGCCTGATTTCAACTGACATACGCTCTACTCTACGTTTACTCATTTTCATACCTCCATCATGGTCACTTATTATAGCTCCCGAGGTACTTCTTCAAGCACATAAGCCTCGATTAGGTCCCCTTCTTTTAAATCATTAAAATCCCTGATACCTATTCCACATTCATAATTTTCCAATACTTCTTTGGCATCATCTTTAAAACGTTTCAGTGAAGATAATTTACCTTCATATATGATAACCCCGTCTCTTAACACTCGAACTTCTGAATTACGCTGAATCTTACCTTCAATGACATATGAGCCGGCAACAACTCCGGTATTTGGTACTTTAAATAGCGCTCTAACTTCAGCTCTGCCCAAATATTTCTCTTTATATTCCGGATCAAGCAAACCGGTCATAGCTTTTTTAACATCTTCAATAGCTTCGTATATTACCCGGTAAAGACGAACATCAATTTTTTCGTCTTCAGCATATTTACGTGCTTTACTGTCCGGACGAACATTAAAACCAAGTATAATTGCATTTGAGGCAGAAGCCAGCATAACGTCAGTTTCACTAATCGCTCCCACTGCAGCGTGTATAACATGTACTTTAACTTCATCAGTACTTAACCTTAACAGTGATTGAGATAATGCCTCAATTGAGCCCTGTACATCACCTTTTATAATCAGGTTTAATTCTTTTATATCTGTAGTTTGGATATGATTAAAGAAATCATCCAATGATACCCGACTGCTTTGCTTTTGTTCCTCAAGTTTACGTTCAGCAATACGTAAATTGCTTAATTCTTTTGCAATTTTTTCTTCACAAACCTGGACCCGCTCACCTGCTTCAGGGACGTCCGACCAACCCATAATTTCAACCGGCATGGAAGGAAATGCCTGCTCTACCCTTCTGCCTCTATGGTCAGTCATAGCTCTGACTTTACACCAATTATAACCACAAATTACACAGTCTCCGACTTTAAGCGTTCCCTTTTGAACTAAAATTGTTGCAACTGCACCGCGGCCTTTGTCCAATTCACCTTCTATAACAACACCTTCGGCATCACGATCAGGATTGGCTTTAATTTCGTTGACTTCAGCAACCAGTAAAACCATCTCCAACAGTGACTCAATTCCCTGTCCGGTCTTTGCGGATACCGGTACAAATATAGTATCACCGCCCCATTCCTCCGGAACTATTTGATGTTCAGTGAGTTGCTGCATAACTTTATCCGGATTGGCATCAGGTTTGTCAATTTTATTAACAGCGACCAGAAATGGTACTTTAGCTGCTCTGATGTGATTAATAGCTTCAACTGTTTGTGGCATAACTCCATCATCAGCAGCAACTACCAATATAACAATATCAGTAAGATTAGCTCCCCGGGCACGCATAGCAGTAAAAGCTTCGTGTCCTGGTGTATCAATAAAAGTAATCCGATTATTATTTACTTTTACCTGATAGGCCCCAATATGTTGAGTTATTCCTCCTGCTTCACCCGAAACCACATCAGCCTGGCGAATTCGATCCAATAGAGAAGTCTTACCATGATCAACATGGCCCATTACGGTTACAACCGGAGGCCTCAGTTTCATACTGCTTTCATCATCTACTATTTCTTCAAATATCTTTTGCTCCTCTGATAATTCATGTTCAATTTTTACTTCAAAAAGACTGCATATGATTTCACAGGTATCAAAATCAATTTCCTGATTAATAGTAGCCATAGTGCCAAGCTCCATTAATTTCTTGACAATTTCGGCCGGCGTTTTATTTAATTTATCAGCCAGATCACGTACAGAAATAAAATCCTGCACTTTTATAAGACTTGGAGTCTCCAGCATAGTTTCTTCTTTACGCCGCTTATGTTTGCTCTTTTTCCCCGGCCGACTATAGTCTCTCTGAGTCGGCATTGGCTTTGCTTTTCCCTGCCCCTGCTGTGGTCTGGCCTGACCCTGTTGTGGTCTGGCCTGACCCTGCTGTGGTCTGGCCTGACCCTGTTGTGGTCTGGCCTGACCCTGTTGTGGTCTGGCCTGACCCTGTTGTGGTCTGGCCTGACCCTGTTGTGGTCTGGCCTGACCCTGTTGTGGTCTGGCCTGACCCTGTTGTGGTCTGGCCTGACCCTGTTGTGGTCTGGCCTGACCCTGTTGTGGTCTGGCCTGACCCTGTTGTGGTCTGGCCTGATCCTGTTGCGGTCTGGGTTGACCCTGCTGCGGTCTGGCCTGACCCTGTTGCGGTCTGTCCTGACCCTGTTGCGGCCTGGGTTGACCCTGCTGCGGTCTGGCCTGACCCTGTTGCGGCCTGGCCTGACCCTGCTGCGGTCTGGGTTGACCCTGCTGCGGTCTGGGTTGACCTTGCTGCGGCCTGGCCTGACCCTGTTGCGGTCTGGCCTGACCCTGTTGTGCTTGATCCTTATTCAGGGGTTTATCCTGTTGAGTTCCAGGCTGAACTTTCTGTGCCTGACGGGCAGCATCATCAGCTTCAGCCGAACTTTTTTTAACCGGTTTTTCCGATTGTCTTTCCTGCGAAATTGGCTTTCCGGTTTTTTGTTCAGTTGTCCTGGTTGATGGTTTCTGGGCGAAATGTTCAGGAGTTTTTTGTTCCCTGACAACTGATGTGCTGGTTTGATTGGGTGTGGATTTAGCCTTGGCATCCGTCTTTTGGACCGTTGCTTTAGCAGTCTCAGGTTTCTTTTGACTTTTATCCTGAGTTTCTTTGCCAACAGATAATTGTTTCTTTACCCAGGTAACTTGATTATCCTCAATGGTACTCATATGATTTTTAATATCTAAACCCAAACCTTGAAGAATCTCCACTAATCCTTTACTGGGTATATTAAGTTCCTTTGCTAATTCATGGACTCTTATTTTGGCCATTGAACCACCCCCGTGCTTTCTATTCTTATTCCGACCGATTCTGACTGGTTTAAAATTGCTCCGGCAAAGCCTTTGTCATTTATGGTAACTGCAACCCGATAAGCCTTACCTACTGCTGTTCCAAGCTCAAATTTATCCCCCACTGTTATGCATGGAATCCCAAGCTTTTCACAATTTGATTGCAAAGACTCTTTGGTAGCAGATGATATATCGTTACTCATTATTAATAAACAGGCCCTTTTGCGGACAATACTATTTTTAGCCGCTACTGCTCCGGCAGAAACTTTACCTGCTTTTTGTGCCATTCCTATCATAGCAAATATTTTTTTCAAATAGTATCTCTCCCATCTATGAAACCAGCTCCGAGATTTTCTGTTTGATGGTCGCTAATACTTCCGGTGCTATTTCATGCTCCAAAGCTTTTTGCAGGCGTTTACCCCGGGTAGCCTCAGCTAAACATTCATTACTGGGACAAATGTATGCACCGCGGCCTGCTTTTTTACCGGTGATATCCATTTCAATCTGGCCATCCGGAGTTCTGACAATTCTTATCAGCTCTTTTTTGTTTTTCATTTCGCGACAGCCCACACACATACGCTGGGGTATCTTCCTGGGTTTAACCATCTATTTCCTCCTCGGATTCATAATTTTCATCAATAACCTGGCTTTCACTCTTAATATCTACTTTCCAACCAGTCAGCTTGGCTGCCAGTCTGGCATTTTGACCTTCTTTACCTATTGCCAGTGACAGTTGATAATCAGGCACCACTACCCGGGCTACTCTTTCCTCTTCAAAAATATCTACATAGATAACCTTAGAGGGACTGAGTGAATTAGCAATATATCTATCCGGTTCCTGATCATATTTGATAATATCAATTTTTTCTCCACCCAGCTCGGTTACAATATTTTGAACTCTTAGACCGCGTGGACCTACACAAGCTCCCACCGGATCAATTTTTTCATCCTGTGAATATACCGAGATTTTAGACCTGGCGCCAGCTTCGCGAGCTATTGATTTGATTTCTACCATGCCATCATAAATTTCCGGGACTTCCAATTCAAATAATCTTTTTAAAAATAATGGATGCGATCTGGATACAAATATATTGGGACCTTTGGAAGTATTCTTTACTTCATAAATATAGGCTTTAATGCGTTGACCCACGGTATATTTTTCAGTATTCATCTGATCAGCAGGGAGCATTATGGCTTCTATTCGCCCCAAACTCACAAATATGGTTTTGTTTTCAATTCTTTGGATGGTTCCGGTAACTATTTCACCTTCCCTTTCCAAAAATTCTTCATATATTAAACTTCTTTCAGCTTCTCTCAGCTTTTGAATTACAACCTGTTTGGCGGTTTGGGCAGCAATACGGCCAAAATCTGCTGGAGTAGCTTCAACATATACCATATCATCCGTCTTGGATTCAGGATAAAGCTCTAGTGATTCCTCCAAAGATATTTGCAGTCTGGGGTCTTCTACCACCTGTACTACTTGCTTTTGGGAAAATACCCTAACTTCTCCGGTAACATCGTTAAACTCCACACTGGCATTTTGCCCTACGCCGAAGTTCTTCTTGTAAGCGGTATTAAGAGCTGATTTAATTGCGTCAATTAATGCTTCTTTAGGTATTCCCCGTTCTTTTTCAATATCTATCAATGCCTGCATTAATTCATTAGACACTGTTCTTCCCCCTTTTATTGTTGCGGATCCAGTCTTACTACTGTAATTACTGATCGAGGTACATGTACTGGTCCGTCTTCGGTTTCAATAATAACACTCTCCGCATTGGCAACACCTAATTTACCCTTTAGTTTTCTGGGCCCTTCGAAACTTTTGAGTGTTTTTAGCTTAATTTTATAACCACAAAACCTGGCAAAGTCTTTATCAGTCTTGATAATACGATCCAGTCCTGGAGATGACACTTCCAAATGATCGTAAAATATATCAGTATCGTCTATCTTACCTTTGATTGCCCGGCTTACCCGTGTACAAATATCCAGGTCAATTCCTGATTCATTATCAATGAGCAATCTTAACATCTGGTCACCATTTTCTTTACGGTATTCTATTTCAACCAATTCAACTCCCAGACGGTTTATGGGTTCTTCTACAAGATCAATAATTTTTTCTATTATGGATTCTGTCAACGGGTCACCCCCATATTTAATCAATAATTCAAATAATATATGCAAATTACAATAGAAAAAGTGGGCGAGCACCCACTTGTTTCTCAAATATTAGTAAGCTTACGGTAAAGTATAACACACGGTTACAAGTTTATTCAAGTCTACGAATATTTAAGGATCGCGTCAAGATTCCTGTGGTTTTAAAAAGTAAACAATATCCTCTTTAATATCCATCTATTCTGAACCCCCTCAGGACCGAATGTCTTCACTTGATTGCTTCATGTTCAATATCGTTATAAAGTAGTTGCTCATTTGGTCGCCTCCTCTATCATTATCTTCAATTCCTCAGCCTCCTGCAGGGATAGCCGCTTATCCCGCAGAAATGTGGCCAGGAAAGCTTGTTCCGGTAATTTTGCGTGCAAACCTACACTGGTCATATTCCATTTTAAGACTAACCAAATAAATTGATTTGTGTACTATCCGGTAGAGATTCAAAACAATTATATTGCCTCAGGATTTCCATGGCGGTTTTATTTAAATGAGTGCGTTGCTGGAAGTCTTCAACGGATATAAAGTCGGATTCGTTACGCGCCGTTATTATTCCCTGGGCTGCACTGGAACCAACATTGGGCAGAGACGAAAACGGTATTAGCAAACCCTCTTCTTCCAGAAGAAATTTATCAGCCTGTGAGCGGTAAATATCAACTGGATAAAACTTAAACCCTCGGGCATACATTTCCATAGCCAACTCCAATATTGGAATTAGTTTACGATCTTTTTGTGATGCCTCGTAGCCCTGGCGTTCGATTTCCTTGATTCGGTTACGTACCGCGTCATATCCCTTCAAAATTGTCTCGGCATCAAAGTCTTCGGCCCGAACACTGAAGAAACTGGCATAAAAAGCCAAGGGATAATTAACTTTAAAATAGGCTATACGAAAGGCCATGGTTACATAGGCTACCGCATGAGCTTTGGGAAACATATATTTAATCTTTTGACAGGAGTTTATATACCAATCCGGTACATTAAGTTTTTTCATGATTTCTACTTCTTCGGTTTTTAGTCCTTTGCCTTTACGAACATTTTCCATTATTTTAAAGGCAATTTGTTTTTCCACACCGTGGTTTATCATGTTTAGCATAATATCATCGCGGGTACAAATAACTTCGTTCAAGGAGGCAATTTCCTCAGCAATGATATTTTGGGCATTATTGGACCAGACATCAGTACCATGCGAAAGTCCGCTAATTCGAACCAGTTCAGCAAAGGTTGTCGGTCTGGTTGCTTCCAACATCTGGCGCACAAAGCGGGTGCCAAACTCGGGTATTCCATAGGTGCCCACTGATGAACCAATCTGTTCAGCTGTCACGCCCAGTGATTCCAGTCCTGAAAAAATCTGCATGGTCTGGGCATCACTTAAACTTATGGTATTCGCCTTGATTCCGGTTAGATCTTCCAGCTCTTTAATCACGGTAGGGTCATCATGTCCCAGGATATCCAGTTTTACCAATTGGTCCCCAATAGCGTGATATTCAAAGTGAGTAGTGATAACTCCGGATTCTTTTTTATCTGCCGGATATTGCAAAGGCGTAAATTCCATTATATTTCGGTCATGCGGCAAAACAATTAATCCGCCCGGGTGCTGTCCGGTAGTCCTGCGTACCCCGGAAATTCCCTTTACTCGACGATTTATTTCCGCGTTTTTAATCCCCTCGCCTCTATCCTCAGCAAACTTTTTGACAAATCCATAAGCAGTTTTTTCAGCTATGGTGGAAATAGTGCCCGCCCGATATACATTTTCCCGACCAAATAATTCTTCAACATAGGCATGGGCCCGACTTTGATATTCACCGGAGAAATTCAGGTCGATATCCGGAACTTTATCGCCTTCAAAGCCCAAAAAGGTTTCAAAGGGAATATCAAATCCGTCCTTAATCATAGGTATTTCACATTTACTGCACTGTTGTTCATGCAAATCGGCTCCACAACCAACTGAGCCATCTTCAATAAAAATACTGGCACCACAGATGGGACATCTCCAGTGAGGAGCTAAGGGATTAACCTCGGTTATCCCGGTTAGGAAAGCAACCAGAGAAGAACCCACCGACCCTCTTGAGCCTACCAGATAACCATCTTCATTGGACTTTTTCACTAGTTTATGGGCAATTAAATATAATACGCTGAATCCATGATGAGTAATGGAGTGTAATTCCCGTTCAAGCCGTTTATGCACTATGTCCGGAAGATCATTTCCGTAAAGTTTTTTGGCCGTCTCCCAACTCAAAGCAATTATCTCTTCGGCAGCACCATCAATCTTGGGAGGATAAAAACCTTCGGGTACCGGTTGTAAACTTTCTATCCTGGCATTAATAATGGCTGGATTTTTTATCACTGCTTCTTCGGCTTCCACGGCTCCCAGATATGAAAACTCGCTTAACATTTCATCAGTAGTTCTAAAGAAAAGGGGCGCCTGGACATCAACGTCATCATAGCCCTGTCCTGCCTGTATAATTTGGCGAAATATTTTATGTTCCGGATCCAAAAAATGTACATCTCCAGTAGCTACAACCGGCTTATTAAGTCTTTTGCCCAACTCATAAACTTTTTTGTTCAATAGCTGTATGGATTCAAGATTCTCTGCTATGCCTTCACGAATCAAAAACTCATTGTTGCCGACCGGTTGAAGCTCCAAATAATCATAAAAGCCGGCAACTTGTTCCAAAACCTCATTTGATTCTCCCTTAATAAGTTTTGAATATAGTTCACCTGCCTCACAAGCAGAACCAATTATTATTCCTTCCCTATGTTGCAGCAATTCTTTACGCGTAATTTTAGGATGACGATAGAAGTTATTTAAATAGGAGGTGCTGATAAGTTGATATAAATTTCTTAGACCAATTTGATTTTGCGCTAATAAAATTATATGATAAGGCCTTTCCTTGCGGTCAGATTCCACCATATAAGCCTCTACGCCGTATATGACTTTAATTTTGTACTTTTTTGCATAGTTATGAGCAAGTGGAAAAGCCTGAACACAAC